>OQVU01000081.1_pt1 | contig 27341 bp, 16 predicted proteins | sample 1691611 | NCBI WGS metagenome assembly OQVU01 (sample SAMN03418272, study PRJEB22391) | human gut metagenome | biome: human-gut; feature: organic feature; material: feces | host: Homo sapiens | place: Tanzania | collected 2013-01
AAGTGTGGTCGAAGTGTGGTCGTAAATCCCAAATCACGGAAATCGACCACACGTGTAAGAGTCTGACTGATAACATGATGCAGACATCTGTGGTCGTGTGGTCGAAATTTTATAGAAAACTCAAATAACTGTGTGCTGATGCGCTAACCGTATTTACTCAATATCCATCAATTTTTCGTTTTTGGAATATTGCACAACTATACACTGTTCACAATATGCTACGCAACGTAGCACAATATTTCAAGAAAACATGCATTTGAAATAGGTTGATGGCAAAGTGGTGTTCGACAACCTAACGTTCGCGAATACCATTGGTACTTAAAAAACACTAAATATTGGGCATGATAAGCTCTGATGTAACAGGTTTGTAATATGCGATGAGTAACTTTGCGCTTTCTAAATGATATAATGAGAAACAAATGGTAATGACAGAAACTATGTTCTTGGTAGGATTCGTGGCATTCATAGCTGCTATTCTCCTGCTTGATATGTTTGTAATCGACAGAAAAGCCCACGTGGTGTCTATTCGCGAGGCAACGACATGGACTTTTGTGTGGATTGGTTTGGCACTTTTGTTCGCTGTGTTTTTGTGGTTTCATGGCGACATGGTGCATGGCATAGAGAATTTCAATGACCTACAGACGGTTGCTTCGAAGTATGCATCACACCTGAAACTCCATCCCGACGATTTTGAAATGAGTTTGCAGCAATACCGACATTACATGACGGTATCATACATTTCCGGTTATCTGATAGAAAAGACGCTATCTGTTGACAACCTGTTTGTCATGATGATGATATTCACATCGTTTGGAGTTGGGAAAAATGAGTATCAGCATGTATTAAACTGGGGAATACTCGGTGCCATTGTATTGCGCTTTGTGTTTATCTTCCTCGGTTCTGCCATTATCAGTCGCTTCGACTGGGTATTGCTCGTCTTTGGCGTAGTACTTGTGTATAGTGGTGTGAAGATGTATCTCAATCGGAACGACAAGGCGGAAATGAACGTGGAAAAGCATCCGCTCGTACGTCTGCTGTCAAAGACCGGACGCATACATACTCAGTTTGAAGGCGACAGATTCTTTGTGCGACGAGCAGGACGACTCTTGTTCACTCCGCTGTTTGTCACGGTACTCGTTATTGAGTTTAGCGACTTGATATTTGCTTTCGACAGCATTCCTGCTATATTCTCTGTATCGCTTGATCCCTACGTGGTGTTCTTCTCTAATATTTTTGCTATACTTGGATTGCGTGCCATGTTTTTCCTACTGGCAGCCATATCCGACAAATTCAGATACCTGAAATTGGGAGTATGTGTGCTCTTAGTATTTATTGGTGTGAAAATGCTTATCCATGAGTATGTGGAGATAGATGCCGTGGCATCTCTTGTGTTCATACTGGGAGTATTGGGAATAAGTATAGGTGCTTCACTTTTGGTAAAGAAGTCATAGCAGGCGACATAGACGTCAGATATAAACCGATAGCATAGAATAAATCAGCCCGACCGTTGATACTGCTCCTATAGGCAGGACAACGGTCGGGCTGGATATTGATACGTTACAGAATAACGTCTGTAGATTTGTCAGAATGTTGTTGACAACTGACGGTTTACTCTTCCATCAACTTGCGGTAACGACCTTTCTTGATTTCGGTGTCACCCAAGCGACGGGCTTTGTTGATTTCGTATTCCGAATAACTGCCCTCAAAGAAGAATACTTCGCCATTGCCCTCAAAGGCCAAAATGTGTGTACAGATACGGTCCAGGAACCAACGGTCGTGGCTGATAACAACGGCACAACCTGCAAATGTCTCCAAACCTTCCTCCAAAGCACGGAGTGTGTTCACGTCGATATCGTTGGTAGGCTCGTCGAGCAACAGCACGTTACCCTCTTGTTTCAATGCCAAAGCCAATTGCAGACGGTTGCGCTCACCACCAGACAACACGCTACACAGCTTGCTCTGGTCAGTACCAGAGAAGTTGAAACGGGAAATATAAGCTCGTGCATTCACATCGCGACCGCCCAGACGCAACGTTTCGTTGCCTTGCGAGATAACCTCATAGACGGTCTTTTTCGGATCGATGTCCTTGTGTTGCTGGTCAACGTAAGCCAACTTCACGGTATCGCCCACTTCAAAGGTACCGCCATCTGCTTGGTCGAGCCCCATAATCAAACGGAACAAGGTGGTCTTGCCGGCGCCGTTAGGACCGATGACACCCACAATGCCGTTGGGAGGCAACATGAAATTGAGGTCGTTGAAGAGCACTTTCTCACCGAAAGCCTTCTTCACATGTACAGCCTCTATTACCTTATTGCCCAAACGGGGACCATTGGGGATAAATATCTCCAACTTGTCTTCACGCTCTTTCTGCTCCTGGTTCAGCATCTGCTCATAAGAGTTCAGACGTGCCTTACCCTTAGCCTGACGTGCCTTTGGGGCCATACGCACCCATTCCAATTCGCGTTCCAAAGTCTTGCGACGCTTGGAAGCAGTCTTTTCTTCCTGCTCCATGCGCTTAGTCTTTTGGTCAAGCCATGAAGAATAGTTACCCTTCCAGGGAATACCTTCGCCACGGTCAAGTTCAAGAATCCATTCGCTCACATCGTCAAGGAAATAGCGGTCGTGGGTTACTGCAATCACAGTACCTTCATATTGCTGCAAATGCTGTTCAAGCCAATCGATGCTCTCGGCGTCAAGATGGTTGGTAGGCTCGTCGAGCAACAATACATCGGGTTTTTGGAGTAGCAAACGGCAGAGCGCCACACGGCGGCGCTCACCACCAGAGAGGTTGGTAACAGCCCAATCGCCCGGCGGACAATGTAAAGCATCCATAGCGCGTTCCAGTTTGGAGTCGATATTCCAAGCATCTGTAGAGTCGATGATGTCCTGCACCTCGGCTTGTCGTTGCATCAGCTGGTCCATCTTGTCGGGGTCGCCATAGTACTCCTCCTGTCCGAACTTATTGTTGATATCCTCATATTCGGCGAGCGCATCATAGATGTGCTGTACACCTTCCATCACATTCTCCTTCACCGTCTTCTGTTCGTCGAGGGGAGGATCCTGTGGCAGATAGCCTACCGAATAACCAGGACTCCATACCACTTCACCACGTGAAGGCTGTTCGAGTCCGGCAATGATTTTCATCAGCGTAGATTTACCAGCACCATTCAGACCGATGATGCCAATCTTTGCGCCATAGAAGAACGATAAGTAGATGTCCTTCAGTATCTGTTTTTGGTTTTGTGGGATGATTTTCGACACTCCCACCATCGAAAAGATTATCTTCTTGTCGTCAACTGTTGCCATATTGATGTCGTGTTATAAGGGTTATTCCCACTCGATTGTTGCGGGTGGCTTTGACGAGATATCATAGCAAACGCGGTTTACGCCCTTCACCTTATTGATAATCTCGGTAGATACTTTGGCCATGAAGTCGTAAGGCAGATGTGCCCAGTCGGCGGTCATGGCATCGGTAGATGTCACAGCACGCAGAGCAACAGGATGCTCATAGGTACGCTCATCGCCCATTACTCCTACGGAACGAACCGTGGCAAGGAGAACGGCACCAGCCTGCCATACTTGGTCGTAGAGTGACACTTCTATCTCGCCATCGGTCATTTCGGCAGGTACTCCTGCTGCAAGCACACGGCGTGCTTCATCACCAGAGAGTTTGACCTTATAGTCGCGCAGACCGCGGATGAAGATATCGTCGGCATCCTGCAAGACGCGTACACGTTCGGGAGTGATGTCGCCCAGTATGCGCACAGCCAGTCCGGGACCAGGGAAAGGATGGCGGGTAATCAGATGTTCGGGCATTCCCAACGAGCGTCCCACACGGCGTACTTCGTCCTTGAAGAGCCATTTCAGCGGTTCGCAGAGTGAGAGGTGCATCTCTTCGGGCAGTCCACCCACGTTATGGTGGCTCTTGATGACCTTACCGGTGATGTTGAGCGATTCGATACGGTCGGGATAGATGGTGCCTTGTGCAAGCCATTTGGCATCGGTAATCTTCTTCGCTTCGGCATTGAACACCTCGACGAAGTCGCGACCGATGATTTTGCGCTTTTGTTCGGGATCGGTAACGCCTGCCAAATCAGCAAAGAACTTCTCGCTGGCATCTACACCAATCACATTCAAGCCAAGCACCTTGTAGTCTTCCATCACCTGAGAGAACTCATTTTTGCGGAGCATACCATGATCGACAAAGATACAGGTCAGCTGATTGCCAATGGCACGATTGAGAAGTACGGCAGCAACGGATGAATCAACACCGCCAGAGAGACCGAGGATGACGCGGTCGTTGCCAATCTGCTCTTTCAGTTCCTTAACTGTTGTCTCGATGTAGTTGTCGGCACTCCAGTCCTGACGGCCACCGCAAATATCAACTACGAAGTTTTTGAGCAACTGGGTGCCCTGAACCGAATGGAATACTTCGGGGTGGAACTGCACACCCATCACAGGCTGATGGCCAACGTATGATCCCATCAATGTGGCATCGGGACAGTAATATGCTGCATTCTCTACAGTTTCGGTAGAGGCAACTACCTCTGAACCTGTTGGGATGGCGGTAATGGTATCGCCATGACTCATCCATACCTGAGAGTTGTTGTCGAAGCCGCGGAAGAGCGGACATTCCTTGTTGATGGTGGTAAGATTCTGTCGGCCATACTCGCGACTTCCTGCTGGCTCTACATTTCCGCCGTTGTTGTAGGAAATGAACTGTGCACCATAGCAGATGCCGAGCACCGGAAGGCGTCCCAGGAACTGTGTGAGATCGACCTTGAAAGCTTCGGGATCGTACACGCTGTAGGGGCTGCCGGCAAGAATCACTCCGATGACTTCTTTGTCATCCTGTGGAAACTTGTTGTATGGCAAAATCTCACAGAACGTGTCGAGTTCGCGCAGACGGCGAGCGATGAGCTGTGTCGTCTGACTTCCGAAGTCGAGGATAATGATTTTCTGTTGCATACAGTATTATTTATTATTGTTTAGAAATTTCTCTGCTTCATCCAGCGCATTGAGTTTGCCTACGTCGAGCACTTTCAAGTCAGACTTGACGCATCCGTATATATGTGCACGGTGGCATATGCTGAGATAGAAATCGATAATGCTGAATTTATCGGGGAAGCGTTCCATCAATCGGAACAGTCGGGGAGAGAAAGAATGAATGCCAGAGAAGGCATACATATTGAGCGGTTCGCCATGTTGTGAGAGTCCTGTGCGACGGATATATTCGTAGGGGCTTTTGATTTCTCCAGTCTCTATATTCTTCCATCCCATCAGGCGCATGGCATTGTCGAAGAGCAGGTAACGCTTGGTTTTGCGTTCACTTACCAGCAATACTGCATCGTCTTCGTCGTTGTGTTGCCGGGCAAACCAGTCGTAACAGACATTGTCAAGGATATCTACATTATGAATAAGGATGGGCGATTGCTCATCATCGAAACATGCAGCAGCCTTCTTCAGTCCGCCTCCTGTATCGAGCAACATGTCGCTTTCATCGCTGATGCGAACCAGCGGAGCATAGTCCTGTTGCGCCACATGATCTATGATCATTTGTGCGAAATGATGCACGTTGACCACAAAGCGTTCATAGCCTTGGGCCATCAGTCGGCGGATAATAAGATCGAGTAAAGGCACACCATTTACTGGCACCAATGCCTTAGGCATCGTGTCGGTCAAGGGCTTCAGTCGGGTTCCCAGTCCCGCTGCAAATATCATAGCCTGCTTCATTCTGCCTACAAAGGTACGAATAAGCGAGCGTAATACAAAGAAAAAACTCGATTTTTCTTTTATTACCGAGCGTAAGTACCTTCGACGCAAAGCGTCAGAGGTACGAATAAGCGAGCGTAATACAAAGAAAAAAACTCGATTTTTCTTTTATTACCGAGCGCAAGTACCTTTTAAATACACAACCATCAAGTATTATGCCTCAGTATTGTCGGGTGCAGATGGTATTGTCGGAATAGTGAAGATAAAGCGTGCGCCACCTGTGTATTGATTGTCGAGTAGAAACGAGCCATTCATTCTTGTGGCAATGGTACGGCATATTTCAAGTCCGAGTCCTACTCCTTGCTTAAACCGGTCGAGTTTTTTGAAACGCTTGAATACTTCGTTACGCTTATCTTCTGGAATACCACAACCTGTATCAGTCACGATAAATGAGGCGTTTTTATCTTTTGCGGAATATATGCTATCCAAGGTAATGATGCCATGTTCGGTATTCTTCATAGCGTTGCTCAGCATGTGGGTGAGCACCTGAAAGAGACGATGCTCGTCGCCTGTGATGGTGTCGGCATCTGTCATATTGCTATTGAAAACCACTTCCACATCATCTGCCTTCATAAATTTCCTGCTATCGATGGCATTTCGGCAGAGATTGTTGATATGGATGGTGTTGTGTTGCATAACATAACGTCCTGTTTCGATATTGGTTAAATCGAGTATGTTGTTGACCAAAGCTGACAGTAGTGTAGAGTTTTCTGTAACTTCCTTGACAATATCGCCTTTTTCTGTATTGGTCAACGTTTCTTTGGCTTCTGTCAGAATTTGGGTGAATCCTACGATGGCATTAAGTGGTGTGCGTATCTCGTGGCTCATGTCTTGGATGAATTTTGTTTTTTTTTCGTCAGACAGTTTGGCTAATGCACTTGCTTTTTGTAGTTGCACAAGATGGTCTTGCAACTCGTTGTTGGTATTACGCAGTTCAATGCTGAGTTTCTTGTTGCGGCGCAAAAGAATATAGGCCAACAGACAGAGTATGATGACTATGAGTATGGCTGTTGTCAATTTCATGCTGTGCTCGTCTTGTTGTTGGCATTCAATGTATTGTTGTTTTTGCAGATTGGCAATAGAGTCTTGCAACTGGCAATTCAACAATTGTTGGTTGCCGTTGGCCAACCGGTTGTTTTCGGCATCTATTTGTGCCAGCTGTTCAAGGCTTTTCGACTTGTTGAGCAGAACCGAACTGGTTCGAGTTTTGCCATGGCGAGAAAATGTGCCATAAAATGGAAAGTTATAATCTTTCTGAAGCCCATTCGACTATTATTGCAGATAATATAGGTCAATTTATTGGGCAAATTTACTAATAATATCGATGAACGACAAGTAAATGGCAAAATAAGTGCATATTATTTCTATCTTTGGCGTAAATATGCAGTATGCTGTTTCTCTTTCGTGTTGTTTTCAATTTCAATTGATGTGATAATAAGCTGTTTGATACGATAGTTTTTACTTATTAAAATCCAATCCATGTTTTTCATATAGTATTCCTTCGGGATGTGTTCGGGATGTCTTATGGGAATATGATGGGAGGTCAAAGGACGGAATGGGGAGCCAAGTAGATGTTTGTCCATTTCGACAGTTCTGTGTTTATACGAAAGACGCTGAAACATCCAGTCCATCATCAGATGTCAGACCGTATGTTTCAGCATCTTTCAATATAAGGCAGGGAAATCATATTCCCTTTTATCACTTATTTCATATTGACCTTCATGGTCTTCAGATCTTTGTCGGCACTTGAAGTACCTACCATCAGTTCGTATTGACCAGGTACTACACGCATGCTATTGCTCTTCGCATCCCAACCTTCAAACTGCTCACGGGGCAACGGAATGTTGACCTTTTGGCTCTGTCCAGCCTTGACCGATACTCGGCTATAAGCACGCAACGTTTTGATCGGACCTTCTGTGTCAGCAGTACGGCGCAGATAAACCTGCACCACTTCCGTTCCGTCCATCTTGCCGGTATTCTTCACATTTACCGTTACCACGCCGTTCTTATATTGTGGTTTGCCCACTTCAAAAGTCGTATAACTCAGTCCATAGCCGAACGGATAGAGCACTTCACCTTTGAAATAGCGGTAAGTACGACCTGCCATACGATAGTCGAGGAAGTCGGGCAAATCATCAGTACTGCGGTAGAACGTCAATGGGAGTTTTCCTGAAGGATTCACTTCGCCCATCAGGATCTCTGCCATGGCTTCACCTCCACGTTCTCCACCATACCATCCTTGAACAATCGCATCGCAGAGTGGCGCTTCTTCTGTTAGAGCGATGGCTCCGCCAGAACAGTTGATAAAGACCACACGTTTACCAGCTTTGTACAACAGTTGCAACATCTGACGCTGAACGGTAGGCAGATTGATGTCTGTACGGTCGCCACCCTTGAAACCAGGGTCGCTCACTTTCATCTCTTCGCCTTCAACTCGCGGAGAGATTCCACCAACGAAGACGACCGTTTCAGCATCGCCCACCTGTGCCAGTATTTCGTCAGCAGTAGGTGTTTGCTTTTTACAGATATCAAACTGCATGGCTGCCATTCCGCCTTCCTGCACATAGTCTATCTGTATGCGATAGTGGTGTCCGGCTTTTACTTCAAGTTGTGGGGCAGCTTCCTGAATACGTTGACGCACCTTCCATATATTGACCAACGTATCGCCATTGACCATGACGCGCACTTTATCATCTGCTCCAACACGCAGCGTAAGCGTTTCATCGGTATCAGCAACAAACTGTCCGTCGTAACGAGCAGAGAACTGCTCCAGATTGACACCAGGCGCAAAGACCGTATTGCCGCCATTGCTCAGATTGATGGGTGAAGTGATCGTTACGGTATTGACGGGTGCACCTTCCATCTCGGTATTATTCCAATAAGTGGCTTGCATACCCTTATTACCCAATGGAGCCTTCATGTGGTCGAAACGACTCTCATAGACTTCACCACGAGTCAGACCGCAACCTTGCACATAACGCACATCACCCAACTTTTGGCGCAGTCCCTGCAGCATGGTGACGGTCTGTGTAGCGTAACCACTATAGTTTCCCCACATCATGATAGAGTCGTTAGCATTCGGTCCCATGACAACGATGCGTTTAGCATCCTCTTTCTTCAAGGGCAGAATACCGTTGTTCTTCAGCAGAATAGTTCCTTCACGTGCCATCTGCAAAGCGAGTTGCTTATGTTCTTTCGAGGCAATAACGCTTGAAGGAATCTTGGTCCAACTCACCAAAGAGTCGGCATCAAAGTCTCCCAGTCTGAAACGTGCCACCAACAGCCGGCGCAAACTGGTATTGATACGCTCTTCGCTAATGTCTCCCCGTTTTACGGCTTCAGGCAGATTGCGGTATTCAGAACCACATTCCAAGTCGGTACCAGACTCAACAGCCTGTGCTACGGCAGCCGGTCGGTCGGCGGATACACCATGGAATCCGGGCAGGAAGTCGCGGATGGCACCGCAGTCGCTGGTAATAAGTCCATCGAATCCCCATTCGTCGCGAAGGATTTGTCGCTCATAACGGGCATTACCACAACAAGGCTGCCCGTCGATACGTTGGTAGGCACACATCACTTCAGCCACCTTACCTTTCTGTACCAAAGCCTTGAAAGCAGGAAGATAGGTTTCCCAGAGGTCACGTTCAGGCAACTGCTGAATATCGAACGTGTGTCGATTCCATTCCGGACCACTATGCACAGCAAAGTGTTTGGCACATGCCAACAGTTTTGCATAACGTTCTTTCGACGGTTTTCCGTCGAAGCTTTGACCTTGCAGTCCATTCACAACGGCAAGTCCCATACGTTCTGTCAGGTATGGATCTTCACCATAGGTTTCTTGTCCACGTCCCCAACGAGGGTCGCGGAAAATATTGATATTGGGAGTCCAGAATGACAATCCTTGATAACGTGACACCTTACCGCTGTGTTTCGCTTCTTGATTCTTAGCACGTGCTTCATCGCTCACAGCAGTAAAAACTTGGTAGAGCAATGCATCATCCCATGATGCAGCCATCATAGTGGTGATTGGGAATACCGTGACAAAGCCGTTTCTGCCTATGCCATGAAGTGCTTCGTTCCACCATTGGAACGCCGGAATGCCCAATCGCGCAATAGCAGGTGACGTGTCCATCATTAGTTTAGCCTTCTCTTCAAGAGTCAGACGTCCTAACAAATCATCGGCACGAACTTCTGCAGTAAGTGCAGGATTCTGATACGGTAGAGTCTGTGCTGTTGCATGCAGACTCAGCATTGCTGTTAATGTCAGTAATGTCTTTTTCATCATGTTGTTTTGTTTTTAGTTTAAGGTTTGTTACCAGCCCCTCATGAGTAATGTTGTTGAACTTATGTTAATCTTGGATTACATCCTTCGTTTTCTCGCCATGGCAGAACTAAAGCAAGCTTTATTCTGCTCATTTGGCTTAACGAAAACGTTCTGTTTGTTAGTATTTGCTATAATCTATGATCGTCCTTACTTTTGTATTATCCTATTGTGTGCTGTTGTTTAGACGATAGCGTTTTGATGGAAAAACAGGGGCAGACCTTTCGACCTGCCCCTGTGGCATAGAGATATTATGTATGTCTGTTATTTCAAGTCAGAAGCCTTGTAGATGACAGACTTCAGCTCTTTCACGGTTTTCACCTCTTCGCCCTCAGCATTTTTGCTGGTGATTTGCTCTTCGAAAGCAAACTTCACGGTGAAGTCGCTCACACCCTGAGAGGCAACAACAGGAGCGATAATCTTGGTAAAGATTTCGTTCTTATCGTTAGACAGCGCTACAGTTGCGTTGTAGTTACTCTCCATGTAAGCCTTGGTGCAATGAGAGAAATAGTGTGTTGCACCATGCTCCAGACCATAGGCTGCGTTGACAGCATCTTCGAATGCTGCAACACCTTCCTCGCTCAGGCTACCCTGGTTGTCGAGGGTTACCTCGCAACGATACCAGCCCATTGAGTCAACATCTGGATCAAGGTCTCTTGAACAGCTGCTGAAAGAGAGAGTCATAGCTACGGCAGCGAATGCTGCGGCTACATATTTCATAATTTTCATAGTCGTATGTATGTTTTAATGCTTTATTATTTCTTACCGTTTCTCAGACGAGGTGCACCAGCGCCGCTCTTATAGATAGCTGAGTTGAGCACTTTCTCAGTCTGCTGATAGTAGAGACCGTCGATACCCTTATCGGTATGGTGGTCGAGGTGACTTGGCTTAGCGCCTACGAAGTGCTGTGGGTTTGGCGATACCATCAGGTCAGTGGCCTTCAGTTCGGGATCGCAGTGAACCTTCAGTTCGTCAAGTCCTGCAGGATAGTAGGTGTCGAGTTCATCCTTCCAAGTCTGCTGCCACTTACCTGGTGAGTTAGAAGTAGCGTTGAAGGCATTGTTGTTGAATGGCTGTCCACCCTTCAGGTAAGGATCGTTGGTAGTCCAGTTATTGTAGATATTGAATACAACCTTACCACTTCCGTCACCACCCTGAATGTTACGCGCATCCCAACCGAGTGCGTTCATAGCACGGTTCACATCGTCAGCATCCTTGGTGTTAATCCAGATGTTGTCGTGAATGTTGGCTTGAGAACCTCCAGGAATATAGCGAGTGTTCATCCATGCAGACTTTGTAGAACGGGTCATGAAGTTTACGAAGGTGTTGTGGTGGATGTTGAGATTCCAACGTACAGAAGCATCCCACTGTAGGTTGCGGTTAGAGTCAGTAATCAAGCTACCCTTTGGACTATCGTAGAATACGTTGCCGCTGATTTCTACATTTTCCAGAATGTTAGACTTCGGCTTACCGTTGTGGTCAGCATGGATGTAGTTGTAACCACCACCGTTGTTGTCGTAGAATCCACTGTTGTAGTGGCAACAGTCAATCATCTTCAGGTTGTGGATATAGAAGTCGTTAGTACCCTGGATACGGAAGAATCCGCGGATGAGTCCCTGGAATGTACAGTTGTTCATCTCGAGCAGGGTTACGTTGATACCCATACCGTTAGAGTACATGTTCATGAAGTAGTTACCTACAGCATTGCCTATTCCTTCCTGAGCATGACCATAGTTAGTAGCCATAGGAACGTCAAAGTCGAGATCCATGAAACGAACAGAGTCGATGTCGAGGGTAATGGTACTGTTCTCACCAGCGTTAGGCTGACGACCCAACATAAAGTTACAGGTATTAACAGAAGCACCAGTCTTGGTCATACCACCGAGATATACTTTAGCGCGCTTGCCCTGTGCAGCATCCTCTGGGTTGGTACGGAGAGTCAGACCCTTATAGAGGCTGGGGTTATCGGTGAAGTGGTAAGTCTTGCCACCTTCCAGATAGAATACCTGGTTCTCAGCTACAGTTACATCACTATTGTAGTTAGAGATGATATCGTCGAGCTTCATTGAGTTGTATGACGAGATGTCATAGATGTTCATGTTATCGCCAGTACCGATAGTATCCTTAGCAGTAGGCACGTGCTTGATGAGGATAGGAGCGCCTGGAGTACCCTTGGTGCTCTTCATTACAGAGTTGTAGCAAGCGTCAACCTTTGCCTCGATTGAGCTATCCCAAACGTCGATGTTATAAACCGAGTTCTCTGACAGACCGTCGATAGTAAACTCAGCTACGTCGTTTACCCATGCTGACTCAGGAATATCGAAGTGCAGGTAAGTGGGGTTGGTTGTAGCATTAGGAGTTGACTTCGAAGCGGTGAAGGTCAGATAGTCAATCTTCAGAACATTCTGGTCAGCATCTACAAAGTTGAAATGATCACGGAAGGTTTTCTTCTCATCATCAGAATACTTGCTGATGTTGCGGTCCAGACGTACCACCATAGAAGTCTTGGTGATATTTAAGGTCTGTACAACGAAAGGCACATCATAACGGGCACCTGTTTCCATGCTCATGTAATCAGCCCATTCTGTACCTCCACCATAACCATACCAGTCAGAGTTCTTAGGGTCAGTCTTCCAACTGTCGTTGTTGGCATCGTATGAGTGGAGTGCACGGATGGCAAAGCGGTATTGAGTCTGATAATTCATATTCTTGATCACCAAATTAAACTGCTTAGGATCGGTCACTACCACGTGACCTGCCAGTTCTTTGCCGTCAACACCAGCTTCGGTGTCGATCCATGCCTGTTCACCATTTGCCACATAGTTCTGAATTGCCCATTTGATTTCATAGGCCACAGCATCATCTACGGTGTACCAGTAGAGGTGTGCTGTATTCAAATCGACAATTGCGCAGTTGTAGGGATCAGTAGAACCCTTACCGGTGTTGTCGTCCTTGCGGAATGCCGGGCGGAACAGCTTGTCACGGTTTGCCGATTCGCTGATGTCATCGTCCTTACAAGAGAATATGGACAGCGTAGCCATCAGCATCATTGAATATATGAATAATTTTTTCATTGTCTTTTAGTCTTTCTTATGTTAATAAGGAATTACTGCTTAGAAACCGTAATGGTTCTTGTAGCGTCCGTCAGAGCGAGCAATGGCTTCCTGTGGATAAGGGAGCAAGTAGCGTACTGCGGGCAACTGCCGTACGGTAGCCTCAGGATTCTGGGTGTCGATGTCGAAGTTGACCACAGCACCGTTGTTCACAATCTTGATGTTGCCATCCTCATCGCCACGGATGTAACCGAAGAGAGAGTAGAGTACTTCGTTCTTGAGCACACCTTCTTTCGACCAGATGTTTTCGCTGTTACCCCAAGCCACATCATTGGCTGATGAAGTCTGACCCGTGATAGCTCTTGCTGAAACAGGCTCGTAAGGCAGACCGAGGTTTGCGAAATAGTCTGCAGGTTTGCTGCTGGGCTGTATGTCTGGCGTCCAAGGATTAACGATGTACAGCATGTAGAGGTTGCTGTTGGGGAAGTTAGCGTCGCCAGTATTCTTCACATATACATAATAGATGGTTGACATAGCCGAGATATTGGCATAGTCAATACCATCGTGCTCGCTAACCATATCAATGTAAGGTGAACCAGTTGACTGGTCTTCTGCTACACCGTAGTAAGCCAAGAACGTGTAGAAAATCTGCTCTGAGTAGAGGTTGTTGCGGACAAGATCCTTCCAACGCATGTTCTCACCAGCGAACTCAAACTTACGCTCGTCAAGCACAGCCTTGAGGAAGTCTTCCTTGGTAGCAGTCTGAGCAGCGGTCAGTTCATAGTCAACACCATTGTAAGCACGACGGCGAACCTGGTTTACAGCATCGATAGCTTCCTGTGTAGGAGCTCCGTTCACTTCGTTGTCAGCCTCAGCAAACATCAGCAGCACGTCAGCATAGCGGATGTAGGCAAAGTTAATACCGGTATTTCCAGTAGAAGACTTACCAAGACCTACAGTGTTCCACAGCTTAGACCACTTGTTGTTATACATGGTGTAGCTGAAGTTGATAGCGGGCAGACCCTGGTTTGAGTAACCCCATGTGCCGCAAACATAGTCGCGACGGGCGTCACCCTCTTTGAACATGTGACGATAGAAACGAGTGGTGCGAACGTTACCGCTTGTAGAACCCCATGCTCCGTTAGAGAAGTCGGTTTCGTTGTTAGCATCAACTTCGCTCTTGGGTCCTTGAGCATAACCCCATGCACCAGAGTAGTCCTTACCGAAAGGAATTTCGAAGATCGCATCGTCACCCTTGTTTACAATGTGGTTACACTCGTCAACGAATACATCGCGGAAGCTCTTATTGAGTGAGTGACCGCCAGCATCGATAACCTTCTTGGCATAGTCGCGTGCAATCTGATAGTATTCCTTATAGTTAGAAGGACGAGTCATCTTGTAACCATTCACGTCGTTGGCATCGTGGTTCAAAGAGTAACCACCAGCCTGCAGGGCAAGACGTGCAATCATGGCATAGGCAGCTTCCTTCGAGATGCGCTCGGGAGCGCCGAGGGTTTCGTCTTTGTCAGACTGCATCCATTCTGCAGCGTGACGGAGGTCAGCAATCAGCGAATCGCTGACAACCTGACGATCTGTTACTTCAGGATAGAGATTGTTGGTCTCATAGGTAGCCTTGAAGGTGAAGGGGATATCGCCCCAGTATGAGAGCAATTCGTGATAGAACATTGCACGCATAACCTTGGCTTCACCCATCATCTGGGTCAGTTTGGTCACGTTGGGTACTTCCTCAGTTACCACACCGCCATTATCTTCGCCATCGGCAATTTCAGTTTTCATCTTCTCTTCATAGAGTTTGCTGTTCTTCAGGTTGAAGATGAATTCGTTGGCAGTTTCTACGCCGCTGTAAAGTGCATTCCAAAGGCTGTTGATGTTGCTGGCATCCGAACGCGTATCGAAACGTGCGGGTTTGTTGCCCGATGCACTTTCACTGGTATTGGTAGAGAAGTCAACATCGCTGTTCAGCTGGAAATCCTTGTACAGATTATTACCGAAGGTGTTTCCAGAGAGAATCTGTGCATAAACACCATTCAGTGCAGTAGAAATCTCGCCTTCGTTGTTGTAGATGAACTCAGTGTTTGCTGATGTTGAGTCTGGATCTACATCAAGGAAATCGTTGCATGCTGTCAGCGACAACATGGCCATTCCACTGATAAATATCTTATTGAGTTTCATATTGATTTCAGTTTCTTAGGTTTGTATCTTTAGAATGTTACGTTGAGACCGAAAGAGAAGGTGCGTGAACGTGGGTAGCGGTTGTAGTCCATAGAAGGAGTCAGACCAGACTGCACGTCAACCTCGGGGTCGTAACCAGAGTAGCTGGTGAGGATGAAGAGGTTTGAAGCAGAAACGTAAGCACGAACTTTCTCGATACCAAACTTCTTGGTGATGAGGTTCGGCAGGGTGTAACCTACGGTAACGTCGGTGCAACGGAGGAATGAGCCATCTTCTACGAAGTATGAGAACATCACGTTGTTGACTACGTCTGCAGGGTTCCACAGGCTTGCATTAGCATTCAGATTCTTGTAGAGTCCCAGTGCACCGTTGATGTAGATGTTCTTATAGAGCGTCTCACCGGTGATGTTGTGACCGTCGTTGTCAACAAATCCCTCTGGAGCGGTATAACGCCAGCGTTTGTCAGCAAACTTAGAATCTACGTTGAAGAAGTCGTTCTGGTTTGATGATGATGATGACATAGCGTATGCTGTGGCATTATACACATCAAAGTCGAGCATGTAAGTGAAGTTGGCTGTGAAGTCGAAGCTCTTCCACTGACCTGACAAACCGAAACCACCTTGCCATTTGGGGTTGGTGTTACCGATTACGGTCATATCCTTCTGGTCGATCTGACCATCACCATTGAGGTCTTTCAGTTTGATCTTACCAGGCAGGGTAGAGTAACCTGAGTTAGATGAACTGAAGATACCGTTACCGGTGTTGCCCTCGTAACCGTCGGTAACAGTACCGCCGATGAGCATGCCGTTGAGTGTAGCCTTGTTGTTAGGAGTGGCAATGTAAGAGTCTGTTTCAGGATAGGTAAATTCATCCCAGTTGTAGAGTCCGTCATATACAAAACCGTAGAACAGACCGAGCTCACCACCTACCTGCATCACGTAGTCGTTAGCGATAGATGACTTCCATTTACTAGCAGTATTATAAAGCGGAGTGTTACCGTCAGAAGCATTCAGCTTCTTGATGGTCATCTTGTTGTGACCGAGAGTGAAGTTACCGCTTACCACATAGTCTTTACCACGTACGATGTCGCCGTTGACGGTGAGTTCCCAACCGTTGTTGGCTACCTTACCGATGTTCTGCATCTGCTTCTGGTATCCTGATACGCCAGGAATAGTAGAATTGTAGAGCAGGTCACGTGTGGTATTCCAATAGATTTCAGGAGTGATGCTCAGACGTCCACCGAAGAGTGAGATGTCCATAGCAAGGTTGCGGGTGATCGTAGTTTCCCACTTGATGTCCTTGTTAGGATATTTGCTTGGAACACCATAGTAGAGCTCACCTCCTACAGTAGCCTCACCGAAAGCGGGACCGCCAGTAGCATTGGTGGTATAGAGATAGCGCCAGAGGTCGTCAGCGATATTGTTGTTACCGGCGAGACCGAAGGCAGCGCGGAGTTTCAACTGATCAATCCATTTCACATCTTTCAAGAATTTCTCCTTGTTGATGACCCATGCACCAGAGATAGAGGGAAAGTAACCCCACTGGTTGCCTGGAGCAAATTTGGTAGAACCGTCAGCACGGAAGGTACCTGAGATCAGATATTTGTGCTGGTAGTTGTATGAAACCTGACCGAAGAACGATGCTGTGCGGTTGGCAGTAGAACGGCCGGTATAGGTCTGTTCAGCATAGGGCTGTCCGAGTGCCATATTGTTGAGGGCTGTTTCTGCATCGATGTTTTGATCGAAGAGGTGGGCACCCTGTTGGTTTTCCTTATACTGTGAGTGATAGATTTCCTGACCCAAGAGGAACGACAAGTTGTGCTTATCCTGGAGAGTCAAGTCGTAAGAAGCGGTATTAGTCCAAGTGTATGACTCAGAGTTTCTCTTGCTGAGTATGGCAACAGGACGACTCTGGTTGATGGCAGCTTTAGCCATACTGGTCTGCCAGCCATAGAAGCGTTCAGTGTCTCTAAATCCGAGTGTGTAGTTACCCTCACTGCGCAGAACGAGACCCTTGATGGGAGACCACTTCAGTGCGAACTGGTTGGTGATGGTGTAACCATGCTTCTTCTGGGTGTTGGTTTGGATATCGTTGACAGGGTTTGTCAGACGGAAGTTGCTGGCATCAGCCTCATTTTCCATCTCTTCGTATGAACCCCACTCACGCAGACCAGCTGTAGGACGATAGCGCAATACGTCGATCAGACCACCTGAACCGATGTTGTCACCACCAGCACCTTCGTCACGACGATAGCTGATTTTAGGATTGTAGGTGAACTCAAGATTCTTGGTAATCTTAGTGTTGAGCTTGAGGTTGATGTTGGTACGACGTACGCCTGAACCAAGGATGATACCCTTGTCTTCTGACTGAGTCAGTGAGAGGTTGAAACGTGTAGTCTCGTTACCACCACCGATGGTCACGTTGCTGGAGTAGTTGACGGGGTGGTTGCCCAAAACCTCATCCTGCCAGTCGCGTGTAGCCTCGTTGCGATAGAGAGAAATGTCCTTAGGGTTACCGAAGTTGCCACGGAAAGGCTTAGCCCATGAAGAGCGGTTGCCGTCAGCAGCAGCGCGGTCATACTGATAGTCAACGAATTCGAAGGTGTTCATCTGGCTCATAGAGCGTGCCAATGAAGATACGCTGAGACGTCCGTTGAACGATACCTGAACCTTACCAGTCTTGGCAGATTTTGTAGTAACCACAACAACACCGTTACCACCCTTCGCACCATAGATGGCGGTCAGAGAAGCGTCTTTCAATACGTCGATTGAAGCGATATCCGTGGGAGGAATATCATTGATGTTGTCAACCTGGAAACCATCGACGATGAACAGTGGCTGGTTGCTCTGTGTTACAGACGTGGCTCCACGAACGCGGATGTTGATGTCGGCACCAGGCTGACCATCGACTGTTGTAATCTGCACACCGGCAATCTTACCCTGAAGGGCTTCAGCTGCTGATGATACAGGAACCACTGCCAGTTTCGCACCACTTACCGAACCGACCGAACCGGTCAGGTCTTTACGTGCTTTACTGGTGTAACCCACAACGACCACCTCATCAAGGGCGGCGTTGTCGTCCTGGAGGACGATTTTCAGATTGCTACCTGCTGCAACTTCCTGAGTCACCATACCGATGTATGAGATGACCAGCTTCTTCGAGGCAGGCACCTTGATGGTGAAGTTACCGTCGAAGTCAGTTACGGCTGCATTCTTAGGATTTCCCTTTTCTACTACGGTTGCACCAATAACGGCTTCGCCATTGGAGTCTGTGACTGTACCCTTAGCGACGGTTTGTGCATAAGCATTACCGACGATCAAGAGCATACACAGAACAAGTACCGTGCGTGAAATACTCTTAAAATAAACAGACATAAAATTAGTAGTTTTGAAAATTAGTAATATTTTTGATGTTGTTTGCTTGCAAAGTTACTTAAAATTTATTAAAACCCACCTAAAAAAGGTGAAATGTTCCACGTAAACGTTTACACTGGAATTATTACTTCCAAAGATGTTGGGTGGAAGTCGGTTTCTGTTTTGGTCCCCCATCAGCACTCTGGAGCGATGAGTTTCACTCCAGAGACTTGATGGGATTTGAGGGCAAAAGGATTTTCCCATAGATGTTGTTGATGTGTATATAATTGTCAGTAGTTTGATGATGCAAAGATACTACTTTCTTTTCGTTGCTGATAAATATTCATCGCATTATTACACGTAAACGTTTTCGCTAATTGTTGCAGGTACAGGCTATGCTTGAAGTTGTTTTATAGGAGGTATTACAAAAAGGATCATTCGTGTTCTTTAAATACATTATAATAATGTATACGCACGCACACACGCACACGCGCGACTCTTAATTTGTTAACACCGAACACCAATATGGCTTAATCCTCAGTCAGGATCAGATGCTGATGCTGGTGTTTGATACTATAAATCTTAGGTTGTCGAACACCCATCTAATTCAACCATGTTACCTATCACACGCAAACACCTGTTTTCTTCAGATGTTGCACTACGTTGCATGGCTACGTCATATTCCGCAATCGAAATATTGATGGATATGGAGCAAATCTTGTTGCGCGCCAGCCTACAGTTAATTTAGTTTTCAAGAAAATTTCGACCACACGACCACAGATATCTGCATCACGCTATCCATCAACCTCTTACAGGTGTGGTCGATGTCTGTAGCTCGGGATTTTCGACCACCTATCGACCACCAGTGCAACGATGTGATGTACACGAATCAGCCTAAAGAATGATGCTTTTCAATGTGGAATTACTATTGTTTTCGGCAAAAGAGCAGAGCTGAGTTACTTTTGTCCTTTCAGGACGTGGTTGATTATGTGCATTCATATCCGCAGGGCGATGCCCTGGGCTAAGGAAACCATTGGGCTTTCAGCCCGCCTTTGCTTGTTTGGTTATTAACACATCTTTAGTTGTTGGGTATTAGCCCGTCTTTAGTTGTTGGGGATTAGCCCGTCTTTAGTCGCTGGGTATTAGCCCGTCTTTAGTCGCTGGGTATTAGCCCGTCATTAGTCGCTGGGTTACTAACGCCCCGAATGGGGCAAAATCTTCATAGCCCAGGGTAACACCCTGGGGTGTATGATTTTATTTAGCCTACGTCCTGTAAGGACAAAAGTAAAGCGTGATCCTATTTTCCTTATAAAATACTATCTTTATCAGCACTTTGACAAGCCTTGATAACACCTTTATCAAATATTGGATAACACCTTTATCAAATATTGGATAACACCTTTATCAAATATTAGATAACACTTTTATCAAACGTTGAAAAGACCTTTATCAAACGTTTGAAAACACTCTTGCCAAACGTTGAAAAGACTTTTGTCAAACGTTGGACAATACCATTGCCAAACGTTGGACAATACCATTATCAAACGTTGAAAAAATTTTTGCCAAACGTTGGGCAATACTTTTGCCAACCATTTGGAAACACCTTGGCAAAACACTTTCTCCAAAATATCGATCAGTTGATTGATAAGCATTTTCGTTAAGCCAAATAACGCAATTTGGTGGTCGATTGATGGTCGGCACTTTAGTTTCGACCACAGTATAAAGCACTGACCGACAACATGATACACTCATCTGTGGTCGTGTGGTCGAAATTTTCTTAAAACTATATTTTATGTTTGCCATCCGAGAATTGTGTTGTAGCAAACTGAATTATTCTTTCATCATCATCTTACAAATACGATCTTGGAAGAGGCGAGACTCGGCTACAGGAGAGTCAACATTGATGATGGAGAAAATGTACCAATGGTCATCAGCAGCAAGAAGATAACCGCAAAGTGACGATGCACCATAGGTGGTCATAGTGCCTGTTTTACAAAACAAACGACCTTTGTAGTCGGGATGGCTCATACGGGTAAGGAGCGAACCGCGTCGCTCGCCACCTACAGTGGATGCCAAAGCCTCATCAATAAAGAAATCCTTCAACTGCTTGTCATCATAAGCATAGCGCAGCATATCAACAAGAACAGAGGCTGACAGACGATTTTCGGGCGACAGTCCTGAACCGTCGTGAAAGACAAGACGCGTTGAAACACTATCGAGCACTTGTGTTTTCTCTCTCCAGAAGGTTTCGGCATAATGTTTTGCATCCCAATTCATACGACGATTGGGCATCAATCCCTGCTTCCAGTCAAGATGATAGAACACAGCATCTGCCTTAATATTGCTGCTATGGATGAGCATGGGAGTGATGACATCGCGAAGCAGATGGGATGAGGTGGCCACATAATGATACTTGCCACCACCGAAACGACCCTTTGAACGTCTTGCGTTGACCGATTTATCATTGCGTACGGTCACTCCATTCATACGCAGAGAGGCTCGGAAGGTGCGATCCACATAGCGCTTGCCACGGAGAAGAAGTGGAGTTCGGTTGTAAGGTATATCCCATGCTTTCGCCGTAGGATGCGGACGCAGCGTATCTTCTCGTGCCAAAGTGATATACACATTGCCACGAACATGACGGATTCCCCTACTCTGCATGTTCTTGATGAGTGGATCAAAACTCTCCATGAGTGGGTCATCATCGGCCATCAGAAGGAGATTGCCCACAAGGGTGTCACGCTTCATCTCTCCCATGGCGAGGATGTGTTCACGATATTGGTGGTTCATGCCTAAAGTCTTGAGCGCAGCAATAGCGGTGGAAATCTTCATACATGAGGCTGGTATAAAGCTTTCCGTATCATGATATCTATAGACATAGCGTTGGGTGGTGGCATCGAAAACAGAGACGGCAATCTTGTTGGTGTCGAGTCGCAACGGTTTGTGCATCAGACTGTCCAAACGGTGTTGCATCCTTTCGTCACATGCAAGCATCTCTGGTGCCACATGCAGCGTAGGCTTCTCTTCCTGTACGGGCTCGTCTGCACATAACCAACTAAAGAATGCAACAAGCGCTACTATAATATAATAAATGACTGTGATAACCGCAGCAAGGAAGAACAACAACAATGCTACCCTTCCTTTGCGAATGCGTCTTCTACGTTTTTTTTCCATCTTGTATAAGCCCCACCTCAGTGCGGTCTTTAGCTATGATTCCCCCACCCCACAGGGGTAAAGGGGAATCGTTCATTCATTTCAATATAATTCTGGTGTTCAAGAAATAATCTCGTTGGCACGAGCAAGCGCCAAGTCGATATGGCTGCAGATATTCTCCTTGCCCAACAATTTCTCAAAATTGTTGCGGCGCAACACGGCTTCGACCTTGGGATTGACGCCCGACAACACGACAGTGATACCTTCCTTCTGGCTCATCAAACACATGTTCTCCAAGTTGTGAAGACCGGTAGAGTCGATAAACGGCACCTTACGCATGCGGATGATGCGCACTTTGGGTCGGTCGTTATAGCTCGACATGATATCCTCGAAGCGGTTACCTGCACCGAAGAAGTAGGGGCCGTTAATCTCATACACCTCCACTCCTTCAGGAATAGTCAGGTGGATAAGGTCGCCACGCTCCATATCTGCATCCTCGTTGAGGTCGATTTCATCGTAGATGGCTGTTACATCGGTAGCTTCTGACACACGCTTCATAAAGAGCAGACATGCACAGATAAGGCCAAACTCAATAGCAACGGTAAGATCGAATATGATGGTAAGGAAGAATGTGAGCAACAATACGGTAACATCGCTCTTCGGATTGCGCAACATAGCAAGGAAGGAACGCCAACCGCTCATATTATAGGATACCACCACCAATACTCCTGCCAAACAAGCCATCGGAATGTATTGTGCCAAGGGCATGAGGAAAAGGAAGATGAGCAACAACACTACGGCATGTACAATACCGGCTACGGGGGTACGTCCACCGTTGTTGATGTTGGTCATCGTGCGTGCTATGGCACCAGTAGCGGGAATACCGCCAAAGAGTGGCGATGCAATATTGGCCAATCCCTGACCTATCAATTCGGTATTGGAGTTATGATGATCACCTATCACACCATCTGCCACTGTAGCAGACAGCAACGATTCGATGGCTCCCAACACAGCGATTGTCACTGCCGGACCTACCAATCCCTTAATGGTTTCCCATGAAAGGGCGGGCAACGTGGCTTCGGGCAGTTCGGAATGGATGCTAAAGCGGTCGCCAATAGTTTCTATGGTGGTCACACCGGCATACTGTTTGAGCAACAAGGCTGCCACAGTGATGATAATAATTGCCACCAACGAACCCGGCACCTTCTTGCTCACACGCGGTGTGAGTGCGATGATAATGACACTTGCCACACCCATCACGGTGCTCCAAAGGTCGATATTCGCTATATTATTAATATATGCCACCCATTTTTCCATGAAGTCGGCAGGTACAGTAGTCATCTGCATACCCAACAAATCCTTTACCTGAGTGGTGAAAATGGTAACGGCGATACCACTGGTGAAGCCCACAACAATAGGATAAGGTATATATTTGATGATAGTTCCCAATCGCAATACACCGAGAAGTATCAGAAACACACCTGCCATCAGTGTGGCAATGGTCAGACCCTGCATACCATATTGCTGAATGATGCCATAGACGATGATGATGAAAGCACCTGTAGGACCGCCAATCTGAACCTTGCTACCGCCGAAAAGCGAGCAGAACAGTCCGGCAACAATGGCAGTGATGATACCCTTCTCTGGTGATACACCACTGGCTATACCAAAGGCAATCGCCAATGGCAAAGCTACTATACCAACTATTAGTCCCGCCATAACGTCGGCGGCAAACGTCTTTTTGTCGTAATGTGCAATAGCCGAAAAGAACTTCGGCTTAAAATCCAATGTTTTTATCATTATACTGAAAACAAAAATAATAAGGTGACGCCGTGACGGGTGTCACCTTATTAATAAATATGTGATACTTAAAGTTACTTGTTTTTGAGCAAATCACGTATCTCAGCAAGAAGTTCTTCCTGAGTAGGACCAGCAGGAGCTGCAGGCTGTTCGGGCTTTGCCTTTTTTTTGCGGTTGAACTTATTGATACCTTTAAGCATCAGGAAGATACAGAAAGCAATAATCAAGAAGTCAATGACATTCTGTACAAACATGCCATACTTCACCTCGGCATCAACAACCTTAACCGACAGTGCAGAGAAATCAACCCCACCAGTGAGCACACCAATGATAGGCATCAACACATTGTCAACCAGACTTGAAACGATCTTTCCGAACGCACCGCCGATGATAACGCCGACAGCCATGTCCAACACGTTACCCTTCATGGCAAACTCTTTGAATTCACTAATAAAACTCATAACTGTTTCCTTTTTTACTTATATGTTACATGAGTGATTTTAATATTCATTCTGCAAACTCCAAGTGGCAAACGCCACACTTTTGTCACCTGTAATTGTGTTAAAGTCTCATCTTTTAACTTTATTAAAAGAATTAACTTCCATTTCTTCTGCAAAATTAGATATTTTTTTGTAACTTTGTGCCCGAAAACAGGAAAAAGTGACTTTTGTGCCACGTTTTTCAATATTAATGGGACAAATTATAACAAACCTTTTAAATATTTTAAGAAAATGACAAAAGTAGCAATTAACGGTTTTGGCCGTATTGGTCGTCTGGCTTTCCGTCAGATGTTTGAAGCAGATGGTTACGAGGTTGTTGCCATCAACGACCTGACAAGTCCTAAAATGTTGGCTCACCTTCTGAAGTATGACACTGCTCAGGGTGGTTTCGCTGGAAAGTACGGCGAAGGCAAACACACCGTAGAGGCTGGTGAAGACTACATCGTTGTTGACGGTAAGAAAATCACCATCTACGCTAAACCAAACGCAGCTGAGCTTCCTTGGGGTGAGCTGGGTGTTGACGTAGTTCTCGAGTGCACAGGTTTCTACACTTCAAAGGAGAAAGCTTCTGCACACATCAAGGCTGGTGCCCGCAAGTGCGTTATCTCTGCTCCTGCAGGTAACGACCTTCCCACTATCGTTTACAATGTAAACCACACCACTCTGACCAAGGACGACAACGTTATCAGCGCTGCTTCTTGCACCACTAACTGCTTGGCTCCTATGGCTGCTGCTCTGAACAAGTACGCTCCTATCGCCAGCGGTATCATGTCAACCATCCACGCTTACACTGGCGACCAGATGATTCTTGACGGTCCTCAGCGCAAGGGCGACCTCCGTCGTTCACGTGCAGGTGCTCAGAACATCGTTCCTAACTCAACTGGTGCTGCTAAGGCTATCGGTCTCGTTATCCCCGAGCTGAACGGCAAACTGATTGGTTCTGCTCAGCGCGTTCCAACTCCTACTGGTTCAACCACTATCTTGGTTGCTGTTGTTAAGGGTAAGGACGTTACCGTTGAGGGCATCAACGCTGCTATGAAGGCTGCTCAGACTGAGAGCTTCGGTTACAACGAGGATCAGATCGTATCAAGCGATATCATCGGTATGAAGTTCGGTTCTCTCTTCGACGCTACCCAGACCATGGTTAGCAAGATCGACGACGACACCTATCAGGTACAGGTTGTTTCTTGGTACGACAACGAGAACAGCTACACCTCTCAGATGGTTCGTACTATCAAGTACTTCTCAGAGAACTGCTAATTAGCATTGTCCCCAAAAAGGCAACATTGATAAAAGCCGCCCTTGGCATGTGCCTTGGGCGGCTATTTTTCTAATTTGACAACACTATAGCTATCCTTCAATACACTTCTAACCGCTTATGCCATTCGATATGATTACCATTCTTGGTCCTACTGCATCGGGAAAGACCGACCTTGCCGCCCATTTGGCAGTAAGCTTGGGAAACTGTGAAATCATCAGTGCAGATAGCCGACAGGTTTATAAACACATGGACATCGGAACCGGAAAAGACTTGAAGGACTATGTGGTCAATGGTACGGCAGTGCCTTATCACTTGATAGACATCTGCGAACCTGGCACGAAATATAACCTTTTCCAATATCAGCAGGATTTCCAACAGGCATACAACGATATCAAGAACAGAGGCAAGATGCCCATCCTATGCGGTGGCACTGGACTTTATATCGAAGCTGTATTGAAAGGATATTCCCTATCACCCGTTCCACAAAACGAGCAACTGCGCAAAGACCTTGAAGGCAAATCGCTGGAACAACTTACGGCTATGCTTCAAGAATTGAAAGCACAAAACGGTTCTGTCATGCACAACACAACCGATGTTGATTCTGCACAACGTGCCATACGTGCTATAGAAATAGAGACCTACAATCTCCACACGCCAACAGAACTGCGACAGGTGCCGCCCGTCCATTCACTCATCATCGGAGTAGATATCGACCGCGAAGCACGACGCAATAAGATCACCAAAAGACTCAAATCGCGTCTTGAAGAAGGCATGACTGATGAGGTGAAAGCCCTACTTGACAGGGGAATCCCTGCAGAAGACCTGATTTATTACGGACTGGAATACAAGTTTGTGACTGAATATCTTATAGGTAAACTCAGTTACGAAGAGATGTTCAAACGGTTGGAGATAGCCATTCACCAGTTTGCCAAGCGACAGATGACATGGTTTCGAGGCATGGAACGTCGCGGATTCACCATCCACTGGATTGACGCTCTCCAGCCAATGGATAAAAAAGTGGAGGAGATTCTACGCATTTCCAAATCGGAATAATCATAACCAACTATCAGTATTCAACATTAAAAGAAATATATAAGGTGGCAGTAGATGATAAGAAGTGGGGCATCCTATATTGCCCCAAGCACCGTTCGGGCAAGCAGCGCGAACGTATTCAGCGTGCACTCGATGAGCATGGTGTGGATTACGACTTTGTGCAAAGCGAGACTGCAGGCAGCGTAGAACGCTTGATGAATATGTTGATTCACAACGGCTACAAAACCATTATCATTGCCGGAGGTGACTCGGCACTCAACGATGCGGTAAACTGTCTGATGAAAGCTGAGAAACAAACGCGCGACACCATTGCCTTGGGTCTCATTCCCAACGGCTTAATGAACGATTTTGCACGCTATTGGAACTTCCGTGAAGGCAATCTTGACCAAACTATCAGTTGGCTGAAAAAGTATCGTGTACGCCCCATTGACCTTGGTTGCGTGCGCTATACCAATAAGAAAGGCGAACAATGCCATCGCTATTTCCTCAACTGCATCAATATCGGCATGGTGGCAGACGTGATGAACCTGCGTCAGCAAACGCGCGCCATATTGGGTTCTCGCTTCCTTTCTATTATTCTGTCCGCCATATTACTCATCTTCCACCGCATGGATTATAAGATGAGCATCAAAATCAATGCCGAAACCATACAACGCCGAGTGATGACGCTATGTATTGGTAGTGGCCCCGGTTACGGATTGACACCTAACGCCGTGCCTTACAATGGACTTTTGGATGTATCGCTGGTATATCAAGCCAAAATAGTACAGATATTCCACGGACTATGGATGATGCTGACAGGTCGTCTGCTCAACCATCGCATGGTGCACCCCTATCGCACACAAGAAATCGTTATAGAAGATGGTGGTAAAGCCTTGGTAT
>OQVU01000085.1_pt1 | contig 26882 bp, 19 predicted proteins | sample 1691611 | NCBI WGS metagenome assembly OQVU01 (sample SAMN03418272, study PRJEB22391) | human gut metagenome | biome: human-gut; feature: organic feature; material: feces | host: Homo sapiens | place: Tanzania | collected 2013-01
CCACCAACCAGCGCCTGTATAAAGTCGCCCGCGAGGCCGAGTCATATTCATTGACTGACATCACATCCCGCTTCTGGCACCGAGGCATAGATCAGAATGTGAAATAATATTCTTGAAATATTTGTAAATATTCGCTTGCGTTATAAAAAATTATTCTTACCTTGCCGCCTTAATTTTTAAGGGTAACTAAATTGAGAATTGCTAAATTTGGATTGCCAAAGTAGGCATTTTGTTAAGTAGGTATGAATAAATATTTATTTGGAAAGATTCTGCGTTCAGCCATTATGGCAATTGTGGCCGGAACTGTGGTGCTGACGATGCCGTCATGCGGCGGAAACAAGGAGAATAATGAGCCGGAACCGGTGAAAGAAAGTGTCGAGTTTACCCAGACTACGGTCTCGATTCCGATAGACGGGAATGGTACCGTCTTTTTGAAGGTCACCCCGATTGATAAGTTGGCTGATGTTGAGGTCAATGTGGCGGACGAGGATGTGATTGATTTGGATAAGTCTTCTGTTTCAGAGGGTTATGTCTTTACAATGAAAGCCAGGAGCCTTGGCTCGACCACAATAGTCGCTGTCCTTGGATCCAGCATCGCCAAGTGCGCCGTCAGCGTTGACCCTATCGCTGTGACGGGAATATCCTTGGACAAGACCTCCATTCAACTCGTTGTGGGTGCGACGGAGACGTTGAGCGCCAAGGTCACTCCGGACAATGCCACCAGCCCGAGCATCTCCTGGGATTCCAGCGACAAGGAGGTCGCTACCGTGGATAACGGAGTCGTTACCGCCGTCTCTGCCGGAAAGGCCACAATCACCGCGGCTTCGTCTTCTTTTACAGCTGAATGCGTTGTCGAAGTGAAGACTATCGAGGCTGAGTCGCTGACGTTGGATGTTACCTCCAAGGAACTTACGGAGACAGAATCGTTTATAGTGAATGCGACGATACTTCCGGAAGGCACCTCCTACAAGAATGTGGATTGGACTGTGGATAATGCGGATGTCCTTAAGATTGAGCCTTTTGACGCTCTTGAGAGTGACAATATTGTTTCTGCGACAATTACTTCCGTCAAGGCAGGCACTGCTGTTGTCTCGGCATCCATCAATAATGTCAAAGCCGTCTGCACGATTTCAGTCAAGGCTAAGGAACCTCCGGTCGAGCCGGCCAAGATCGGGGACTATTTCTATTCTGACGGCACTTGGAGTGACGGAGGATTGATCTCCATCAACAAGGATGGAACAAAGGCGGTCTGGGCGGAGAACAAGCCTGCTCCTGTCGAGGGGAAGACCGTGATAGGAATCGTGTTCCAGACAGATCCGGCCAGATTCTCTGAAATTGAACAAAAGCAAGGCTTCACTCACGGCCTTGTGTTCTGCACCAAGGCAGCCCACGCTCCGGGAAATCAGGTTACAAGATACGCTATAAGTGCAGGCATCGACTGTATCGGCAACCATAAGCTTGGTAGCAGCTATTACAACGACATCTATGGTCAATTGTGGACGGCCACAGTCAAGGATAGATACCCGGGCTCCCAACTTGCGCAATATCCTGCTTTTGACTGGACTGTCACGGACTTTGTCCCGGCGGCTCCTGCCAAGACTTCCGGTTGGTTTGTTCCGAGCATCGGACAGCTTTGGGATTTTATGGCGAATTTCGGAGGTGAGGAAATCGCTCAGTATCTTGCCCAGCTTCGTGACTATGCCTATGATGTCACCTACTTGGATTTCTTCAAGCTGACTTATAACCCGATGGTTGCTATCAACAACCATTTCTCAAAGATTCCTGCTTCGCAGAAGGAAGAATTGGTGTATTCAAGCAGCAGAATGGGGCAGGGTGTTTGCGAGTTGATGTCATCCTCTCTTTATGACAACACAGACGGTGCCTGCTGCATCTTCTGGCTTGGTGAGAACTTTGATTTCGCACCATATACGGAATGGGTGGACAGTAATGTCGTCATCTGTCATCCGGTGCTTGCATTTTAGTTAAACGTCAACATTAGTATAACAGTATGATTATGAAAAAAGTATTTTTGACACTGCTTGCCGCAGCATCTCTCTGCGCCTGCACTGGAGACCTCGAGGACAGGGTTGACACTCTGGAGGCCAAGGTCGCCGCCCTTGAATCCAAGGTGAATGAGAACGTAAGTTCTATAGCGAAACTTGCGGAAGCCGCCGCGAAGGCCGTTACGATTGAATCTGTGACCCAGAATGAGGATAAGACCAGCTATACAATCAAATTCAGCGATGGCACCACCTCAGTCCTGAACAATGGAAAGGATGGAAAGGATGGAAAGGATGGAAAGGATGCGGTAGCTCCGGTTGTGGGTGTGAAGGAAGTTGATGGTGTGCTCTACTGGACAGTCAATGGTGAGTTTTTGACAAACAACGGAGCCAAGGTTCCTGTTACCGGCAAGGACGGAGTTGATGGAAAGGATCCTCAGTTCAAGATCGAGGACGGAAAATGGTTTGTCTCATTCGATGGCAAGACTTGGGAGGCTGTGACCGTGACCGGCACAGTCGAGCCTAAGCTTGAAATGACGGAGACTGACACTGAGTATGTATTCACTCTCGGCGAGACTGTCATCCGGATAGCTAAGGCGAAAGCATTCGCCATCAAGGTGGAAAGTGACGCTGTGGACATTGAGCCAGGCAAGACTGCTACATTCAAGTACACTGTCACCGGAGCTGACGAGACCACTCATGTTGTGGCTGAATCATCTACTTTTGAGGTTAAGGTTGATGAGACCAACTCAACCATAACCGTGACCGCTCCTAAAGCAATGGTTTCCGGCTATGTCATCGTGAAGGCTGTCCGCAACAGCGACGGCAAGTACTCGGCACAGTACATCAGCATAAAGAAGGATTCCTACGGAACCTTCGGCGGAATCATCATCAGCGATGAGAATGAATATCTTAACTGGTAAAAAAACGAACTGAAATGAAAAAGTCATTATACATCGCGGCCGCTTTAATGGCAATAGTCGGCTGCTCTAAGTCAGAACTCGCTCCGGAAACCGCCGGAACACACGATATCAATGTCTCCGTTGCTGTCAGCACAGGAGATGACACAAGGGCGGTCTTCGATGGCGACAGCCACATCAAATTCGAGAAGGGTGACTATTTCTATGCCGCTGTGGCGAAGAAGGAAACTCCCACCAAAGGTGTCAAGGTCGCAAAACGCCAAGGAGCTGCCGCCGGAGTGTATTACTCTATATTCAAAATCAAGGATTTCGAGGCCACAGCTCCTGTCTTCGATGGCGAGCTTTGGAGCATAGTGGACGCTGATTTTGCTGATGAATATAATTTCTATGGCGTTTTCCCTGCCGCTGCCGTAAATACGGCTTACTCTGAGGAAGACCTCACGTCCTGGACTGTAAAGATTCCTGAGGAACAGACCGCGACCCAGACTTCCTGGTACAACCGCGCGGACATCATGCTCGTGAAGCCGACCACAATCTCGACTTCAAACAAGACTCACAATGATGAATATGGTGAGTATTCCACCGTTAACAGTGAGAAACTTGAGTTCGCTCACTTGTTCGGTTTTGGAAAAATCACATTCGCTGGAGTTCCTGACGCTTATAAGTCTCAGGTTGTGAAAAGCGTCAGGATTGAGGCTGTCGGTGAGAACAAGGCTCTTGCCGGACGTTTCAGCGTTGACATCACCAAGGACGTTTCCGATGCTGATGTAAAGTCAACATCTCCAGTCTCATACATCAACCTTCCAGGCGATGGTACGACCACGGTGTCCGACTATGTGGCTTGGTTCGTTGCCAACAACGGTGAATTTGATGTCAAGATCACTGTATTCACGAATAAGGCAGACCTCGTGTTCGAGCGTAAGGGACTCGTCATCGCACGCAGCGCTATCGCTTCTCCTACCGTCAACTACAAGAGCTCTGATGTCGTGACATCACACGATGTGGCTCTTGCTGAAGGTGAGACCTGGACAAACACGCCGGCATATTCCAAGATCATCAATAGCTCTTACAAGGAAAGGGCTTGGGGCGACGGAGACAAGAAGATGAATTTCTCCATCTCATATCCTGGGTCAAACAATGGCAATTACGGAACGTCCTTATATACTACGGATGGCTATACCCAGGGACTTGCCAGCTCGACTATCATAGGTGGAAAGGTCGTCCTTTCTTCCGCGGCTGATTTCAGTGGAGTCAAGATGGTCAAAGCTAATCTTGGTATCTACACAGATGACGCTACCGCAGACTTCACTATGAGTCTTGTCAAGGATGGTAAGACTTATGTTCTCGGCAAGTTCAACATCGCTGGCAGTGGCAAGAATCCTGACGGCAAAGATTACTATTTCCCGGCCAACTCTGAAACCGAGTCTGGACAGCTTGTTCTCACGGTGGATAATCTTTCCAACCAAAACTGCCGTCCTTACATCGGTGCGCTCAGTATCAATCCGGCTCCAGGAATCGTACTTGACAGCAAGACGATCAAGGTGGCGAAGACTGCTCATTCCGAGACCGTTGACTGCGGTGTCTATGCGGCTACCGGTGATCCTACCGTGACTGTCGCTGATGATGCTAAGTCCTGGCTTTCCGCTTCCTGGACTTCCAACAAGCTCACTGTGACTGTGACAGAGAACACCGGCAAGAAGAGAGTAGGAACAATCACCATCAAGGCCAAGGGCTTGTCAGAGACCACAGAGGCTGTTACTGTCGAGCAGGCCAGTGTCACCGCTGTTACGTATAAACTTTCTGTGACCGCTGCTGATATGTACAAGGTTCTAAAGGCAGAGGCTGACAAGCTTAAAAATGAGGGAAAGGAGGTTGATCCGTTGTCCGGCTATCCTGTCACAGCAAAGTTCACGGCCAAGGGCGTGAATGATGCGACGAAGACCACGGAGGTGGAGATCTATGGCGACAAACTCTACATCGGCTCTGCCACCGAGACCTCTTTCAAGTCCAAGGGAAGCATCAAATGCACATCGGCTGTCGGTGCGATCTCCAAGATTGTTGTCGTTGCGGACAAGAAGATGAAGGCGGGCGCTTACGATGATCTTATCTTGAAGTTGTCCTCTGACGGAAGTTCGTGGTCAAAGGTCAACAGCACTGCTTTGTCTTACACTGGCGACGGTCCTTACACCAGTACGGCTGTGATAGAGGACGATTCTATCAATTGGTTTGACATAGCTGTTACCGCTTGGGGTAGTTCGACACCGATCTACAGTTTTGAAGTAACATTTACGACCGACTGATGAGTGGATTAAATAATCTGTTCAAGATGATTGTGGCTATGGTTCTCATCATAGTCACAATTTCTTGTGAAAAGGATAATGGCGGGTCAGGGATTGACTCCGCCATCAATATTTCCGGAAAGAAGTTGTTGACGGTCTCGTCGGAGGCTTCCGGATTCGAGGTGAAATATTCAGTGACAGGAAGCGGGGCAGGCCAGGCTGTGACCGCTGTCTCCGATCAGGATTGGGCTGTCGTGGACGGCAGCGTGCCGGGAACTGTTTCGGTTTCGGTCGGCGCCAATCTTTCCGCAGAGGACAGGACTGCCGTGATAACCTTGACCCTTAAGGGTGCCGAGGACGCTTTTGTGACCGTTCTCCAGTCTTCCGATCCGGATTACAGAATTGACACCAAACAGAGCTTTGCTCTGGCCGTCACGGATGTCGAGGCTTCCAGTGCTTTTGTCACCATCGCCCCTACGAACTCCGATTCGTACTACTGCTATGGTGTCGTCACCGCTGAGCAATACTCGAAGTTCAACGGCAACGGAAAGGCTTTTGTCGCTGACTATGCCAAGCAGTTGATCGACTATGCCCGTAAGGCTGCCGAGGCCAACGGACAGGAATTCTCTCTTAAGAATTATCTTACTAAGGGTTATAAATCACATACTTACGATGGGTTTACACCTCTGTCGGACTACTATCTGTTCGCGTTTGATATGACTTTGGGCGGGGAGTGCAGCGGCAATGTCGCGGTGAAGAAGTTCACAACGAAGAAATATCCTGATTCGGCTCCTGATTTCAGAATCACTGTGGATGCGGACGCTAACGTCAAGGTGGTCCCGTCCGATGCCTCTGTCACTTATGTGCTGACTGTCGATTCTTATGAGGTCTGGAGCAAGAGCGCCACTCCGAAAGCCTGTGCCGAGGATTTCCTCAAATGGGTTGAGGAAAGTGACCACTCCATCAGGTCGTTCATGCATCAGGGTGAGTTCTCGGAATGCTATTATAATCCTAAGGCTCAGATGGGTAACCTTACCACCGGAGATTATGTGGCGTATGCTTTCGGGTACAACGGCTCGAAGATAACAACCGGGATCTCCTATCTGAAATTCCATTTTGACGAACCGAAAAAGTAAACTTGAATGAAGATTCCATCATTGCTCAGGCTGACCGCGTTGGCCTGTGCGGCTGCGATAGTATTCGCTGCCTGTGGCGGCAACGCCGAAGACAACGAGGAGCCTACCTCGACTTTTGACGTGAAGGTCAAGCTCCTCAGCATCGGGTCTGAAGGTGGCAAGCTTGCCGTCGATTACAGCATCAAAGGCTCCAAGGAGGGCAACACCGCCGAGGTCTCGACAGACAAAGACTGGATCCATCTCGGCAAGACCTACAGCACGACGTTCAGTGTCAATGTTGACAAGAACGAAACCGGAGAGGACAGAACCGGAGAGATCAAGATGACCTGCAAGGGTGTCCAGCCGCTGACTCTTGTCGTGAGCCAGGGCAAGGAAGGCTCATCCTCACAGGCTTACAACAAGTTCAAGATTGAGGTCAGCGAGATCACGACTTCTTCCGCGAGGGTGGTCATCACTCCGGTTAACGCCGCTGAGACCTACCTCTACTCGATCGTCAGCAAATCTGACTACGATAAGTTCGCCAATGTTGAGGCCTACATCAAGAAGCGGATCGAGCAGATAAAGGAAATGTGTGCCATCTATGGGATGAACCCGAACTCTTTCCTGACCAAGGGCACGTTCGACACGGCCAAACTGGAGACTGCCCGGAAGACCACGATTATGGACAACACGGCATATTATGCCTCTGCCTTTGACCTCAGTTTCGATGACAAGGGCAACGCCAGCTACAGCGGGAAGATCGATCTTTGCGAGTTCCGCTCCAAAAAGGCCACGCAATCCAGCATGACTCTGTCTCTGAGCGTCTCCGGCACGCATCTCAACGTCACGTCCTCATCGTCAGGTGACACCTGGATCTGTGATGTGGTGTCCAAGGATGCGTGGGACGAATTCTCAGTGCCGGAGGATGCCGCGCACACCTACATCTCCACGATGACCCAGTACGGCGCGTTGACCCTGTACAAGGGAAGCCAGAGTGTTGATGTCTCCGGCAGCCTGACAGAGAGGGGCAAGGAATATGTCGCGTTCGCCGTGGGCTACAGGCAGTCCGACACGGACGGTGGTCTGACAACAGAAGTCGAGTACATAACTTTCAAGTATTAGTTTATGAATATATTCAAAAGGAAGGCGCTTCCTTTCACCGCCATTTGCGCGGCTCTCGCCGTGTCAGCGGCTTGTGAGAAGCAGGAATCGCCGGAACAGAATGGTGGTGAGAAGTCCGGACCGATCATAATCAATGAGTCTCCGGCCGCCATCAAAGGTGAGCTGATCATAAAGATCAAGGGCTCGGATGTGGGGACAAGGTCCGCCGGTTCGTCTGACGATGCGCTGGACGGCACCCGTGAGGTCTCCGAAGTGCTGGCACAGAACGGAAAGTTCCGTCTGGAAAGGCTTTTCCCTGAGTGCGGACGTTTCGAGGACCGCACCCGCGCGGAAGGGCTGGACACTTGGTACATAGCCAGCTTCGACAAGACTTTGGAAACTTCGGATGTGGTCGCCCAACTGAAGAAATGTGGCTCGGTGGAAAGCATTGAATATTCACTGCCGGTCGTGATGTCAAGCGCTGAGGGAGAGGGCTCACCGTCAATCGCTCCGATGGCGTTGTCGGCCAGCCGCAAGGAAGTGTTCCCGTTCAACGAGAGCAGGATGGTCCAGCAGATGCAGTGGCACTACAACAACACCGGCTCGATCTTCGGAAAGACCGGTCTGGTCGGCGCCGACGCTGACGTGTGGGCGGCCTGGAAACTCTGCGCCGGCAACCCGGATGTCATCGTGGCCGTGATTGACCAAGGTGTGAAGTACGATCACGAGGACCTTGCCGACAATATGTGGATCAACAAGGGTGAGATTCCTGGCAACGGAATCGATGACGACGGCAACGGCTACATCGATGACATCCATGGATTCAATTTCGTGGACAACAAAGGCACGATCGTAACATCCTCGAACCTTTCGCACGGCACGCACGTCGCCGGAACCATCGCCGCGGTCAACAACAACGGCATCGGCGTGAACGGAATCGCCGGTGGATCAGGCAATAAGGATGGTGTCAGGATAATGACCCTCCAGACTCTCGGCGCAAGCGAGAACGGCTCCTCAGGCTCCGGGCTCGGCGGAATCGTCAGGGCTATGAAATATGCAGCCGACAACGGGGCGGTCATCTGCCAGAACAGCTGGGGCTACAACCAGAAGCTCAGCTGGAACACTTGGACACGCAGCTCGTTCTCGGCTCTCAGGCGTGCCATCGACTATTTTGTCAAGTATGCCGGCGTGGATGAGAACGGTGAGCAGACCGGCCCGATGAAGGGCGGAATCGTGATTTTCGCCGCCGGCAACGAGGCTGTCAACCATCAGTCATTTCCTGCCGCGGACAAGAGCGTGGTGAGCGTCGCTTCATATTCTTACACCGGTGACGCGGCATATTACACCAACTACGGCACTTGGGTGGACATCTCCGCTCCGGGCGGCGACACCTACGCAGACAGCAACTATGGCGGAGTCTATAGCACCAGCGTCAATGAGGACGGTACCTCCGGCTATGAGTATATGCAGGGAACCTCAATGGCCTGTCCTCATGTCAGCGGGGCCTGCGCCTTGGCCGTTTCCTACTATTACGGCAAGGACAAGCGTATGGGGCTTACCCCGGATATGCTCCGCTCGGCGCTTTTGAGTTCAACCCGTCCGATCAACGCCAATCTCAGCGCTCCGTATGTCGGGAATATGGGCGTGGGAATGCTCGACACCTACCGTCTGCTTCAGTATATGGGCTATCTGGGAGAGATCCCGGCTCAGACCCTCACCGCCGGCCAGACAAAGACACTGGAGATGTCGGAATATTTCCCGTCGGTACAGGTGCTGTCATATTCAGTCTCGGATCCTGCTGTCGTGAAGGCTTCTCTGTCGAAGGGAGTCCTCACGCTTGAGGGTGTGTCTTCCGGAACGGCGGAAGTCACTGTCTCTGACGGTAATTCAATGTTCAAGACAATAAAGGTAACAGTCAACTGATGAACAGATCAATCATAACGAAATTGTCTTTCGCCCTTCTTCTGGCGGCTGTCGCCTGCACAAAGGAGGAGACCCCGGAGCGGACTTCGCTGCCGGAGCCGAAGGTTCGTGTCTCTGATGTCACCAGCACGTCTTTCAACGTGTCTTGGGATGTAGTCACTGACGCTGGAGCCTACACTTACATATTCAATGACAATGACACTGTGACGACAAGGGAGCGTTCGGTCTCGTTCGCTGACCTTGAGCCGTCGGTGGAATATTCATTCTCCGTCAGGACTGACGCGGGGACTAACGGCGACTATCTGGATTCGAGGTTCGTCACCATCCACGTCATCACGGAGGGGGAGAGTGTCCTTGAGGCGCCGGAGCCTGTTCTGGTGGCCGCCTACAAGTCAAGGACCATCATAAACTGGAAACCGGTCGCCGGGGCGTCGGCTTATGAATATTCAGTCGCCGGGATGACCGGCAAGGTCGAGGCCTGCTCTGTGGAGCTTAGCGGGTTCGACGGCTCCACTGACTATGTGTTCCGTCTGAAGGCCCTGTCAGGGGAGAAGTATGTGAACGATTCGCCGGAGGCGGAGCTCAAATTCACGACACGCCCCGCGTCCGAGGATATTCCTCAGATAATTATGTCGCTTCTTGAGTGCGGCTCTGACTACGTCAACTTCAATGTCTATGCGGTTCCGGATTTCCGCTATGTGTATTTCGGTGTACCGGCAAGCTATTTCATCGACCATTCCGACACCGAGATCAGGGACACTTATCTGAAATATATGCTGGACGCCATCAATGACAGCAATATGACTGTCGAGGGTGGGATGTCTTATTATTCCAAGACGGGTTCGTCCAACTACACCGAGTACCCGCTCTATCCGGAGCTGTCGTACTACATCGTGGCGTTCGGAGTCAGCCTTGACGGAAAGGCCACGACTCCTTTGTACAAGCTTTCCGCCAGGACAAAGGCGCACGACACGATGACCGAACCATCCCTCGGTGGGGCTGACTGGTTCAGTCAGACGATGTTCCATTCCGTGTTCGGCCAGTACAATTCCACCAATTGCGTCTGGACCAACTGGACTGGAAATGGCGTGGCCAAGATGAGCTATGTCCTCACTTCGACATATTCATTCAATGTTTATTTCGGAGGGTCGTTCGATCTTTTCAGGCGCTACACCGCGCTTAAGGGAAGCGCTGTAACAGATGCGGAATATATTGAGAAAGTCAATGAGGAGTCAGGGCTTACCACCCGATTCGCTCCGTTGTCAGCCGCTAACTCCTACACATTGGGCACGTTGGCGATCAATGAGGCGGGGGATTCTACCTTCGTTGTGAACACCCTCAGCACGATGGCTACGGCCACGTACTATGACTGGGCCTTCGTCTCGCTTGGTACAAGCTCTTCCTACCCGGCATCCACTTCCTTGACCTCGGCGGTATCGATCGCTTTCGACGCGACAGAATCCTTGAATATCCAGGTTTCCGCCGGACGCTACTTGATGTGCCGCAGCTCCGAGCTGGGAGGTGTGACATTGACCGACGCCGCTAAACTTGTGAAGGAGAAAGGGACAGACATCTCGCCAACTCAGGTCAAGGTTCTGAATATGACCGGAAAGATTTCGATGTCGTTCGGAACCGACACTCCTCTGGAGCCGGGCACAAAGTACACGTTGCTTGTGTCCTTGACCTCCGCGAGTGGGGACGAGGTCCTTCGTTACGCCACCGCTTCCACCGCTGAAGGGACGAAGACAAGATCGGCGTACAACAGCGAGCCTAAGGGACGCATCGAGGTCAATGCTCCTGTGATCCTTGACACTTACGAAATAAGCAGATAGATATGAAACTGAACAAGATATTGCGAATGATCGCCATTGTCCCGCTGCTGTGCGCCACGGCTGTGGTGTCGGCTCAGAACAAGGCGGTCACTGTCAGCGGAAAGGTCGTTGACAAGACAGGCGAGCCTGTCATCAGCGCGGGAGTGTTCATCAAGGGAACCACTGTCGGAACCGTGACGGACTTCGAAGGAAAGTACACCTTGACCAATGTGCCGTCAGACGCTGTCCTTACTGCCTCGAACCTTGGCTACACCACGGCCGAGCAGGCTGTGAACGGGAAAACAGTTGTGGATTTCGTCCTGCAGGACGAGTCCGTGATCCTGGACGATGTGATCGTCGTGGCCTACGGTACGGCGAAGAAGGAATCATTCACCGGTTCCGCCAGCGTGGTGAAGGGCGATGAGCTCAGCAAGAGGCCGGTCGGTAACCTCACGAAATCTTTCGAGGGAGCCGTGGCCGGAGTCCAGGTGACTTCCGGAGGCGGCCAGCCTGGCGAGGGAGCGTCTATTATGGTGCGTGGAGCCGGATCGGTGAACGCTTCGTCCAGCCCTCTGTATGTTGTGGACGGTGTGCCTTACGACGGAGCCATCAGCGCCATCAATCCCGCGGACATCGAGACGATGACAGTGCTGAAGGACGCTTCGGCAGGTGCCCTTTACGGAGCCCGTGGAGCGAACGGTGTCATCGTGATCACCACCAGGAAAGGAAGCAAGGACAGAGTGAACGTAAGCTACAAGGGTAACTTCGGCGTGGCCTCCAGAGCTTTGAAACGCTATGACCTTGTCGGAATGAGCGACTATGTCGAACTGACCTACGAGGCCCTGCGCAACTCCGCCCAGTACGGCACCGGAATGGATTTCGAGGCCGCGAGCGTCTATGCCGCCAACAACCTTGGTCAGACGATCGGCGGACTGAAGAATCCTGAATATTACAACCCTTACAAGAATTACTCTTGGTCGGAGTTGATCAACAAGGAGTCCGGGAAGATCCAGGAGGACGCTGTGGCGGCCTGGAACGAGAACTGGATGGACGAGATCAGCAACGACAAGGCTTTCCGTACCGAGCACGTGCTTTCGGTCAGCGGCGGAACCGAGAAGACAACCTATTTATATTCCTTGGGTTACTACAAGGAGAACGGTACTCTTCAGAACACTGACTTCGACCGTTTCACCGGCAGGATCAGCGGGGACGTGCAGGCCACGGACTGGTTCAAGATGGGAATGAGCGCCAACCTCGCGCACGCGGTGTCCGATTTCCAGGACGCCACCGGAAGCGCGACATCGAACGTCTGGTACACAGCCCAGTTTATGGCTCCTGTCTATCCTGTTTACCTGAAGGATATGGACGGAAACGATGTGCTTGACGCGGCCGGGAACAGGCAGTATGAATATGGCTCCGAGGAGGACAACGGCTACGCCAACCGTGTCACCGCGCAGGGATTCAACTCCAAGGCCGAGCTGTACGACAACAAGGCTTACTACAAGCGCAACTCCGTGTCCGCCAGAACATTCGTGAAATTGGGAACAATCAATAAGGACGCTTTGCTGTACGGCCTCAATCTCGACATCAATCTCGGTGTGGACTTCACTGACTACGGCCGCACGACGACCAACGACAAGTACCACGGAAACGCCGCCTCACAGGGCGGAACCGTCAGCAAGTACAACACCAGGACGATGAGCTACACGCTCAACGAACTGCTGACCTACCGCAGGAAGTTCGGGGAACATTCCGTTGACCTTCTCGCGGGCCACGAGTACTATCGCTACAATTACAACTACCAGCTGGGGTCCAAGAGCGGCATCGTGGACGGCATCGACGAGCTCGGCTCGGCGGTGACCACGCTCAGCAACACGTCATATTCAAATGACTATGCCATCGAGTCGGTGCTCGCGCGTCTGAACTACGGTTTCCGTGACCGCTACTATTTCGACGCTTCCTGGCGTACCGACGGTTCGTCCCGCTTCCACAAGTCCAACCAGTGGGGTAACTTCTGGTCAGTCGGAGCCTCGTGGAGAATCTCCGAGGAGAACTTTATGAAATCCACTTCCGACTGGCTCAACAATCTGACACTCAAGGCTTCGTACGGAGTGCAGGGTAACGACAACCTTGGCTCGTACTACGTTTGGCAGGGTCGTTTCAGCTATGGTTGGGCCAACGGAACCCGTCCGGGCTCGACCGCCTCTTCCATTGAGAACAAACTCGTCACCTGGGAGAAGAACGGTAACCTGAACACCGGTATCGAGGCCAGCATGTTCGGCGGAAGGCTCACAAGCACCATTGAATATTATTCCCGCAGAACCCGGGATATGCTTCTTAACAACCCTCTCGCCATCTCATCCGGATTTTCAGGCTATGACGACAATGTCGGCTCGATGGTGAACAGGGGATTGGAAACTTCGTTCAGAGGAGTGATATTCGATCGTTCCAACTTCCATTGGGACGCCTCTTTGATGCTTTCGATGAACAGGAACAAGGTGACTGAGCTCACTTCTTCGCAGGATGTCATCAACTATGGCAGCGTCGTGATCGAGAAGGGTAAGCCGATCTACACATTCTATATGTCCAAGTCAGCCGGAGTCTCACCTTCGACCGGCCGTCAGCTCTACTATGCCTACTACCGCTACGCCGTGGACAAGACGGGTTCCATAGTGACCGAGAAGTGTGATGAATATGTCACCGACAATGTTGGTCTGGCTTCTTTGAGCAAGTACTACTACGGCAGCCGCCAGGCTTTGTTCTCAGGCAGCTTCTCGTCCAACTTCACCTTCTTCAAGAACTTCGACTTCTCGTTCCTGACCACGTTCTCGGTCGGCGGAAAGATCTACGACAGTCTGTACGGCGGCGCGATGAATGTCACCTACGCCGGAAACAACTGGCACAAGAACGTGCTCAGGCGCTGGCAGCAGCCGGGTGACATCACGGATGTCCCTCTTGTTGAGATCGGAGGCAGCCGCTCCAGCACCGGAGAGGAACTGATCGATGCTTCCTATTTCGCCATCAAGAACATCACCCTCGGCTACACCCTCCCTTCCTCATTGACAAAGAAGGCCGGGATCGGGGCCTGCAGGGTGTTCGTCACCGCTGACAATCTGGCTCTGTTCTGCAATATGAACGGAATGGATCCTCAGTACAACTTTACCGGAACAGTCTCCTACACCTACACCCCGTCAAGGGTCGTGGCAGCGGGAATTGACATAAACTTCTAAAGGAATGAAAAAGATACTATCAATAATGTCGGCGGCCCTTTGCGCCGTTTCCTGCAATCTGGAATTCCAGCCTACGGATTCCGGCTCCGGAGAGGATCTCCTGAAGTCGGCGACCACGGCCGTGACCATCGTGGACGGAATCTACAGGACAATGTGGACCGCCGGTTGGTCAACCGGTGGAAACGCCCACCAGTGCTTCGGAATCTCCGCCTACAACATCGCACTTGAGTCGATGGCCGATGACTTCATTATGCAGAGCCAGGGCAACGGGTGGTTCTGGTACGACCACTGCTACAACGTGAAGTCGTTCTACACTTCGGACAGTTTCCGTCCGTATGACGTGTGGAACGCCAACTACACTTGGATCTCCAACGCCAACTATGTGATCTCCGCCGAGAAGACGATGACCGGAAGCGAGGTCGATGTGGACTATGTGCTCGGCAACGCCTATGCGATCCGTGCCCTGTCATATTTCAATCTGGCGAACTGGTTCGCCCGTCCGCCTTACAGCGCATTGCAGGAAAAGTTCCGTTGGTCAGACCCTTGCGTGCCGATCTACACCGAGCCTACCGGCAAGGATTTCGTCGGCAAGAAGCGTGAGAACCTTGAGACAGTCTTCGCACAGATCAACTCAGACCTTGACACGGCCATCGATCTGCTCGAAAAAGGTGACGCGTCTGTCCTCGGAGGCACAAAATCCCATATTTCCTATTATGTCGCCCTCGGCATCAAGGCTCGTGTAGCTTTGGCTGCGGGAAATTGGGAGGCCGCTTTGGCCGCTTCGGAGAAGATCATAAAGTCCGAGGAATATTCGATCGGCGGGACTTCCGAGCTGATGAACGGAATGAACTCCCTCTCCGCTTCCAACGTGATGTGGGGCGCCGGGATCGAGAACACCGAGCAGGCCGGAGGCTACGCCAGCTTCTTTGCCCATATGGACAACGTGGACGGGGCCTATGCCCAGTCCGCCCCTAAGCTGATCAACTCCAGCCTGTACAAGCAGATTCGTCCGGGAGACATCCGCCGGGCCTGGTGGGATCCGGACGACAAGGAGTCTCCGTACATCTCCAAGAAGTTCAAGTTCACGAATGTTGCCGCCTGGCTTGGGGACTACATCTATATGAGGGTCGAGGAGTTCTACTTTGACGCTGCCGAGGCCGCCCTCCGTCTCGGGGACAAGGACAAGGCTGTACGCTACCTCAACGCCGTGATGCAGAAGAGGGACGCCACATTCGACGCCTCCAACCTTGACGGGACGATGCTCGGCTCGCTCACGACATCCTGGACCGGCTCCCTGCTTGAGAATATTCTCGTGCAGAAGAGGATCGAGCTTTGGGGTGAGTTCGGCCGTCTTGTCGATGTGCGCCGTCTCGGCCAGGGAATCGATAGGAAGACCTCCGACGGATTCGCCGAGGAGTGCATCTCCACGATGTCCGGCAACGGCATCAACCTCACCAACCCTGACACCTACGACTGGGTGATGACCATCCCTCAGGATGAGATCAACAACAACCCTAACATTAACGAAGAAGATCAGAATCCATAATGGAAAAGTTTTTAAGAATATTGTTGTGCGCATCCGCCGCGCTGCTCTCCCTGGTCGCCTGCGATCAGGAGCAGATAGGCGAGATGGCCTCTCCCAATGATTCGGACAACAAGGAGATCCATTTTGTCCAGAAAAGCCTTGTCAAAGAGTTCGAGCAGGGAACGAAGGAAGGTGAGTTCACCGTTGTGCTTGCCAGAAACGGCAACAAGGGCACTTACCGTGTGTTGCTCCAGAAGAGCGGCAAGAACGCGTCCCTGTTCTCTGTACGTGACACGGTGGTCATTCCTGACGGGCAGTACAGCGTCGAGGTCCCTGTGACCGTGAACATGAACGCTGTGGTGCTTGGATCCAGTGTCACCGCCTCCCTCTGCATAATCGGCAGGGACGCGGAACTCGGCGATGATCCGGCCTATATCACACAGTACAGTGATTTCCTTGATCTTACCGCATCGTTCACCCTGGAGTGGGAACCGTATATGAGAACCACCGAAAGCGGTGAGCAGGTGCAGCAGACGGCGACATATTACTACTCCCAGTTCTATGAAGGCTATCAGCGTGGAATGCTGGTGGAGCGCGCCAAAGGCACCACGAACATATTCAGACTGCTGGATTGGGGAGCCGGTGTCAACTTCTTCTTCAAGGTGAACAGCGACAATTCCGTGGTTGTGCCGGGGCAGTCGATTGGCTACTACTACAGCGGCAGCGATGAATATGTCTATGTCTCAGACATCGCCCAGTACCTCGGTGACGAAGCCTATTATGACCGTTTCCCTTGCACGTTCGACGGCAAGCAGACTTTCACCCTTAACCTGGTCTATTATGTCACGGACGGAATGTTCGGCTACGGTCCCGAGAAGATCGTCTTCGCCGGTGACCACGACAACGATCCGGTCGTCTCCGCCACTTACGAGGGAGACGGCAAGTTCACGTACGAGTTCAACAGCTTCACCTCATATTGCAAGGCCACTGTCGTAGAAGGTGACATCACCTCTGACTCAAAGGAACTGGACAGGCTTTACAAGCAGATCTGCCTCGGCCAGTTGGAGGATGTCAGGACGTTCTCTGACAATGCCCAGCAGTGGACACCATCCTCTCCGTCCAACACGATGATTGTGGTTCCGTTTGACGTTGAGGGCAAGCCGGGAGAGATGGTCTCCATGCGTTTCACTTACGATCCCGCCGGTGACTTCATTCCGGAGATCCTGGAATGTGTCCTTGAGCCGTACAGCGAGGATCCGTATTCCACCCTTGCCTGGAAGGTCAGGACGAAGAACGCCTCGTCTGTCCGGTTCATTATGATGGACAAGGATGTGCTTGACTACTACGAGGAGAACTATCCTCTCGACCAGATTCTCGGAATAGGCTCGACTTTCGACATGGAAAAGCTCACATTATCGGAAAGCGAGGAGGGCCTGACCCTTTATTATCAAGGACTTACGGAAGGCGGCGCTTTCCGTGTGATAATCGAGGTGACGAATAGGTTCGGTGACAAGGTCTATGCGTCGCAGTCAACCGTGCTCGCGTCCCATGCCGACACCTTCAAGGCCGCCTCTCTGGACGACTTCGTCGGAGCCTACATCGTGAACGCTGACGTGAAGACTTCCGACAGCAATCAGGCGAGCACGGAATCCTTCCGTGTGGACATCATCAAGACTGGAGAGAACACCGTGATGATCAAGGGTTTGTGCAACTACAGCTCGTACTCTCCGGCGATCACCGGAACTTACATCCCGGAGGAGCATTGCATCCGTTTGCAGTCTCAGAATCTCGGTGAGTTCAGCTACCTGAACGTGGTCTTCGGCTTCGTCGCCAACCTTTATACCGGAATCTGGGGTCAGTCCAGCAGTATGGAATTCGGTTTCTGCGATGACGGCCTTCTGCACTGGCGCACGACCGCAGGCTCGGAGATGAGCCTGACCGGCTACAAGTTCCTACTCTTCGACGGAACCTCCTACACCGGCTACGCCGTCGGTGACAAGACCTACGAGAACATCCTGATGCAGAAACTTTGATTCAGGAATTTTGAATATTTGAAGGGAGGCGGATTGTCCGCTTCCTTTTTTTATGCAATACGACAAAGGGTTGGAACGAAAGCGAGAAGGACAGCCGGCGAAGCCGGCAGGAAGCGCTTCCGGCGCGTGTCCCCTCTCCGCTAGGGAGAGGGGTCGGGGTGAGGGGTAATACGACAAAGGGTTGGAACTTTCGTTCCAACCCTTTGTCGGGATGATCCGACTCGAACGGACGACCCCTACGTCCCGAACGTAGTGCGCTACCAACTGCGCTACATCCCGATAAATTTTTTGACTTGAAAGGCAGCCTCGGGAGACTGCCTTTCGGATGCTTCTTTATGCGAGCTTATTGATATAAACCGCAATACCACTCTTGAGATTGGCAGCCTTGTTCTTGTGAATGACTCCAATCTTTGCGAGTTTGTCAATCATCTTATAGACCTTAGGAGCGCCATCCTCGGCAGCCTTCTTGTCTGTAGTGTTACGAATCGCGCGGATCGCGTTCCTCGTCGTCTTTGCATAATACTTATTATGCAATCTGCGCCTCTCGCTTTGGCGATTGGCCTTTTTTGCTGATGCGTGATTTGCCATCGTTCTTATTTTTTAATATTTGTAGTGGGTAGGAGAATCGAACTCCTATTGCGGGAATGAAAATCCCGAGTACTAACCGTTATACGAACCCACCAATATAGGCTTTCCTAAATGTTTCTTGCCAAATTGGGATGCAAATATATGGATAATTTTCGACCTTACAAAATAATTCGGACGATATTTGCCCTATTTGCCATCATTTCCGTCCTCATCCCACTCAAACGAGTACAAAAGAGACTCTGTCTGCCTAAGATACTGTCGTTTGTCATATTTCGGAGCATAGACCCATGCCTCCAGCACGATGATGTCCTTTCCGTCCTTACTGTAGAACGAATGTGAGACGAACGGGCCGCCCATGTAGTCGTTATAGACCTCCCAAAGACCTCTGGTCTCCACGAAATCCAGATTGTGGTACTTGAGGAACTTTATTCCCGGTTTGACGAACACACTTGTGGTCATGTAGGAATTCTCGGCTGTCGCAGGGACATATTCCTTGAGAAAAACGTTGCGTCTGGCAATGATGTTCTCCTCCGAGAACGGGTCCTCGTCCGTCGCCGGGTATTTATAGATGAACACACCCTGGGTGCTGTACTGCTTTTCGTCCGCTATCCAGATGAAGTCGTCCGTGACCTTTTTCAGATTGTAGCCTACGGGGAAGTGAACCCTTCCTCCTATCATTTTGGCGACAACGTCCCCCAGTTTGGACTCCTCGTAGAGCAGAGTGTTGGCGATGACCCTGTTCCTCTCGGCCTGCTCGATGGCTCCGGTGATGTTCTCACCGTTTTTCTCAAGGACAACAATCGCGGAATCCGCGCATGAGGCGTTGACCTGGATCACACACTGCGGATGTGCCCAGACATCAGTCCTATAGACGACGCCTTGCTTGACGACAGTCGAGTCAATGTTGAAGATCACTATGTTCCTGTGGAGTTTGAACATGTCCGAGAACGCTCCCGGCGAAAGATTGACCAATGAATATAATGGTTCCCTTTGCGGCAGGTACTCGCAGTCTCTTGCCAATAACCCGCCGATCTCGTTGCCCAGATTCCCTTCCCAGTTGTCCTTGCCTACCACGATGATGACTTCACCAGCCTTGCCCGAGACATTGGGCAGGAGGGTTTTCGTGTTGTTCATGCAGGAAACCGCGCTGATCAGCGCCGCGATGCAGATGACGGTCTTGATTATCTTTTTCATCTTTGTGTTGTTTTTCTGGTTGCAAAGTTACGCTAAACTTCTAAAAACATCAAATTCCAAGCGGTCTGAATACTCTCGTTTTGTTGATGCAATATATTGATAATCAGTGATGAGTGCTCCTGTGTTCTCTTTTGTCGCTTCGACAGGCTCAGCGACCGGACACTTTCGGCCACTGAACTTGTGGTCGCTGAGTCTGCCGAAGCATCGAAGTGACCGCGGCTACCGTATCAACCGTGCGATGTCGTTTCCGAAAGCCAGTACCATCAGCAACAGCAGCAGCAACATCCCGACAATCTGCGCCGCCGTGAGGAACCTGTCGCTCGGCTTCCGTCCAGTTACCATCTCATAGAGGCAGAACACGATGTGCCCGCCGTCAAGTGCCGGAATAGGCAGAAGGTTCATCACCCCGAGCATAATAGAAAGCAACGCAAGAATATTCAGGAACCTGTACCAGTCCCACGTCGCCGGGAAGACCTGCCCGATGGCGATGAAGCTGCCCACTGACTTGTAGGCCTCAGTGCTTGGCGAAGCCACCAGCTTCAGATCCTGAAGATATCCCCCGATGGTGTCGAAAGTCAGCTTGACTCCCGCCGGGATGGCGCTGACCAATGAATATTCCTTCGTCATCACCCCCGGAATCTGCATAAAGACCCCGATCCTGCCGGCCGTGTCCACCTGAAGCGGTACGGAAAGCGTGTCTGAACCACGTAGGATCGTGGCCGTGACGGTCCCGCCTTTGACTTCCGAAAGGTATTTTCTGGAATCCTGCACAAAAGGAGTGCTGACGCTGTCTATGGCGATGATCCTATCGTCGTGCAGAAGACCGGCGGCAGAGTTCTCCGACGCACTCATCACAGAATCGATCACGAACGGCACGGCGAGGTCGAACACTCCCGGAGTGTTGAGCACCGCCCCGATCTTCGAGCGATCGATGTAGAGATCCACCGTGTCATTGTCCCTCAGGACAGTGACCTTGCTGACATTCCTGCGCGCCAGATCCGCCTGAAGCATCCCGAAATTCTCGGGAACATATTCATCCATCCTGATGATGTGGTCACCGTTGCGGAAGCCAAGCTCGACACCTAACTCATTGGTATAGATCTGACTGCCCTCGTTGCTGATGTAGGCGCTGCCCCAGATGGCCATAATTCCGATGTAGGCGATAATCGCGAATATGAAGTTGTAGAGCACGCCGCCGCCCATCACCAGAAGCCTCTGCCAGGCCTTCTTGGTGCGGAATTCCCACGGCTGCGGATCCTTCTTCATCGACTCAATATCCATTGATTCGTCAATCATCCCGCAGATCTTGCAGTAACCGCCAAGCGGCAGCCAGCCGATTCCATATTCAGTCTCCCAATCCTTCGCTTTCGGGAATATCCTGGTGAACCATTTCCCCTTGGTACTGAACAACTTGGTGCCACCGGCATCGAAGAAAAGAAAGAATTTGTCCACCCGGATCCCGAACAGCTTCGCGAACGTGAAGTGCCCGAACTCGTGGATGACAATCAGTATCGAAAGCGCAAGGATTACTTGCAGAATCTTCATCAGAACAACCATCATCAACCTTTCTTAGCTATGCCCTCAATCTTCCTTTGGGCCAATGAATATATTTCCTCGTTTGTCTTGAATATGTCCTCGACGGACGGTTCTTTTATGAACGGTGTGCATTCGATGCACTCTCCGACAATGTCCGTGATCCCGTAGAAAGAGATCCTGTCGTGAAGGTAAGCCGCCACGGCGGCCTCGTTCGCCGCGTTCAGGGCGCAAGGAATATTCCCGCCCCGCTCCATCGCCTTGTAGGCCAGCGCCAGCGCCGGGAACTTCTCGGTGTCAGGCTTGAAGAACGTGATCCCGCCGAGTTCCGCGAAGTCCAGTTTTTTGTTCGCGAGCGGAAGCCGCTCCGGGAATCCTATGGCGAACTGGATAGGCTCCCTCATATCCGGGCAGGCGAGCTGTGCGATGACGGATCCGTCCTCATATTCAATCATGGAGTGGATGATGGACTCCGGGTGGACAACGACGTTGATCCTGTCGCAAGGGGTGTCGAAGAGCCACCTCGCCTCGATCACCTCGAAGCCTTTGTTCATCATTGTGGCTGAGTCGATTGTGATCTTGGCACCCATACTCCAGTTCGGGTGCTTGAGCGCCATATCCTTTGTCGCCGCGCTGATCCGTTCCTTGTCCCAGGTCCTGAAAGGCCCGCCGGAGGCGGTTAAGTGAATCTTATGGATGGCGTTGCCTTGTGCCGACAGCAGGCATTGGAATATCGCCGAGTGCTCTGAGTCCACAGGAAGGATCGGGGCGTGGTATTTCTTAGACATCTCCATCACGATCGAGCCGGCAGCCACGAGGGTCTCCTTGTTGGCCAGGGCGATGACTTTTCCGGCGCCGATCGCGGCCATTGTCGGGGCGAGCCCGCTGAACCCGACCATAGCAGCCACCACTATGTCCACTCTGTCGCTTGTAACCAGGTCGCAGACCGACTTCATTCCCGCGAACACCTTCGTGTCAGTGCCGTCCAACGCGTCCGCAAGGTCCTTGTACTTGGTCTCGTCGCAGATGACCGCGTTGTTGGCGTCAAACTCTTTGGCCTGGCTGGCCATCAGCTCCCAGCTGCCCTTGCAGGTAAGCATCTCAACCTCAAAAAGATCCCTGTGCTCCCTGATCACATCCAGGGTCTGCCTGCCGATCGAACCGGTCGAGCCGAGTATCGCTATTCTTCTTTTATCCATCAGAAACTTATATATTTGGTTGGATCCACGGCCTCGCCCTTGTGCCAGAGCTCGAAATGAAGATGATCCCCGTCGGAGAGCGATCCGGTGCCGCCGAGAATGGCTATAGGCATGCCTGCCGTCACCTTGTCCCCGGTTTTCTTCATGAGTTTCTGGTTGTGTTTATAGACCGAGATGATGTCCCCTTCGTGCTGGATTCTTATCGTGTAGCCTTCCGTATCCGTCCATCCGTCCGAGATGACCGTGCCGTCAAGAACCGACATCACCACCGAGTTGCCTGGGGCCGTGATGTCGATGTAAGGATGCAGGACTTTGTCGTACCCCTGCGAGACAACGCCTTTCAGCGGTGTGAAGAAATGCATTCCCTCGATCGGAAGCGACCTTGAGGAATTGGACTTGACGTCGAACTTGTCCTCGTTCGCGACCTCCTTCCGGAGCAGCGAATCCTTCTCCGCAAGTTTCTTAGGGTCAACGGTTTCGGTGACGTTCTTCCTGACCTCCATAAGGCTGTCGATCTTGAGCGGCTCCTGACCGTCCACAACCCTTCGTAGGTTCTCGGAATACAATTCCCATTTCATGATCACATTCTGCAATGAGTCAACCCTGATGGCATTCTGGATCACGTCATGTTTCGTGCGGGCGTCGGGGTAGCCGGGAATCAAGGTTCTGATCGGGGTGAACGCGATCAGGCAGAATATGACAGTTATGGTGACAACCACAGTTGTGATCGCAGTCACGAGCGCACCCATCCTTGTGAATTTTCTGGACCACAACTTGTCATGTGTGTCATCATCCACAAGCGTGAGCCTGAAGTTATTTATGATGCCGCCTTTTTTCTGTTTGGACATAAGATTTTGACTTGAAAGCCTTTTTCGTTAACTTTGCGGATTACAATGGACAGGATCATCGGCATAGATTACGGACGCAAGCGCGTTGGGGTCGCGGTCAGCGATCCCCTGGGTATTTTTGCCTCAGCCCTGGACACGGTTCCAGCTGCAAAGATAATAGAATATATCAAAAATTATGCTCAAAAAGAGACCATAACCCGCTTTGTGGTCGGCTATCCGATGAACATGAACAACAAACCGTCCGAGGCCGCCGCCGATGTGGAGATATTCCTGAAGAATCTCGCCAAGGCTTTTCCCGGCATTCCGGTGACCCTTGAGGATGAGCGGTTCACATCCGTGCTCGCGCACCGTGCTATGATCGACGGAGGGATGAAGGCGAAGGACCGCAGGGACAAGACATCCGTGGACAAGATCAGCGCGGCCATTATCCTTCAGAGCTATCTGGACAGGACTAACAGAAATTAAAAGGTTAGAGTTATGATATTACCTATTTATTTATATGGGTCTGAGGTTCTCAGGCAGAAGGCTGCCCCGGCTGACCTCTCGGAGAAGGAAAAGATCACCAAACTGGTCTCCGACATGGAGGAGACTCTCGCTAAATCAGAAGGTTGCGGACTTGCCGCCCCTCAGGTCGGCGAGAGCGTCAGGATCCTTATAGTTGACGGCACCGGGATGACCGATGTCTATCCTTACCTCGCCGATTTCAAAAGGGTGATGATCAACCCGGTCATCCTTGAGGAGAGCGAGAAGAAATGTGAATATTCCGAAGGGTGTCTCAGCATCCCCGGAATCTACTGCGATGTCACAAGGCCACAGAGCATGACCGTTGAATATTACAATGGTGATTTCGAGAAGGTTACCGAGACTTTCGATAAGTTTGCCTGCCGTATGGTGCAGCACGAGATGTCCCATCTGGACGGAGATCTGTTCGTGGATCATGTCGCTCCGATAAGGAAGAAGATAATTTCGAAAAAGTTGATGAACATCGCGAAAGGAAAGGTTTTTGCAAGGTACGCCACAAAAATTAAATAAACATTACGACTATGGGTGCATTTCACGCATATGACATACGCGGAGTCTATAACGTTGACTTCGATCGTAACACCGCCTACAAGGTGGGCTATTTCCTTCCGGAACTCCTTGGCGCTGACAAGGTTCTTGTCGGCCGCGACTGCAGGACATCCTCTCCGGAGATCCACGAATATCTTGTGAAAGGAATAACCGACGCCGGCGCTGATGTCTATGACATCGGTCTCAGCACGACCCCGATGGTCTATTTCGGAACCGCCAACTACGGGTTCAAGGCCTCGGTCCAGATCACGGCATCGCACAATCCCAAGGAATATAACGGAATGAAGGTCTCCAGGGAGAACGCCCTCCCTGTCGGTCTGGATTCCGGCCTCGGGCAGATCCAGGAATGGATAGAGAGCGGCAGGCCTACCCCTGTGGCCGAGAAGAGGGGACAGGTCATTCTCAAGGATATTCATAAAGACTATCTTGATTTCCTGCTGAAGTTCAAGGGCGACTATTCCGACATCAAGATCGCTTTCGACCTTTCCAACGGAATGTCAAGCCTTTACGCCCGTGAGATTTTCGGCGATGAGCCTGCCTACATATTCGAAGAACTTGACGGAAATTTCCCGAACCACGAGCCTAACCCGCTGATTCCTAAGAATGTCGAGCCGCTTCAGGCTTTGGTGAAGAAGACCGGCGCGGATGTGGGTGTCATCTATGATGGTGACGCTGACCGTGTGATGTTCGTGGACAACGAGGGCAGGTTCGTCTCTCCGGACCTGATGATCGCCGTTCTCGGCCACTATTTCATCGACGAGAGGCACGAGACCGGAACCGTGCTCCAGGACATACGCAGCTCGAAGGCGGTAGGCGAGTACCTCACTCCGATGGGATGCAAGATGGCGACCTGGAAGGTCGGACGTGCCTTCGCCGCGAAGAAACTTCGTGAACTTGACGGAGTCTGGGGCGGTGAGCTTGCCGGACACTACTATTTCCGTGACTTCTTCTATTCTGACAGCGGACTCCTCGCTTCCATCCTGATTCTGAGGGTTGTTGCCGCGATGAAGAAGAAAGGCGTCACCCTTCACGAACTCATCGGCAGGATCGCGCGCTACCAGAATTCCGGCGAGATCAACTTCCGCCTTGAGGACAAGAAAGGCGCGATGGACGCTGTCAAGGAATATTTCGTCTCCAAGGAGAGACCGACCGCCGAGATGGATTTCGACGGCTACAGGGTCGAGTTCCCGGACTGGTGGTTCAACATCCGTCCTTCCAACACCGAACCATACCTCAGGTTCATCTGCGAGGCGACATCGGACGCTCTCCTTGAGGAAAAGATAAGTGAGACCAAGAATCTTCTCGTGGAGAGGTTCGGCGCAAAACTGTAGGCGGGATGATTCGTGAAAGATTTTGGGTAGGCGCCATTGTCATGGTCCTTGCCGCAATTGGACTTTCCGTTCCTGCCGTGGCGCAGGACACTACGATCAAGACGAAGAAACAGGCCGAGATCCTCGTACCGAGAATCTCCCGCGAGGCCGTTCAGTCCATGGATCTGAACAGGGCCGAGGCCTTGGACACAATCGACACGGCAGATCCTCACATCAAGATTCTGCTTCTGTCTGACTATACATGGAAATACTATAAGGATTCCACCTACGCCCGTGACCACAAGATATTCAATGAATATTGGACCCACGACTATCCGGACCCTTACCATGTCTCTTTGGAAGAGCTTCCGGATGAGATCGCGCTTTGGATTGTGGACACATTGAGTGAGTACAAGTGTCCTCATCAGAATGATGTCTATTCAAAGTTCGGCTATCGCCACAGACGGCGTCATCAGGGAGTGGATCTTCCTTTGAAGACGGGTACTCCTGTTTATGCTGCGTTTGACGGCAAGGTCCGCATTTCAAAGCGTTACAAAGGCTACGGAAATCTCGTGGTCCTGCGTCATGACAACGGCCTAGAGACATTCTACGGTCACCTTTCCAAAATCTATGTGAAGGAAGACCAATGGGTGAACGCTGGCACGATCATTGGCTTAGGAGGCTCGACTGGCCGTTCGACAGGACCTCATCTGCATTTCGAGACCCGTTATAAGGGCTACGCGTTTGATCCTGAATGGCTGATAGATTTCCATTCCGGTACGTTGAGGCACAGGCTGTTTGTCTTGAAGAAGAAGTATTTGAACGCGAACAGCAAGTACGTTCCTGAGAGTGAGCAGGAGGAGATCGACATCCTTGAGGGGGACGCAAAGGACAAGGAGGAGGCCGCCAAGAAGGCCGAGGCCGAGAGAAAGGCCGCTGCCGCCGCCCGGTACCACACCATCCGCCAGGGTGACACCCTCGGCGCTCTTGCCCGGAAGTACCACACCTCTGTCAAGGCCCTCTGCCGTCTCAATGGCATCAAGGAAACCACGACCCTGCGTCTTGGCAAGAAGCTGCGTGTGAAGTAGTGCTTTCTTCCGGTCGCTGAATTTATGTCGGTCGCTTAGCTTGTCGAAGCGACTGCCTGAAATAAGAAGCTGTTTTGAATTGTTTGAAATGTTCTTTGAGGTGAAAAATCTTCA
>OQVU01000087.1_pt1 | contig 26777 bp, 20 predicted proteins | sample 1691611 | NCBI WGS metagenome assembly OQVU01 (sample SAMN03418272, study PRJEB22391) | human gut metagenome | biome: human-gut; feature: organic feature; material: feces | host: Homo sapiens | place: Tanzania | collected 2013-01
CCAACTCAGGTGCTCATGGGTTTAGCTCTATTCCTAACTATGTTCGTAATGGCTCCCGTGGGCGAATCGATCAATAAAGACGCTTTGCAACCTTATTTGGCAGGTAAAATTTCTCAAAGTGCTTTCTTTGCTAAGGCCTACAAACCCATTCAGTCCTTTATGCTCTATCAAACCAGAGAGAAAGATATTCAGCTTTTCTTTGATATAGGTCGTGTTAAAAACATTACCAAACGCGAGGATATTCCTTTTTACATTTTACTTCCATCGTTTGTGCTCTCTGAAATCAAAACTTCGTTCCAGATAGGTTTCCTTCTCTACGTACCTTTCTTGGTTATCGACATGGTGGTAGCCTCAGTACTCATGTCAATGGGTATGTTCATGCTCTCACCAATGTCAATTTCTTTGCCTTTCAAATTGCTTCTCTTTGTGCTTATAGATGGTTGGCACTTAATAATTAAAGGTGTAGTAGAGAGTTTCAATTATCCGCGATCATAAGCTAGACAATCGTTGATAATGTAGCGATAAAGAACTAAAGGAGGAAAGATGTTAGTACTGGGAGCAGAAGTTTTTGATGACGGCTTCGTCTTGGCGCTTTGTACTAAAGCTCTCTATCTTGTGTTGATTCTCTCAGCTCCAATGCTTATGTCGGCTCTATCAGTCGGTCTTATGGTCAGTATTGTACAGGCCACTACTCAGGTACAAGAGCAGACCCTCTCTTTCGTACCAAAAATTATTGCCACTTTTATGGCAATAGTTTTATGCGGCAACTGGATGTTCAATATGCTTTCCAGTTTTACAATAGCGACATTTGCAGATATTGCTCGTTTGGGGCCGAAATAAAGTACCATGACTGGCATGATGAGTGATCCGGCGCTGCAGCTGCTGGGTGTTGGTTTATTGGCTTTCGCCAGAATAGCCCTTATATTCGTGCAAGCACCTATTTTGGGTAGTAATCACATTCCCAATACGGTATTGGTAGGGCTAGCTGCGGCTATCACTGTGGTCATGTACCCCACTTTGCCTGTACCTAACGACATGCCTACCGACCTATTTCCCTTTTTGGGAGCTCTTTTAACTCAAGCTTGCGTAGGATTGGTTATAGGCTTTGTTTCGTTCATTGTTATAGGTGCCGCTCAGTTCGGTGGTGAAATGCTTGACATTCAGATGGGTCTGTCTTCAGCAGCTTCTTTTGACCCTGCCAGCCACGGCGCCATCAACTTGCTGCGCAAAGTTTTATTTTATACCTCGATGAATCTTTACTTGGTACTTGGCGGCCATCATCAACTTTTTGCAGCTATCTACAAGAGCTATCAAGTAGTGCCTCTGACTTATTTTAATATGTCAGAAAATTTGGCCATGACGCTTCTGCGCATGACTAGTGATTTATTGGTTATAGGCACACAAATCGCCGCACCGGCTCTAGCAGCTCTGTTTATAGCTCAGTGCGCCCTGGGTCTTTTAGCTCGTGTGGCTCCGCAAATGAATATTTTTATGCTGAGTTTCCCGCTCAACATTGCTATCGGATTGATATTGTTAAGACTTTCATATCCTCTAATTATGAGAGTTATGGGCAATCAGTTTGAAATAAACCTAGATCTTTTGCTACAATGCATAGGAATGATGAAGCCATAAGGAGGTGATATTAGATGGGTGGTCAGGATAGCGACAAAACTGAAGAACCAACTGAGCATAAATTACAAGAAGCCCGCAAAAAAGGCCAAGTAATGAAAAGTCAGGAGGTAATATCCACCTGCCTGCTTTTGGCTACTGCCGGTGCAATGTATGGAGCCGGTGGCGGTATGTTGTCGAGAATACGTGAACTAACCGTCTACATTTGGGGCATGATTCCAACTTACAACATGAATGCTCGCAGTCTTAACGGGGATATTTTCCACGTTATGGTGACGATTCTGTTGGTGTTAGCTCCACTTTTAGCTGCAGGTTTTATGATGGCTATCGTAGCCAACTTGGCCCAAGTTCAGTTTATATTTTCTACCGAGACTCTCAAACCCAGCCTCAACAAGATTAACCCCTTGGAAGGTTTTAAGCGTATTTTCAGCGTCAAATCTGCTGTAGAACTGCTGAAACAGCTGGCCAAATTGGGTATTATCGGTTACATATGCTACAGAGTTGTCGGAGAGATTATTCCTCAATTGCAAACAGCTCCAGCCCTTCCTCTACTGGCTACTTTAGAGTTAGTCGGCGTTACCGTCAAAAGCTTAGTTATGAAAGTTTTAATCGGTATGGTGGCTATAGCTGGCTTAGACTATATCTTCCAGAAGAAACAATTCATGAAGCAAATGCGTATGAGTATGCAAGATCTGAAAGATGAGTATAAAGAGACCGAAGGAAACCCTCAAGTTAAGGGTAAGCTTCGCCAGCTTATGCGTCAGAGCTCTCAGGGCGGCGGCGGAGGCGGCGGCAACATGATGAGTGAAGTGCCAGAAGCTTCGGCAGTAGTAACCAACCCTACCCACTTAGCCGTAGCTTTGCGCTATAAGCAAGGCCAAGATCCTGTACCTATCGTAGTGGCCAAAGGCGAAAATATGACGGCTGTTCAGATCAAAATTATGGCTGAAGATCACGATGTTCCCATCGTAGAAAATGTCGAACTAGCCAGAGCTTTGTTCAAGACTTGCGAGCTTTCCGGCCCGGTACCTACCGAAATGTACAAAGCGGTAGCCGAGGTATTGGCTTACGTAATCAAACTAAAAAGAAAACGCGAATTGTTGCGTCGTCGCCGCTTGGCCCGCAATGGCCCTCCGCGTCGCACAGCCCGTGCCGCTACAGCCTCTCCTTCAATGCCCAAAACGCAATTTACAGCCAGAGGCATGGCTGCCGGAAGGCGCTGATACTTGGTTGGCTTTTTAGCAAACTTTTCATCTAGGACTCGCATTTAGACCGGCCATACTTTTCCTTGATCGGTCTAGGTGTGAGTTTGTTAGTGTATGAACCAAAATATAATATAACTGGAGAAGTCGAATAATGGGTGCCCAGCCCGGTGAAGAAAGCCTGTTAGGCAAACTAATGAAATACTCCGATATCGGCAGTGCTGTTGCTATTGTCGGTATTGTGGGTATGTTGATCGTTCCTCTCCCGCCCGATTTGCTCGATGTACTTCTGGCCTTTAACTTAGCTTGCGCTATTATCACAGTGCTCATTTCAATTTATATTGAAGAGCCTCTGCAATTTGCAGTTTTCCCTACCGTATTGCTGGTAGCTACTTTGTTCCGTCTAGCTCTGGACGTTTCGGCAACACGTATGATCTTACTCCATGGCAACGAAATTGACCTAGTTACCAAAATGCCTACCGGAGCAGGCCATCTTATTCCTACATTCGGCAAAGTGGCCGTAGGCGGCAACTTAATTGTAGGTTTCATTATGTTCATCATCTTGATTATCATTCAAATCATGGTAATCACCAACGGTGCCGAACGTATTGCCCAGGTAGCCGCTCGTTTTAACTTGGATGCTATGCCCGGTAAGCAAATGGCTATCGACGCCGACTTACATGCTGGCAATATCGACGCTGAAACAGCTCGCAAAAAGCGTAAAGACATCGAAAGAGAATCCGACTTCTACGGTTCTATGGACGGTGCCGGTAAATTCGTCAAAGGTGACGCTATGGCATCTATCGTGATCATGTTGGTAAACGTAGTCGGCGGTATTGGTATTGGCGTGCTCTATCATGGCATGGACGTTACCCACGCTTTAAATACTTACGCTATTCTATCTATTGGTAACGGTCTGATGACAACCTTGCCTGCCTTCTTGATGTCAACAGCTATGGGTTTGGTCGTTTCCCGTGCGGCCTCAGAATCTAACCTCGGTCGCGACGTGGTCGAACAAGTTTCCGGTCAGCCCGGCGCTCTTAAGATGGCCGGTTCCTTCATGTTGCTCTTAGCCTTTTTATCCCTTGTGGCCGGCTTGCCCAAGTTTATGGCCTTTACACTGGCCTGTATCGGCGGAGCTCTATTCTTCCTTGGTAAACAGCTGGAGAAGAAGAATATGGAAGCTGTGGCTGTAGCCAGTGGCGGTGCTGTAACAGCTCAAGAGCAAAAGAAAAAAACCGAGCAAAAGAAGCCCGAAAGCGTGGTTCAGCTCATGCAAGTCGACCCTATCTCTTTGGAAGTCGGCCGTGGCTTGCTCTCTTTGGTAGACCCCAATCAAGGTGCCAAACTTTTGGATCGTGTTACATCAATTCGCCGTCACATCGCTCTTGAATTAGGTATTGTAGTGCCAGGCGTACGCTTCCGCGACAACTTACAATTGAAGCCTAATGCTTATGTAATTAAGATTAAAGAAATTGAAGTTGCTCAAGGTGAAGTACAAGTAAACCAATTCTTGGCTATCGGTCCTGAAGAGAAGTTGAAGAATTTGCGCGGTACCAAAACTGTTGACCCAACTTACGGTATGCCCGGCGTCTGGATTTCTCCCGAGCAACGCGGTGATGCTGAACGCTTAGGATGCATGATCTTCGACCCTGTAAGTGTTATAGCCACCCAGCTTACCGAAGTTGTCAGAACTCACGCTTCCGAAATGCTTGGTCGTCAGGAAGTTCAAGCCCTTATCGATACTGTCAAAAAGACCCACCCTGCCGTGGTCAAAGAAATTTTCCCCGATGCTTTGGGCTTGGGCGAAATCCAAAAAGTATTGCAAAACTTGGTCAAAGAGCGCGTCTCTGTTCGAGACTTGGTATCCATTTTGGAAACCATGGGCGACAATGTCCATATTACCAAGGATCCAGAAATGCTCACCGAGTTCTGCCGCGTCAGCTTATCTCGAGTTATCTGTAAGGATTATTGCAACAATGACGGTACCATCAACGTTATTACGCTCGATCCTAAAATTGAACAAATGATTCAAGGAGCCATTCAGCGCAGTGAGTTGGGTTCTTTCTTAACCTTGGATCCCAACTTAGGCCAAGAAATTTTGCAAGCAATTTCCAACCAAGCGAATGCCTTGCAAGAACGCGGTTTGCAACCCATACTTTTAGTAGCTCCGCAAATTCGTCCAGCTGTGCGTAAGCTCACTGAGCGTTCCTTCCCCAACTTGGTAGTGCTTTCTTGGAATGAAATTGCTCCCAAGATCAACGTAAACTCTGTAGGTATGGTTTCCTTCTAAACTATATTTGGTGGCTGGACCATTTGGATAAATCTCCAGCCTACAGAGTACGCTAAAAAAACTCTTTCTTATAATTTTGCCGCTGCTTAAAGCGAGAACGGAAGGTCAAAACAAGCTATGGAAATGGAACCCAGAGTAGGTTTAAGTCCCGAAGAAATGATCGCCAACTTCAATCGCATGTACCAAGATGCTTGGGAGAAAAGCCGCGAGCAAATAGATTGGCAAGCTATCAAAAGGCCCAATGCCGATTTATCCAAATGGATTTTGGAAGTTTTGGAAATTGTCATGGCTTCCTCACGCGACGCTATGACTTTTACTTTAATGGAAAATAATAAACGTATCGCCGAACAAATGGTTGAACAGGGCTTGCCCGTCCATATGGAAGAAGTACAGGATGACGGCTCTTCTGAGCTTGATTTTGATCGTTTAGCTTAAATTTTCGCCATTACTAATATAAGGGATACGCCTAACCAAATATACTTTGGCAAGGCGTATTTTTTTTGTAATAAAGCGATAAACAAACGGCAAAATTATGGCTGTGAAGTTGGCAATAATAGTTAGGTACACTGCAAGCATAGAAAAGGCCGGTAATAATAAAAAGAGTCCGGCCACACAAACAAGTAAAGCGGGGTACACAAATATGGATATAGTAGGTTTAGGCACTAATATCTTAGGGGCTTTTTGTGGACAAAGCCAGAGAGCTCACAATATGCAAATGATGGCTACTGACTATCAGAATGCTCAAACTATCTATGCTTCTATCGATGCTCAAGCACAAAAAAGTGCTATGGAACGTTGGAAAATTGCCAGCGATACTCAGACAAAAATCTTTGAAATCCAACAAGAAGTAACTGTCAATCGCGCTAAAACCCAAGACAAAATGTTCAATAAATGGTGCGATTATATTAAGTCTTAACTTTTCTTATTCTTACTATTACCTATAATCGTGAACTTTTTACACTCTGACCTTTGTAAACGCATAAAAATCAACTGACTAAATAATGCCAAGGGGGGCGAGCCAATGATTATTTCCAACCATTCTTTAGACAACGTTGCACTTCGTTTATCGCCATTACCGCCACAGCACCAGAATTTGGCACCTCCTCCTCTAGAAGCGACAGATATTAGAGACTCCGTGCTCTTATCTAGGGAGGAACAAAGTAGGGAGCAAACTCTTCAAGCTTCTCCACCACCGCTTACAGAGCTATCAAGCGACAATAGCCAAAATACAACTGAAGCATCAGAGCCAAACCAAGTTAAGACTAGGCAAAAGCACTTACCAACAGAAGAACGAGAGCCCCAGTGCCGAAGTCAACCGAACGCCTATTCGGCTGCTACTTCAGAAACTTGTGCCTTTAGTTCAGAAGCTGCGCCGGCGCTACTCTTTCAGGAGGATTTCTATGCAGCTTGGCCATTGGATAACTCCAATTCGAACAATTCACAGCCTGAATCAACAGCACCGACCGAATCAGCGACATCATCCGAATCAATAACACCTGCCGTGTCGATAAAGACAGAAAGCCAAACTGCAACAGTCGCGAGTTCCTCTTCTACTCGCTCAAAAGCAGAAGCGAAAAAAGCGCCTGCCGCTGAGGGGCCATCTAGTCAAGCCGAAGAGCAAGCGATCCAAAAAGAGAAAGAGCAACAAGAAAGGCAACGTGTAGAAGTTATTTATGACCGCATTAAGGCTGAAAGACTGCTCCATGAAGCCAAAAGGCAAGCAATTTGGGCCGATTTACAAACCGAATTGCGGCGCATTTGGCGAGAGGTAATGCTTAGACGCAAAAAGTCAGAAGACGATTACCAAAAGAGTTGGCAAAAGCTATTCCTTAATGCCGGCTAAAAGCGACATAAACGCATCCCGGTAAATAGTTAAAGTATTCAGATTGGCCAAGTTCGCTCAATTGACATTTTCCAAAACTGAAAGCAGGATGACCTTGAAAACATTTAGCGACATAGACTAAATTAAATTCTTCACCAACTATCCGGAGCAGAAGAGCTGTTGGCTTTACCTATATAAAATTAGACAGCAACTCTTTCTGCTCTACTACAGTTTGAAAACCTCTCTGCATTGATATACTTCCCATAAATCAAAATTAGGAGATTATAAGTAAACATGCCTTATATTCTCGCGCCTAAAGACAAAGGGCTTTACGGCACTTGCGGTAAATTTCACAAATAAGCAACAAGACAGCCTTTTTTTTAAGAGGCTAACCATTTATAATACTAAGGAAAATAATTGCATTTTAGCCAGAACGTTCTGGCCTTTAGCCTTGTAAGGAGGCCTATATAAATGGTTGCCCCTATCGGAATAAATACCAATACATATTCGCAAGCCAACGCTACTCGCAATATGCAGCAAGTTGGCGGTCAGAGCCAAGTAACTCGTAAGAATGACGTCGCTCCCCAGAGCGAGACTCACAATACCGCTGCAGCCGATAACGTTCAGCTCTCCGAAGGCGTCTCTTTTGCTCAAGATGCTCAAGAAAACGCTACCCACGTAGGTGCTGCCCAAAATCAGTTTGAAAAAGAGATCGGCGATACTTTTGAAAGCGCCGAGGAGCCCGAAGTTGGCGCTGCTCAGTCCGGTGCTGCTAGTACAGCTGAAGAAGCTGCCGCTCCTAAAGAGCCGCAAACTGACGAATACGGTTTCATTTTAATGGACGACCAGGGCAACACTATTGGCGGAAGCGTTCCTACCGATGATGGTGGCGCTGGCACTCCTCCTCCAGTAGATGGCGACAACGGTGGTGCTGCTGGTGAAGTTCCTCCCGAGAATGGTGGAGCTGGTGAGACCGAAAGTGCAGCAGCTCGCGCCGAGCGTCTCCAAAAGATGGAGCAGGATCGCGAAGCCGCTTTATCCATCCTCACTCAAATGCAAGCCGACCGTCAGAAATGGCTGGCCGAGTTGATGAAGATCCTTTCCGACACTCAAGCTTCCATTTTTGATATTATTCAGCAAGCTGCCAACAACCGCGCTATGGCCTTCGATAGAGCTATGATGGGTTGGTCCAGAGTATTTAATGGCCACTAATTGAGCCAAGCTTAGCTATATAAAATAAAGGGCTGCGTGCTCGCCATATAGACAATACTTATGGCGAACGTGGCTCTTTTTTTTGCCCAATTGCCGTAAAGGGCCACCGCCTTCAAACCTGGAGATATAAGATACGTCAACCTAATTTACGTAATCAATTGAAGCTTGACAATTATTATGCCTTTTTCGCCATTGCCGTATGCGACAGGAAAGAATTTTTTTTTGCCAACTATCTAATTTCGCTGTAGCTAAATTTTAGGCTATTGACACAAAAAAAATGCCCTCTTCACCGGCTTTCCATCCTAGAAAGAGAGCATTTTACGAATGCACTATTTAGCTTTTCTGCTTAAATTTTACTCAGCTAAATGTTTTTCCAATTGGCAGTAATATCGTTACGAGCTCCAGCTTTAGCTTTTTCGATCAACAAATCAGCCATCTTATTAACAGCCCAAGGGAAGTGAGCGTCTCTCAAAGAGCGATAGTCAAAGTCGCAAACATAATTGGTAATATCGATAGCGTAAAGCACGTGGTCTTTAACAGCGAACTCTAAAGCGTTCATGTCATAGCCAATAGCACTATTAAATTTAATAGTATATTCTTCAGCTTTAGCTAAATCGGCAGGATCAAGAACTCCCTGATCTTGGACATATTCGCCCTGGCCCATAGGACGAGGGATATAACGAATAGCTCTAGCATTAGTACGACCTATACTTAAGCAACGAATATAATCTTCCCAAGCGATAAACTCTTGCAAAGTCATGGTCAAACTGCCAGACTCGCTGTAAGCTTTTATAGCATCTTCTTTACTATAAATTTTGTAAACACTCTTCCAACCGCCACCAAAAGCCGGCTTCATAATACAAGGCAAACCGACTTCCGCTAAGCGAGCATCCCAATCTATAGGCCACATATTGCGCAAAGAACCGGCAGTAATATCGGCAGTGTAAGCCAAATTGGGCAATACCACCGTTTTGGGCACCGGAATGCCTAAGCGCTTGGCTAAAGAGTATCCGAAGAATTTATCATCAACATTCATCCAGAAGGGATTATTGACAACATAAGTACCTTGCAAAGAGGCCTGTTTTAAATAAACTTGATAGTAGGGTACTTCGTGAGAGATACGATCCAGAATAGCACTGTAAGGACACTTTTCACCACAGCTGGTGCCACCTAAATGGATATATTCAGCCTGTACACCACAATTGCGACGATTTATTTCTGCCAACACGCCATCAGGGAAGCTATCCTCACGACCGCGCAAAATACCGACTTTCAGCATGCTGTTACCAACCCTCCTCAACGGAATAGGCGACCTTACGGCCGCCGCTAGAAAATGTTTGTCAATCTAAAAGAGGCACTACAGTTAGCGCCTTTTGTTAAAATGAGCCAAAGCCCAATTGCGTACACCTAAATCATCATCATGCAAAGCGCTGCGCAAGAATTCATCACTTTCTGTCTCGGCAGCTAAAGCATAGGCGCGACGACGTACACTGGCATCGCCATAATTACGGCAAAGATCATAAAGTGCCGTACACTGCACTTTAAACTTTTGATTCTGTAAATCGATACGCTCTTCGGGATCCATCAGAGACATCAAATCCAAAACACCGTGCAAAAGAGGCATTATATCATCGCTCCAATAGGAGATATTCTCCACAATATGGCGGAGAACTTTGGGAGCATTTTCTGTAGCTTTAGCTAAACAAGTGACGGCTTTTCTGGCCAAAAAATTGGGAGCATAAACCGGCTGCTTCAAGAAACCGCTGGAGACACTTTTCTCGACATCGAGACCTAAAGCCCACTGACAAATAGTAAGTTTGTTATCGGCAGTAAAACCACGTATTCCTAAAGACTGCTCTATTAAAGCTAAGCGCCCCTCTTTAGAAAGATAATCGCTAACTAAAAGACAAATGAATAAGCAAACCCTGTCATTGTTACTTAACTCCGGCTTACTTACTAGAGCCTTACCACAAAACAAACTTTCCTCTTTTTTCAAAGGCTCAAGTGAAACTTCTCTAGCAAAGTGAACTTCCGTTTCAGGGTTGATAAGCTCACAGGCGAAACTGATAATCTTATCGACCATGATAGTTTCTCCGGCATTCTCACAAAGCCAAGCCATAGCCAAAACGCCGCCGGGAGAGACCTGAATCAATTGGCTCAGAGCCTTTTGACGTATATTGTCATTTAACTTTTTAGTTTTAAATACCTCACGAGCCAAAGCATCAATCCAATCCTGCTCTGTTACAGAAGCTTGCTCACCGGAGACATCACGCTTCATACAGCGCTGTAAACGTCTGCGGGCCGCCCCTTTAACTTGCTGCAAGGCTGCGCTACTGAAAACCTCGTCCAAAAGAAAATCCTCCCAACGAGAGCTTGGGATACCACTCTTACCCAACTCCGTTACCTTACTTATTCCCCGTTCACTTTAGCAAAAAAAAGCAAAAAACCTGCTCTTACCCCAGTGAGAGAAGTACCAAAAAGGCGGGCCCGCCCTTATACATAGAACAAGAACGACCCGCCTTCCATATAAACTGCCGACGAAGTAGAACCGAGCGACATTCACGCCCCCCGACTCCATCTTCGCCTTCAGAGCTAGAAGTTAAAAGAACTGCCGCCCAAACTTACGGCCAAGTTATCTTCGGGAGCAAGCGAACCGTCAAAAACCGAAGGTTCTTCATGTTTAGTATCCTTATAGACCTTAGCTCCGTGCAATCCTATCTTTACCTGGCGATATTGATCCATACCTGTACCAGCAGGAATCAACTTACCGATAATGACATTTTCTTTCAAACCGCGCAGGTGATCGACTTTACCATTGATAGCAGCTTCAGTGAGAACTTTAGTAGTCTCTTGGAAAGAAGCGGCTGACAAGAAGGAATCGGTAGCCAAGGAAGCTTTAGTCACACCTAAGAGTACAGGCTCGAAAGTGGCAAAGGCTCTAAGCTTATCGGCAGCACCAGCTTCACCGAATTCAGCAATAAGCTTATCATTCTCGGCACGCACCATATTATTCTGATTCTCAACGCAGAGTACATCTTGCAAACTGCCGGGCAACATATTGGTATCGCCAGCGTCAGTAATACGCACTTTACGCAACATCTGACGCACGATAACTTCTACATGCTTATCGCTAATATCTACACCCTGATCGCGGTATACGGTTTGTACCTGGTCTACGATATAGCGTTGTACGTGCTCCAAGCCCTTAATGCGCAAAATGTCATGGGGGTTCATGAAGCCGTCAACAATGACATCACCGGCAACTACGGTATCGCCTTCGGTAACGTTGAGTCTGGCATTGTGAGGTACCAACATATCGAACTCGTCTTCTACACTGCCATCGGCACGACGACGAGTAATGGTGACCTTTTGCTGACCTTTTTCTTCACCAAGAGTGACTACGCCACTAATCTCGGCCAAGAAGCCCAAGTTCTTAGGTTTGCGAGCTTCAAAGAGTTCCTCTACACGAGGCAAACCTTGTACAATGTCTTCCTGAGCTACACCACCGGTGTGGAAGGTACGCAAAGTCAACTGAGTACCAGGCTCACCGATAGACTGAGCAGCTACAATACCGACAGTCTCACCGATTTCTACCGGCTTACCAGTAGCCAAGTTGCGGCCATAGCACTTAGCGCAGACACCATGTTCGGCGTGACAAGTCATGACAGAGCGGATTCTGAAGCCGGGACGATACCAAGTGTGGCGATCTTCCGGATCAGGCTTAATAAAGCCGCTGGCGTCGGCGTCACGAGAGAGCCAACGCTCAATATCAGCAGCCTGCTCTTCTTCAATCAGATCGCCGGAGCTAATATGGCAAAGTTTGCCACTCTTATCCTCATAATCGAGGTCTTGAGCAGCATAGCGGCCGGTCAAACGCTCAGCTAAGCGCATTTTGACATCATTGCCATTGACAGCAGGCTCAACCAAGATACCGTGAGTGGTACCGCAATCAGCTTCGCGTACAATAATATCCTGGGATACGTCGATCAAGCGACGGGTCAAATATCCGGAGTCGGCCGTACGCAAAGCGGTATCGGCCAAACCTTTACGGGCGCCATGAGTACCGATAAAGTACTCTAATACGGTCAAACCTTCACGCAAGTTGGCGCGAATAGGCATAGGAATAATCTTACCGGTCGGATCAGCCATCAAACCGCGCATACCGGCCAGCTGCTTCACCTGGGATGGGTTACCACGAGCACCAGAAGTTGCCATCATAAACACCGGGTTCAAGCGATCTAAGTGGCGCATCATCGCAGAACCGACTTCCTCTGTAGCGTTGGCCCAAATCTTATTGAGCTGCAGATAGTGTTCATTCTCGGTCAAGAAACCTCTAGCTAAGAAGCGATCAGCCACGGCGACTTTCTCGTCGGCATGGGCCAAGATGCGCCCTTTCTCGGGAGGGATCTTAATATCGTGTACACTGATGGACGTACCGGAGCGAGTGGCAAACTTGTAGCCCAAAGCCTTAAGATTGTCAAGGAAAGCGGCCGTCTTGGTATTGCCATGAGCAGAGTGAGTGCGCTTGACCAGTGCGACAATATCCTTCTTACCAAATGGATGGTTAAACTCGGCAAAGACCATGCGACCTTTACCCAATTTGCGCCCATCGCCAGGCAAGATAGAATCTTCACGAATATTATCAGGAACAGCACCCCACATGAGCAAACGTCCCACAGTGGTGGATACACGCTCATTGAAAAGGCTGACAAAAATAGGAGCCTGAATCTCGACGACGCCAGACTCGTAGGCCAAAATAGCTTCATTGACGGAGCTGAAACACTTACCTTCACCCTTAGAGTCGTGTTTTTCAATGGTGAGGTAATACATACCCAAAACCATGTCCTGAGTAGGTACAGTGGCAGGAGAGCCATAAGCAGGTAAGAGGATGTTATGAGCAGACAACATCAAGATACGAGCTTCAGCCTGAGCACCAGCAGACAAAGGAAGGTGAACAGCCATCTGGTCACCATCAAAGTCGGCGTTATAAGGGGTACAAACCAAAGGATGAAGTTGTAAAGCCTTACCTTCTACCAACACGGGCTCAAAAGCCTGGATACCTAAACGGTGCAACGTTGGAGCACGGTTGAGCAAAACGGGATGATCAACAATAACTTCTTCCAAAGCGTCCCAAACTTCAGAACGAGCCTTTTCGACCATGCGCTTGGCAGCCTTAATGTTGAGAGCCTTGCCATTATCTACCAAGTTCTTCATAACAAAAGGTTTGAAGAGCTCCAAAGCCATCTCTTTAGGTAAACCGCACTGGTGTAACTTCAACTTCGGACCGACTACAATTACGGAACGACCGGAGTAGTCTACGCGCTTACCGAGCAAATTCTGACGGAAACGCCCCTGTTTACCCTTGAGCATGTCGGACAAGCTCTTCAAAGGACGGCTGTTAGGGCCAGTAACGGGACGACCGCGACGACCGTTATCAATCAGAGCGTCAACAGCTTCCTGGAGCATGCGCTTTTCGTTTTTAACGATAATATCGGGAGCTCCCAAATCCTGTAAGCGGCGTAAACGATTATTACGATTTATAACGCGACGATACAAATCATTCAAGTCGGAAGTGGCAAAGCGAGCACCATCGAGCTGCACCATGGGACGCAAATCAGGCGGAATGACAGGAATAACCGTCAAGACCATCCATTCGGGGCGATTGCCTGACTTACGAAAAGCCTCGACAACTTCCAAACGTTTGATGGCTTTGGCTTTTCGCTGACCACTCTGCTCTACAATATCGGTACGCAGTTCTTCATAGAGCTTATCTAAATCGATCTCTTTGAGAAGCTCCTGGATAGCTTCGGCGCCCATACCGGCACGGAAATTGCCATAGGGATACTTTTCTTTGAGTTCGCGATACTCTTGCTCGGAAAGAAGCTGATACTTTTTGAGACCAATTTCCGGATCACCGGGATCGATCACAATATAGCTACTAAAATAGATAACTTTCTCTAAGTTGCGGGGAGAAAGCTCGAGAAGCAAACCTATGCGAGACGGTACACCCTTGAAATACCAAATATGCGTTACGGGAGAGGCCAGATTGATGTGCCCCATACGCTCACGGCGCACCTTAGCGCGGGTAATTTCCACACCGCACTTATCACAAATCAAACCCTTGTGACGTACGCGCTTGTACTTACCGCAATGGCATTCCCAGTCTTTAACCGGACCAAAAATGCGTTCACAGAAAAGTCCATCGCGCTCAGGTTTGAGAGTTCTATAGTTAATAGTTTCGGGCTTCTTGACTTCACCGAACGACCATTTGCGAATCTGTTCGGGAGAGGCAAGACCTATTTGCATAGCCTCAAAATTATTGACATCCATATTAACTTGAGTCCTCCTGGTGGGCGGCAGAGAGATGAACCATCCTTCATGTTCGCTCTCCTCTGCCAGCCGCAGTAAGAGCTTTTAACCTAAGAAACCTTAGATTTAAGCCAGAGCATTATCGGACATACCAAAGATTTCGTGCGATCCACTGCTGTGCACTTGCTCTTGTTCTTCCACCGAACGAATCTCGATCTCACGTCCGCTGGATCCCAGAATTTTAACATCCAGGGCCAAACTCTGCAATTCCTTGATGAGAACTTTAAAGGACTCGGGAACGCCAGGTTCAAGAACATTTTCACCCTTGACAATAGCTTCGTAAGTCTTAACGCGACCCAAAACATCGTCGGACTTGACAGTAAGAAGCTCTTGGAGAGTATAAGCAGCGCCATAAGCTTCGAGAGCCCAAACTTCCATTTCACCGAAGCGCTGACCGCCGAATTGGGCTTTACCGCCCAAAGGCTGCTGAGTAATCAAGCTGTAAGGGCCAGTGGAACGAGCATGAATCTTGTCATCCACCAAGTGGGCCAGCTTGAGCATATAGATCTGACCGACGGTAACGCGCCCATCATAAGGCTCACCGGTACGACCATCGTAAAGAACGGTCTTGCCGTCTACTACAATATGTCGGCGATAAAGCTCGATATAAGACGCGATCTCGCGAATTTGCTCTAAGCTATAGTGTTTGCGGTGACCGATAAGGACTTCGCCCAAACGATCTTCCAAGCTGCGCTCACGCAGAACTTGATTTACTTCGTTAATATCAACATCGTAACCGCGCAATTCTTTGATAATGGCAGCAGCTAACTGATTTTCAGGAGTCTCATCGATAATCTTCTTGAGCTCTTGAGTAGTGTAGATAAGCTTGGTCTTATTCTTGATGAATTCTTGCAGACGAGAAACACGGCTAGGTTCATCTAAAACATAAACCAGCTCTTCAGTATTGAGATAGACACCTTTACGTTGCAAGTCGGCTTGCAAGTTGGCGGTATTCATCACATAGCGCAATTCTTCCTCAGAAGCAGAGTCGAAAACAGGAACTTCCACACGGAATCGAGGCTTACCGGGTTCGGAAAGCATGGCCATAGCCAAGCCCAAATGAGTTTCCAAAATCTGACCGATGTTCATACGAGAAGGCACACCCAAGGGGTTCAGCACAATCTGAACAGGGGTACCGTCGGGCAAATAAGGCATATCCTCAATAGGCATAACGCGGGAGACAACACCTTTATTACCGTGACGTCCGGCCATCTTGTCGCCTTGCATAATCTTACGCTTCTGAGCTACATAAACGCGCACCAACTTATTGACACCGGGCTTGAGATCGGTAGATTTTTTACCACCACTCTCTTCATCATCACGGTTAAAGACTTTTACGTCGATAACTTTACCCTTTTGACCGTGGGGCACCTTGAGAGAAGTATCACGCACGTCGCGGGCTTTTTCACCGAAAATAGCACGAAGTAAACGCTCTTCGGCAGTAAGTTCGGTCTCGCCCTTAGGAGTGACTTTACCAACTAAGATATCTTCAGTATTAACCTCGGCACCAATACGGACGATACCATTTTCGTCGAGGTCCTTCAAAGCATCTTCACCCACACTGGGAATATCGCGGGTAATTTCTTCAGCACCGAGCTTGGTATCGCGAGCTTCGCACTCATGCTCTTCGATGTGAATGGAAGTGAATACGTCATCACGAGCCACTTCTTCGCTGAGCAAAATAGCGTCTTCGTAGTTATAGCCTTCCCAAGGCATAAATGCTACCAAAACGTTACGCCCTAAGGCCAACTCACCATTCACGGAAGAAGCACCGTCGGCTAATACACTGCGTACATCAACACGCTGTCCTAAGTTCACAGCCGGACGCTGGTTAATACAAGTACCAGCATTGGAACGCTTGAACTTACGCAAATGATAAACATGATCTTGACCAAGTTCATCGGTTACGGTGACAGCGGTAGCGGAAACGGCACTAACATAGCCCTTGTGTTTGGAAATAACCAAAGCACCGGAGTCAGTAGCGGCTCTGTATTCCATACCGGTACCGACAATGGGAGCCTGAGGAGAGAGCAAAGGTACAGCTTGGCGCTGCATATTTGCACCCATGAGGGCTCGGTTGGCGTCATCATGTTCCAAGAAGGGAATCAAAGCGGTAGCCACAGAGACAATCTGCTTAGGAGTTACGTCCATAAAGTCGACTTCTTCACGGGCTACAACCGTGGTTTCTTTCTTACCACGTTTACGGCGGACTACCACACGTTCGTCAATAATATTACTGCGCTCGTCAAGGCGAGTATTAGCCTGGCAGATTACATATTCGTCTTCTACATCGGCATCTTGGTACATAATCTCATCGGTGACATGTACGCGAACGGGTACTTTAACGTCCTGAGTTAACAACTCATCATAATCGCGACGTTCGATAATATCTCCGCTGTGAAAAACAGCACCAGTAGCGGGATTGGTAACATCGGCAGAGAGAATCAAGTTGACTTTGCGGTAAGGAGCTTCAATAAAGCCGAAAGAGTTTACTCGGCCATAAGTAGCCAAAGAACCGATCAAACCGATGTTAGGGCCTTCAGGGGTTTCAATAGGACAGATGCGACCATAGTGAGAGTCGTGTACGTCACGAACTTCGAAACCAGCGCGTTCGCGAGAGAGACCGCCGGGGCCTAAAGCGGACAGACGACGTTTATGAGTAAGCTCGGCCAGCATATTGGTTTGGTCCATAAACTGAGAGAGCTGGGAAGATCCGAAGAACTCTTTAATGGCAGCAGTTACCGGGCGTGTATTTATGAGCAACTGAGGAGTAATAGTCTCTACATCCTGCACGGACATGCGCTCACGCACTACGCGCTCCAAGCGGAGCAAACCGACGCGGAACTGATTTTGAAGCAGCTCGCCTACGCCACGGATACGACGGTTGCCTAAGTGGTCGATATCGTCATGTTTTACCAATACATCGAAGCTGTCTTCGCTGTCGGCTTTGAGCTTCATGACGCCATTTTCGACATAAAGATGGAGACCTTCGTCTAAAGATACGGTAGGTTCTTTCTCATCCTGACGTCGGTAAGCATCAGCTTTCATCAAAGCCAATACGTAGCGGATAGCGGCAACGACGTCGTTTTTGCTAAGAATGGAAGGATACTCCAAGTGTTTACCACACTCACAGCAATCTTCTTTATCGGGCATATTGTAAGCGCCACAGTGAGTGCAAACGATCTTACGGCCCAATTTACGAGCCAAACGATAGCTGCCCACTCTGGCCAAGTCATAACGTTTGCGCTCAAAGAACAAATTATTCAAAAGCGTACGAGCACTCTCTTGAGAGGGCTGCTCGCCGGGACGCTGTTTTTTATAAATCTCTAACAGAGCTTCTTCAACCGTTGCAACAGAGTCTTTCTCAAGAGTCTTCTCGAGCAAAGGCTCACCGTTGAAGAGGGCTCGAATATCATCATCAGTCTCATACTCTAAAGCACGCAACAACACCGTAGCAGGCAACTTGCGGGCTTTATCAATGCGCACATAAATAATACCGGAAGTATCGGTCTCAAACTCCATCCAAGCGCCGCGATTAGGAATAACTACGGCAGACCAAGTAGAATGACCAGTGTTAGGATCTTCATGATGCTGATAATATATACCCGGAGAACGTACCAACTGACTAACAATAACACGCTCAGCGCCATTGATAATGAACGTTCCTTGCTCAGTCATGGCAGGGAAATCACCGATAAAAATCTCTTGCTCCCTGGCTTCGCGTATTTCGCCGTTTTCTTTGGTAGTTAAGCGAACCTTAACTTTTAAAGGATAGGCGTAAGTGGCATCTTTGTCACGGCACGTTTCAACCGACTGGGGCGGTTCGTCTAATTTATGCTCAAGGAATTCCAGCACTAAGTTGCCGGTAAAGTCCTCAATTGGAGATATATCTTTAAAGGTATCGTCCATACCTTTTTGTAAAAAGCGGCTGTAAGACGAGCGCTGGAGCTCAATTAAATAAGGGAGCTCCATAACCGGCGGAATTTTTTGGAAAGATATACGCCCTGTGGCCTCGTTCTTGTGTCGAAGAAACGACATTCGAGAAGATCCTCCTCTGCGCAATTAGCTGACATACTCCCCATGCCCAAAGGTAGAGGATTCTTAGATACAAACGAACTCTGCTTCCGTCGCACGGACTGTGCAAGTTCTCTCTAAATAGATGATGCCCCATCTATATACCAATATTCTCATTCTCAGCGCCTTACTTTTCTGCTGACAACAGCAAATTATGTACGACGCCTCAGCTGAATATTTTTTAGGAACATACCGCCTGAACAGCCGACCGCAGCAAAGCAAAAAAATGCCTCACTCCGGGGCCGCAGACTGTACCAATTTTGACTTACTCCTACGCAAAGAAAGAACAAAAAGAGCGCACACCAACAAATCGCCGGTGCGTAAGCTCCTCAGCTATCCCCTTTTATAGAACTTTTCAAGCAAAACTTGTTCCGAGTCTTATCAATACTCAACCCAAACTGATCGGCCAGAACGCCGACCTTGCGGAGGCTTAACAGCCTCATGAGGATATTTTGACCCTCCATCGCGCATGATATAGTACAATAATAAAATAGTAAAGTCAAGTTCAACCGAAAGTCAACCTAAGCTAAGACTGAGGGCAACTTCTAAAAAGCTGGTTTAGAATTGACTTTTTTGTTATAATGCCCCGGCAACTTAAACGAATTGAAACATTTTAGGAGGGAAATATGGAAGGAACTGACGCTAAACTCGAAGCTATTGTCGAACGCATCGAAGCCTTAGAAGAAGAGAAAGCCGGTATTGCCCAAGATATTAAAGACGTATACGCCGAAGCGAAGATAGAAGGTTTCGACGTCAAAATTTTGCGTCGCATTATTAGCTTGCGCAAGCTGGAACCGCAAGAGAGAGAAGAACAGGAAAGTTTATTGGCTCTCTATATGCAAGCCTTAGGTATGTACAGCAACAGTCACAATAAATCTGGAGAGACGAAATAATTTATTTTTCCCTTACCAATGCCTGCAGCCGGACAACCTTTATGCCGACATGTTTCACCCCCCCAATCATTGACAAGCTGTAAAATATGAATATAATAGTCCGAGCATAGTTACGTCGAGGCGTAGCGCAGCCTGGCAGCGCGCAACGTTCGGGACGTTGAGGTCGGAGGTTCAAATCCTCTCGCCTCGACCATACAGCGGAATAAAGGGCCGATCAATTGTTGATATTGATTGGTTCTTTTTTTTCCAAAACCAAAAAAATGCTCCCTTGCGATACAGGCTCGTTATAGCATAATACGCCGTCCCCACCATACATCGTCAGAAGGACGCATTTTTTACACTGTTACCTTTTGCTAAACCTGAATATCGACAACTTCCTCAGGATTAACAGTTTCAAAATTGCGGTGCTTAGCAGGCAAAAGCTCCAACAAACGGCGCATAATTTGTAAGCGAAAAGGAGCAGTGTCTTCGATAATTTTATGCTCAAAGGGACGAACCGCCGTTTTTATGTATGGTCCCACAATATCTTCTATTTGACTAAAGCGCACCACAACATTTTCTGGCTCACCGGCTGGAAAACGACCGAAGATAAGACGTCCCGGCTTACTTAAAACCACTGCATCAATATCAGGCAAGACAGTCGGTTCCATTTCAGTCCAAAAGATAGAACGGAAAATTTGTTGACGTGAAAGTTTGTTACGAATCAACACTATGCGCGGTACATAGATGCCGCGTCCTTCATAACGTTTGGTCAATTGGGAACGAGCATTAGCATAACGCCACATAGCATCCATTTGCTCCATGGGAAAGTAATGAGGTAATTCATCATCCCCCATAGACATACGATGGATAGTACGTTTATTTTGATCATTCCATAGAACTTGAAGTTGGGCTCCATCCGGTTTTTCAATTACCTGACCGTTGGGAGTATAAATCCAGTACTTGGTTTGCTTGGCGAATTGAGCCAAAATAGGCATACTTTCACGAGCAATAAACGTAGGACAGACACAGGGTACACTGACACTCAAACCAGTTTCATAGGCACTAAAATTAATGACTCCGGGATTGGGAGCTTTACAAACGAACTCAAAAGAAACTAAAGTTTCTGGATTTATATATTCGGCGCTCCATAAAGCACCTCTGGCACCGCCCTCGGTAAACTCAATATTAGGTGAAATAGCGGCAACTTTTTCTTTCAACTCTTCCGGAGTGGGACGCGGGTCTGCCGTTGAAACCAAGAAATCCATATCAAAACCCAAAACGCGTACCTCCAGAACAAAATCATGTCTTTCTTAGTAACCTTTTGTTTTTTCTTAATATTAACCTCCCGTCTAAATCGGACAGATAAAAAAAATGACCTATTAAAGGGGATATTGGGACGCCTTACCGACTCAAAAGAAGGGCCGAGACCGAAAGGACAAGAAACTTAAGCAACATTAGTCAGTGCACATAAAAAGTCAGCCTTTAGAGGTGAAAAAAAATATGACCGCTTTTAACTTCAAAAAGTATTTATCTATTGCTGGAGCTCTAGCTTTGCTTTCCTGCACAGCTCCTCTGGCCTCTCCGGCTCAAGCAGAGAAAGCCGGGGAAAATGGCGGCATTACTATTTACCAAGCGACAGAAACGGCTCCTGAGCCAGATTCGCAAAAAGCAGAAATCGCCGAAACATCTCCTTCTACAGCCACAGCTGCTGACAACTCAATCTCAACTTCCCAAATTACAACTACTGCCGAGAGCAATTCGGATTCAGAATATACGGACGAAGCAGCTCCTATATTCGATATGCGTGGAGACGACGGCGTTCTTAAAGATTTTCGTCCCAGCGCCTTATCGTTTATCAGCCATAATCGTATTTTAGTGTGTGACGAAAACAGTCAACAAATGCATATATTTGACACTGAAGGACGTCGTTTTCGCCGTTTGGAAGTACCACGCACTTTTCCTCAACCGCGCTATACCGGCTTGTGCAATCTCGAGGACGGAAAATTCTTCGTGGTAGGCAGCCATCACCATGTAAATAATAATGTACGTTTCCTCTGGGCTCGCGGTGTGCTCCATTATTACGAATTACGCGGAGAGCGTTTTACCGACAATTCGGCAGCCAACAATTACGATCCGGAGATGGCCTGGCGCAATACTGGTTATTTCGGGGAGAATGCTCAGCAACGTTTAAAGGTTGAAGGCATAGCTTGCAATCCTATTGATGACGCTCTCTATTTTGCTCTTTCTCAACCAGCCAACCAAGACGAAAGCGTGCTCATTTATAAGGCTTCACTCAATCAAGTTATAGAGCGCAAGAAAAAAATCAATTTTGAGATCTTGAAGACCAGTTTAAAACCAGGCTTAGATGCTTCGCTCAATGAGCCCTTTATTTTAACTGACATCTATTATGTGCAAGACAAAGGTTTACTCTTCCTTTTATCCTCTAAAACCCCCGACGAAAGATTTAGCGGTACCAGTCAAATTTGGTATCAAGCAGACGGCTCGGAAGAAGCTCGTCTGGTGGCCGACAATATAGCACCAGGTAACTTCGCTTCCGGTTTATCTGCTTATAAAGTAGGTGATAATTACAATATAGGCATCGTTTTTGACAATAATCCGGGTAAAAATGACATTCCTTCTCGCTTCTTGCTCTTAGAAGACGTATCTTTTTAGAAAAACTGACTTTTCAATAAATTGCGAGCAAAAAAAATGAGCAGAAAAGAATTTGATTCATTGCCAAATTCGGGCCCAGAGTGGTATGCCGCCGAAGGGTTACGTTTTACTTGCCAACGCTGCGGACGCTGCTGTTCCGGTCCTCCAGGCATTGTGCAATGCACCACTAAAGAGGCCAAAGCTATGGCCCAAGAATTAAAAATGGACTGGAAGGAATTTCTATATTCGGTAGTCTGTCACTACAAGGGTAAGTTTTACGTTAAAGAAGTAAAATGCAAGTACGGCTTTGATTGTATATTGTTAGAACGAGACGAGAACAATGCTCAAGCTCCCACCGGATGTATGGTCAGGAACTCGCGTCCTATCCAATGCCGTACCTGGCCATTTTGGCCTGAAGTGGTCTTTTCGCCCAAAACTTGGCGTCTGGCCGCCAAGCGCTGTCCGGGCATAGGGGTAGGCGAACTACACAATGCCGAAGAAATACGCCAAAAGGTAGCTTTAACTTCCGATCCTACGGACGTTCCTCCAGAAGAAATGACCTTAACGGGCCGCTTGCAGCGCCACACAAACGGAAACTAAATATATACTAATCCTTGTACCAAATTTTTTTGGCATCTATAGACCTGTCCCAGTCGCGCCCGCCATGGACAGTAATAAGTGAGCCTTTCTTTACATCGTTGAAAAATTGAACCCAACTCACTTTCTCGTAACGAAATTCACCATCATCGGGGTTAGGGTTGACACGCTTCATAAGCTCCGTATTGTATTTAACATAAACCCAATTTTGACGGCGATTGGGATTAGCTTCAAGTTCGGCTATGCCAAGACGCTGTTCGGCTTTGTCTATGACTACTATTCTGTATTCACCGGTTGTTAGGAGAATCTGAGCTTGGGTACTTCTCATCCCCCCCAATCCCATAAGAACCGCAATCAAAACAGCCAGAAATATAGTTATTTTTCTCATCCTGTATTTTACTCCCCTCAAAACTGCAGCTAAAAGGTGAAAGACATTCTAAATGTTTTAGTTTCGCCCAATATCCTTGCCCCTAAAATTGATATCCTCTTCGCCGCCCCGACAGCTCCCTCCCTCTTAGCAGGATTTAACCGCAACAAGCTCGCAATTAACTGGTAAGCATATTTGTTGGTAAACTCAAGAGGCGGTGCGTTTTATGGCAAATTATCCATGTGCAGAATGTGGTCATATGGTGGAGACTGCAGGCGTGGGCACCTGTAAAAAATGTGGCAGCAAAAAGCCCTTCAAATGCAGTAAATGCGGTAAGCAAATCGGTCTGGACTTTGTATACAGGCCAGAAAAACTCACTTTTAGTGGCAAACCGCTTTATTGTGTAGACTGCGGCTCAGATGTAGAGCAAGTTCCCTGCGCTCGTTGCGGCAAAACTCTAATCCGTTCAACCGGCGTCGAGAGACCTATAGATGGAGTTATAAAAATCTACCACAAGGAATGCCTCGAACAGCAGAGCAAAATTTATACTTTTGTAATGCCCATTATTGTGTTTGTTACCGGCTCAGTCTTAGGCTATATAAGTTGGATGTTTATTCATGCCTGGTACGGTACGGTATTGGGCTTTTTGCTTGGAGCCGGTATAGGCAAAGCTATGGCCGATAAGTTTTTGCCCAACTAACAAAAAGATATCTACTGATGTTCTAGAATGTCGGCAAAAAAGGTTGCAGCTGCACTATCTGGGCTGCAATCTTTTTTTCATTTATGGTTCTCCAATTAAGGCGTAAAAAGCTTTGGTACAACCCCCAAGCAATGGAGTCTGGATATAGACTCTTGAAAATATTCTTCCGTACCCGGTTCCAGCTCTTCCCAAGCATAGGTAAATACTTTTTCGACCGAGCCCAATCTGCGTCTAACTCGACGCGGAGTAGTGAAATACTCGGTAAGACGCCGATTTAAGCCCACGTCCGGGCAATCCACTTTGACTCCGTTTTCATCGTCGAAGCTCACGGTACCTAAAGGAAATTCACCCAACTTGCGTCCGTCGCGAGCCATAACTAAAGGATATAAGACATAATCCACAGCTCATATTCCTTTCTCAAACCTGTTTACCACTTTTAAGATGCAAATACTCCAGATAATCATACATAAGTCGATCGAAATCATACAGATCTTCACGACTCCAGAGAGCTTCACAACAATCGTTGGCCGAAAAATACGCTTCTACAGACTGGGCGAAATAATTTACCGGATCTGAACATGACATAGGATCTGGAGCACAATGTCCCTCTAATCCAGTTTGACAAGCCTGAGCGTTAGCTTTAATAACCGGCGATTGCAAACTGGCAAAATTGCCTTCGCCTAAAGCATGATCCCAAGCCATGCCAAAATAATACAGCGCAGGATGAAAACCATAAATAGAATCATCTTGAGCAGACCTAGTAAATAACTCCGCAGCAATGAGACAAACTCGCTCTTTAGCCAAATAAGCTCCTTGCCCAATTTCATGACCTTGCAAAGAAGAGTCAGCCGCCCAAACGGTTGTCTTTAATTCTTGATGAGGCAGTAACTTTACCTTTAAACCGTCGCGCATACAAGTATCGAGCACACCTTTACCAAAACGGCTAAGCAATAGACGCAAAGCTTCAGCCGCTTCTGGAGCAGCTTGGCAAACGATCAATTGATCGAGCACTTTTTCCAATTCATGGGGCACTTTAAGCGTTTCAGTTTCACGTCTGCTCTTAGTATTGCGGCCAGACAACTCGACAACCTCAGGCACAGCCTCATGAAAGATAAAACCTTCTGAATTATCCAAAAGCGACGATATAAAGCTGCGGCCTTGTCTCTCCTGAGGTTGCCCTTTTTTCTTCTCAGCTTGAGATTGTGATAAATCAATATCTTCGGCAGCCGGAAGAGACGCTTCCTGAGTACCGACAGAAATTTTGACAGATCCGTCGACTTCTTCGACTCGTACTTTCGACTCAGATGTCGAAGCATTTTCCTTATCTCGGTGAGCTGCGGCCACAACTTTTTCTTGTTCTTCTTGAACTTCACGAGCCATGGCTGCAGACAGAGCAGCCTCTCGTTGGCCGTCCAAATCGATAACAGCATCAACGCCTAAATTGTCGGCCCCCGACGACGCCACTTCAGCGGAGGCAACCTTAGCTTCAGAAGGTTTAGCCTCACTTTCAGCCCCCTCTTCTTCCGGCTGAGTAGATACCGGTAATTCACCTAAAGGTGCACTTTCATCGGAGGTTTCTGCTTTAGAATCGATAAGACAAGTGCCTTGACCTTCATCAAAGAGCTTATCAGCCGAACGCAAAGCAGCTTTTTTATCTTCTTCTTCAACATCTTCTTCCCACATTTTGCGGAAAAGAGCAGCTCCACCGCCACCTCCTCCACCGCCGACTAGATCATCCATGCCACCGAGCATGTCCTCACCCATATCTGACAAATCCGAACTAAATTCAGCGGTATCGTCAATATAGTGGCTTTTACGCACACCGGCTTTTTCTTTGCGCTCACGCATCATGTTGGTACGCAAACCGTCGCTGGAACGTTGAGTATTTTCCAACATACGCTGGTTTTGGGAATTCATTATGAAGATTGGATCCATCATGACTCTGCCGATCTTCGCTCCAGATAAGCAATTCCTTCAGCGCTTATATTTCGCTTAACCAAACTCAAACTTTCACAAAAAAACCGCAGCAGGCAAAATGCTTAAGCTTAAGCGCCTCGTCAAACTGCGGTACCTTTGAAGCTGAATAGATAAACTAATAATACTTAAGGCTTGATCAAATAATCTTCACCATAACCGTAATGCTCGATGATATAATCCATATCTTTATCACCGCGACCGGAAAGATTAACCAATACAGAACCGTGAGCATGTTGTCTCGCCAACTTCATAGCATAAGCCAAAGCGTGAGAACTTTCCAAAGCGGGGATAATGCCTTCATATCTGGAGAGATTATAGAAAGCTCCTAAGGCTTCTTTATCAGTAACTTTATCGTAGCAAACACGACCTAAACTGTGCAAAAAAGCATGCTCTGGGCCTACAGATGGGTAATCTAATCCTGAAGCGACAGAATAAACAGGAGCAGGGTCGCCGTTTTTGTCTTTCAGCATTAAGCTGTTGAAACCATGCATGACACCAGGAGTACCGTAAGTGATACTAGCAGCGTGATCGCCCATTTTTTCGCCACGACCCAAAGGCTCAACACCATATATTTTGACGGGATCATTAAGGAAAGCGCTAAATAACCCCAAAGAGTTACTACCACCGCCTACGCAAGCAACTACGGCGTCGGGCAAGAACCCCATCATATCTATAAATTGCTCGCGAGCCTCCACACCGACAACCATTTGAAAATCGCGCACAATCATAGGGAAAGGATGAGGGCCTACAGCAGAGCCGATACAGTAAATGGCAGTCTCGTACTCGTTAAGATAGGCTTCAAAAGCACTGTCCACAGCTTCTTTTAAAGTTTTTAAGCCATGAGTTGCCGGAATAACTCTGGCACCGAGTAAACGCATACGGGAAACATTAGGAGCTTGCTTTTTGATATCAACTTCGCCCATGTAGATATCACACTCTAAACCAAAATAGGCAGCGGCAGTAGCCAAGGCTACACCATGCTGACCGGCACCGGTCTCTGCGATCACA
>OQVU01000093.1_pt1 | contig 26150 bp, 23 predicted proteins | sample 1691611 | NCBI WGS metagenome assembly OQVU01 (sample SAMN03418272, study PRJEB22391) | human gut metagenome | biome: human-gut; feature: organic feature; material: feces | host: Homo sapiens | place: Tanzania | collected 2013-01
AGACTTGACGTGGATTTCGAATCATTGGTATGGGGACAGTTGGGACACGTGGGACAGTGCTGGGTGTCCTACGGTGGGACAGTCAGCGATGAGTAGGTCGGCGATGTCGATGTGTGCTTCGCGCTGCTCGGGCGTGGCGGTCTTTTCGCTTTCGACAAGGGCGACGCTGCGTCCAGGGCATTGCGGGAGAAGGTGTTCTCCGAAGAGGCATTGAGTGAGTTCCCAGTCCTGCGGGAGTGCTCCGCTACGTTTCATCTTGGAGTGTACCCAGTCGATTCGTCCTGCAGTGGCTTCGTCTTTGATGCGGTCAACATCGGCTTTTGCTCTATGTGCTTCTCTGACCTCTTCGGTGAGAATGCGCTGCTTGATGACGATTTCGCCACTATTGAAAAACTTGGGGAGGATGTAAACGTGTGTGTGGGCGCGGAGGGCGACTTCGCGAGTGTTGCGGTAACGCAGGAGGACTTCTGATTTGCCAGTGTCTTTGCTGGCGCGGCTTTAGAGCGACAGGGTAATTGATGCCATAAATCTTAAATTTTTAGCAATACAAAGTTACCTGCAAGTGGGGACAGAATAAAATCAGATTGTCCCCCTAACTGATAGCTGTTGTATTTTTTGGAAATTTGACAGACGTTAAATAGCCGCTTTAACCATTTTATAGTCAGAGGCTTAAACCTCTTCTTTTAGTGACTTCTATTCCGCTTCGTTCTGGTGTAATCAGATATTTTTTCCTATATTTGCAACCGCTGAATCAACAAAATTTCCGACAATCATGAGACAAGACATTGACATGCGCACCATACTCAATGAAGCAGCGAAATCAGGCCTGCTTCTCGGCCTCTTCACAGGGGTATTCATCTACGTCGCGATGCTGATCGGAATGATCAATTCGGACAGTTTCGGTGCCAAACTTATGATTACCGTTGTCAATGCCCTGCTGTGGATGCTCAAGTTAGTGGGTTGCCTGTGGCTTCTGAGATTCTTCATGCTCAGGTTCGCCGTGGCAAATCCGACGCTTACTCCACGTTCGTCATTCAGGTTCGGAATGTTTACGGCATTGTTCTCCGCCATCATCGTGGCCGGCATCGGGCTTGTCAACATCACATTGATCGCGCCCGAAAGCATGCAGAGCGCAATTGAAGCAGCCATGCAGTCCTACTCGTCAGTCCTGAGCGCCAGCGACCAGGTCTCATTGGAAAGAACGCTCAGCCGTCTGCCCCAGATATCATTCTTTTCATCATTGGTATATTGCTTCCTGTTCGGGACGGTAGCCGCGAAGATTTTCTCCGCATCGATACCCCCGCGGGACATTTTCGGCGAACCGACTGACTCAAACGAAGAATAAGATCAAACCCTCCGGAATATGGAAAATTCTATTGACTTGACTATCATCATTCCTTTTTTCAATGAAGAAGAATCATTGCCGGAACTTGTGGCCTGGATCCACAGGGTCCTCGACAAGGAGGGATGGAAATATGAACTGATAATGGTGGATGACGGAAGCAGGGACGGTTCCTGGGAAGTCGTCAGGAAACTGTCGGAGACAGACCCGACCATACACGGCATCCGTTTAAGAAGGAACTACGGGAAGTCGGCCGCCCTGTACCACGGATTCAAAGCGGCCAAGGGCAATGTAGTATTCACTATGGATGCGGATTTGCAGGACTCTCCGGAAGAGCTCCCGGAAATGTACCGTATGGTGATAGAGGACGGATGGGACGTGGTTTCAGGATGGAAGCAGCACCGTCAGGACAACAAGCTGACCAAGAATCTGCCTTCCAAACTGTACAATGCCACAGCCCGTTGGATAACAGGCATCAAGCTGCACGACATGAACTGCGGACTGAAAGCGTACAAGAACGAGGTCGTAAAGAATATAGAGGTATATGGGGAAATGCACCGCTACATTCCGTATCTGGCCAAAAATGCCGGTTTCGAGCGTATTACCGAGAAGCCGGTCCACCACCAGAAGAGAAAATACGGAAAGAGCAAGTTCGGAATGGAAAGATTCGTGAACGGATTTCTCGACCTGCTGTCGTTGTGGTTCCTCAGCACATTCGGAAAGAAGCCGATGCACTTCTTCGGATTCACTGGAATCCTGATGTTCCTTGCAGGCTTCATCCTCACCATCATACTGATTGCAGCGAAACTGATACACCAGAGCGGAGGAATGCATTTCCGCCCTGTGACGGACCAGCCCCTGTTCTACCTGGCGCTCCTCGCCGTAATTCTGGGCGTCATGCTGTTCCTGGCCGGCTTCATCTGCGAGATGGTCTCACGGAACTCGACGGAACGCAACAAGTACAATGTCAAAGAAGAGTTCTGAACTCTATCACATGGCAGTAAAAAAAGGATGACTCAATCGGGCCATCCTTTATTGATTTACAGACTAACTGACTAGTACCTGTTCAAAGGTCTTCCGCTGGTCATCATGTGAACCTTTCTCTTGACCTCTTCAAGCACGGCATTGTGCTCTTCGAGAGAAGCAAGCTGCTCCGGAGTCCTTTCTCCCTTGGCCGTGATGGCGTCGAGATGCTCGGAAGCTGAAGCCAAAACGCTGTCAACAAGTTCCACGATATCTTCCATATCCTTCTCCACAAAACCTCTTGAAGTCACAGCAGGAGTACCGATTCTGATTCCTGAAGTCTGGAATGGGGAACGGCTGTCGAACGGAACCATATTCTTGTTTACGGTAATGTCAGCCTTTACCAGCTCTGTCTCAGCCACTCTTCCGTTCACCTCAGGGAAACGGGTACGGAGGTCGATAAGCATCAGATGATTGTCCGTGCCGCCTGAAACCACCTTATAACCCTTGGAAATGAATCTCGCGCACATGGCCTGGGCATTTGCGACAACCTGTTTCTGATATTCCACGTATTCAGGCTGCATTGCCTCATAGAATGCAACAGCCTTGGCAGCAATCACATGCTCGAGAGGTCCGCCCTGGATACCAGGGAACACGCTTGAGTTCAGGATCTGGGACATCTTCTTCACCTCGCCCTTAGGAGTCTTGCGGCCCTGAGGATCGTCGAAATCCTTGCCCATGAGAATAACGCCTCCACGAGGTCCGCGCAATGTCTTGTGGGTAGTGGATGTCACGATATGAGCGTACTTCACAGGATTCTTGAGAAGGCCTGCAGCAATAAGTCCAGCAGTATGAGCCATGTCCACCCAGAGCAATGCGCCTACTTCATCAGCTATCTTTCTCATCCTCTCATAATCCCACTCCCTGGAATATGCGGAAGCGCCGCCGATGATAAGTTTCGGGCGATGCTCTTTAGCCAGCTCCTCCATACGGTCGTAATCGATGCATCCCGTTTCAGGATCAAGACCATAGGCCACTGCCTTGTAAAGGATTCCTGAAGCATTCACCGGCGAACCGTGAGTAAGATGACCGCCCTGGGACAAGTCGAGTCCCATGAAGGTATCTCCCGGATTCAGGACCGCCATCTCCACTGCGAGATTTGCCTGGGCTCCGGAATGAGGCTGGACATTTGCATATTCAGCATCAAACAGTTCGCAGAGTCTGTCAATCGCAGTCTGCTCGATCTGGTCGACTACCTCACAACCCCCGTAATATCTTTTTCCCGGATAACCCTCCGCATATTTGTTCGTGCAGACTGAACCCATCGCTTCCATCACCTGGTCAGTGACATAGTTTTCCGAGGCTATCAGTTCAAGGCCCTGAGACTGTCTTTCTCTTTCTTTCTTGATTAATTCAAAAATCTGTAGATCCTGTTTCATATAAGAAGCTGTTAAAATCAATGATGTACTACAAATATAGCATTTTTCGGATGAAACAATTTAGAAACTGTTCAAGATTTGCATAAATTTGCAGAAAATCGAAATAAAACGATGAAAAACAGGAAACTGCTGAACATAGAACTCGGAAGATTAACTGCGGAACAGTATAAGGAACTCCCTGACTCAGGAGTCTGTGTAGTGCTGGACAACATCAGAAGCGCGCACAATGTCGGCTCCGTATTCAGAAGCGCCGACTCCTTCAAAGTGGACAAGATATGGCTGTGCGGCATCTGCGCCACACCTCCGTCAGCAGAAATCCACAAATCCGCACTCGGCGCCGAATTCAGCGTCGAATGGGAGCACTCCCCTTCCACAATGGATGTGATAGGCAGGCTCAAAGAAGAAGGCTACACCATTCTGAGCGTGGAACAGGCCGAAGACTCCATCAGTCTGGACAAGTTCATCCCCGAAAACGAAAAGAAATACGCCCTGGTCTTCGGAAATGAAGTCGAGGGCGTACAGCAAGAGGTCGTAAGCAGTTCAGACGGCGTCCTGGAAATCCCACAATACGGGACCAAGCACTCGCTGAACATCTCAGTCACAGCCGGCATTGTGCTCTGGCACTTCCGCCTCACCGCCGGCATATAGCACAACCGTTATTTCTCAATCGTAAGCAGCGTCACGGTGCCGTCCATCGTTGACGCAAGGACAGTCATCCGTTTCTTGTCGGAAGACACCTTCAGCGGATTCACCAATGCCACTGACACCTTGTGCGCCCACAGGAATTCGCCCGTCGCAGCGTCCAGAGCCACGATATTGCCCTTGTCCGACGGAATCAGCAGCACCCCGTCTTTTTCCGTCAATGCAGAGGTCCCGATATCGTATCCGAGACTGTCCGCCACCTCCCAGAGCTTGTTAGCGGACGAAATTTCGCCGCCGTCTGCAGGGGCCGGAACATCGGAGCGGAACGCATAGGCCTTGCCGAACATCACTTTGGAGAACACGGTCTTTCCGTCCTCACTTCCACAGAGCGCATCCCTGCCGCCATCTACATTGAAAAGACATTTGCCGGTAGCGGCATCTATAGCATAGATCTTCCTGTCAGGCACGGCTACGAATATGCGTCCCGAACCATAGACAGGCACACAATGCGCAGGAGAATACATCCTGGAAGGCTTTTTCACCGTCCACTTCCACTGTTCCCTGCCGGTACGCGGATCCAGAGAATAAAGCGTCCTTCCCCAAGTGCCGAAAACCACCCTGTCATTGTCACAATAAGGTGTGGAAATGGCATGCCCCTCAACCGGAGAATAAGTCCATACCGCACTTCCGTCTTTCAGGGACAATGCCCTGAACTTGTGGTCAGAGCCGCCGATGTACACCAGACCATCCATGATGACAGGAGAAGACAGCACCGACTTCTCAGTATGATATTTCCATTTCACAGAGCCGTCTGAAGCATTAAGAGCATAGACATTGCCGTCGGTACATCCGAAGACCAATGTCTTTCCGCTTATCGCGGGAGTCGAATATATCTTTCCGTCGAACTGCCTTGACCAGATTTCAGAGCCGTCCTTCAGGGATATGCACTTGACTACGCCACAGGCAAGCGGGAAATATGCCCGGCCTCCACGTACAGCAAAACCTGCCACTATATTGGCCTCGAAAGAACGCTTCCAGTTCTCCTTGACCTGAGGATAGCGCACGTTCACGTCATAGCGCATCCACGGATAATCTTCCGGCAGACCGTCATTGTCATACTTCACACTGTCCTGAGGGGCATTTTCCGGAAAATGATACCTGTACCACGGAGCAAATTCCACCGCAGTATCTCCATATATCCGCCTTTCGGAAAAACTGATATTGTCCCCGTTGATCCGGACAATGTTATATCCCGGCACAGCCCCTGCTGACAATGACGAGCGGCACAGCACCGCAGGAATTCCCTGATAGTTCTTCACCACATTCCTGTGCCAATGTCCTCCGACACAGAACCGCACCCCGAGGCGCTTGAGCTGCTTGGTGACATCGAAATAATTCAGGACCGACGAATCCATCGGATAATGATTTATGAAAATGCTCCTGCCCTCATTTTCAAGAGAGCCGAGCCACTCCATAGTCTCCTTCGGCACAAGTCCCGGAGCCATGCGCATATCCGGGCCGCTGTTGCAGCCTATAAAACGCCATCCCTTCTTGGCGAACGAAAAGTGCTCATAGCCAAACACTTTCAGAAAAGTATTGCAGCCGCTTTCAGACCAGTTTGCATCATGATTGCCCTGCACAACAAAATATGGGACACGCAGCGTATCCATCATACTCTTGGCTATACCGATTTCCTCATCTGTACCGAAATCCGTGATATCGCCTCCGAAAAGCACGAAGTCCAGAGAGTCCGACTTGTTAATATCTCTCAGGCACGCGCTGAGGTCTTCTATCGCACTGGTATGTGTCGCAAGATGAGTGTCAGTGACAAATGCGAATCTGAGGACACTGTCCCTGTCAGAAAAAGCAGATGCCCGCGCAACGCCGGAAAGCGCAGCCACGGACATCAGTAGAGTGACGAAAAGTTTTCTCATATTATTTCCATTTCATTGTTTCGGATCCAGCCCTGCCTGCCGTCAGACAGTTCCACATTATTCCAGTCTCCAACAGAATCCAGCACCTTCACCTCCGTTCCCTCATGCAGCACGAACAGGTCCTTGGACGCGTTCTCGGAAGGTGAACTCTTCACGGACGATACCGGAGTCATGATCACGGCATTGCTCTGCTTCAGGAACATGCTGCGCTGCCACAGTGCGAAACTGAACGAGGACACCGCCAAGAGGAACACCACAATGGCTCCGTAGAATCCGCATCTGCGTCCTGCCGCCGAATGGCTCATGAGGAAAACCAGGGCCAATGCCAATGAAACTGCAAAAAACAGCAGCGACAGCACAGCCCACACATTGGAACTGAGCGTATAGCAGAGCTTCCTCGCCCAACTCTTCAGAATGAACTCCGGGACGACATCGATTTTGTCCTTGATTCTGCTTCTGACTATATCCAAGTTATATCTCGCATCGGCGAATGAAGGATTTGCCTTCAGTGTCCTTTCATAATAAAGGACAGCACGGGCATTGTCACCTGACTTGAAATAAGCATTTCCAAGATTGTAATACAGTTCCGGAGAGACCACACCGGCCTTCTCAAGTGTACCCCAAGCCTCTGTACTCTCGCTCCAATTTCCTGAAGCATAAGCATTTGCACCCTTAGTCCAGAGAGAATCGAGATAAGCCGTCTCCCCAGCCTGCAGACCTGTCTGCAACAAGAGCAGGGAGGCTATGGCCAATGCAGCTGACTTGGCAGCCGACCCGCCTGATGTTCTACGTTTCATGACATAATCGATAGATGAAATGACATCCACAGCTTCTTTATAGTGTGTATTCATGGCTTCGTTTCCGCCATCCGGAGAATACCTCGCAAACTCACAGGCATCAAGCAGAGCCACGAAACGGTCCGCAAGTTCAGAGGAAACGCTGCCTGCGACAAGCTGGGACTTGATATTGTCCTTGTTCAGTTCCTCAGCACCCATGTTCAGTTTGTCCGAGATGAAACCGAGCAGGGCCTTGTGCAGTTCCTCGTAGAATGCGGAATACAGATTCTTGCTGAGGAAGCCTTCGGCTGTCTTGAGACGGGACAATGCCATCTTGGTGGCACGCCTGTTACGGCTGCCCACGACATCTGCCCTTCTCGAAGCTATCTTCCTGAAAGCCAGCCAGATGACCACAGCACAGAAAAGAATCAACACCAATGCGAACCAATATCCTGCACTGCCCACAAAGAACACGGTCCTGAACTTGTACGAAGGCTCTTTCGTGCTGATATATCTGACATCTTCACCGAGATTCTTCACATCCTTTCTGTCCGGAACCGCCACCTGCATTGACGAACCGGTAGTTTCCGGAGTATCACCCTTCTCGACATTGAAAGGAATAGGGGAGGTGGTCAATGTCTCATATTTGCCGGTCGTCACATTGTAATACGAATACTCTATCGGCTCTATGATGAAGTCACCGTGACTTCTCGGAATGAACGGATATTCAAATGTCTTGCTTCCTGAAGTTCCGCCGCTGTTCGGGGTTGTATTTTCAGAAGACTTGGTATCATAGACCTCCATATCCGGAGGGAAGTTCACCTTAGGAGCCTCGAGAAGCGATACATTGCCGCGTCCTGACACTGTGATTATCAACGAATTGGCTTCGTGTGCCTTAAGTTGAGACTGATTCAGCTTGGCATTTATGGTGAAGTTGCCTACTCCTCCGCAGAATGAAGCCGGGGCCCCGCCAGGAAGATTCCTGACATTGACCCTGACGGACGAAGTCGCTATGCGCTTCCTTATGGTCGTGGTTCCCGTATCGAAGAAACTGTCGAAAATGCTGCGGGCCGAACTCGATGAAGAGCGCACATTCACAAGGCAGACAAGTTCGGCCGGGTCAATGACGAGAGTTCCGGTCTGCTGCGGTACGAGTACATATCTGCGGAGTGTCGCGGCATTGTAAAGACGGCCGTCCACATCTTCTCTCTGGAAGTTCACATTGTTCGGAGCATACGTTTCCTTGCTCCAGAAACCGTTGAATGTAGGGAACTTGGGGCTTTCGTAGCCTGCAACGTCCACTCTCTGATAGAGCTTGAGTTCAGCATTGATCGGCTCCCCTACCACCACATTGGTCTTGCTCAGGGAAAGTCTCAGGAAAATGTCCGATGAGGACACATCAGAGGACGAAGAACGCTGCGAAGTGCCTGGCTGTGAAGCAGATGCAGCCTGATTCGACGAAGATCCGCCGGAAAGCACCTCTATCTGCAGAGGGGCGGATGAAATCATCTCACCTTTTACCTTTGCAGTCGCCTGCGGCAATGTGAACTTGCCGGTCTTCTTCGGCGCGATTATATATGTGTAAGTGAACTGGGATGACGATGTCCTCTTTCCATTGATAATGCTTACGCTGGACGAAGAGCCGCTCTGAGGGCCCCACACCAAGGTAAAATCATCTCCCGGTGCCCAGCTGAAATTCCCCGGGCGGCTGCTGCCTTCGATTATGAACGTGACATTGAACTGCTCGTCCGACTCCACGATGTTCGGAGCATCCACCTTGATTTCCGTCTGGGCGAAAGCTGTCAGTGAGATGAGCGCCAACAGCATCGTCAATCCTGTTTTTCTTACGATATCCAACATATTCTTCTCCTGTTACCAGTTCTTTTCCTTCTGTCTCGACTTGAGAGCCTCTGCCTTTTCCTTGTTCACCTTGTCCTGAGTCTCTTTTTCCTTAGCCTGAATGGCCCTCAACATCTGCTGGGCCTGCTGCGGTGAAATCTTCATCTGCTGACCGTCCTGCTGACCGCTCTGATTGTTCTGATTGTTCTGATTATTCTGCTGAGGCTGATTGTTCTGGTCATTCTGGTCCTGATTTTTGTCCTTGTTCTGATCCTGGTTCTGGTCACCCTGGCCATTCTGGTCATTCTTGTTCTGCTGATTGTCCTGATTATCCTGGTTGTCCTGACCATTTCCGCCGCCACCGTTCTGCTGATTTTCAAGCATCTTCTTGGCGTAGATATAGTTCTCCTTTGCCTCCAGGTCGCCAGGATTGCGCAGAAGCGACTCCTTGAACGCGGTCACGGCGCCCTGCCAATCCTTCTTGGCAATCGCTATATCCCCGACATTGTAGAAATAATCAGCGGCATTGGCCGAAGACGGAGCCGAATCCTTGATCTTCTCCATCGTCTTGGCCGCCTCATCATAGTTCTCGGTACGGTAGAGCGTATTGGCAAGATTGAAATTTGCAGGAACCGATGTGGAATCCTTCACAAGGGCCTTCCTGTAAGATATATCTGCGGCCTTCCAGTCCCCCTTGCGGAACTTGCGGTTTCCCGCACGCACATCGTGCCTGTCCACCTGGGCGGACACGGTCAATGACAGTGCACACAGCATTGTCATCACCGCAACAATATTTCTAAACCACCTCATAAACAACCTCAATTTTTAGCGAACAGATTTCCGAACACCTTGCGTTCCCCTATCAGCATCTGGACAACCAGCAGCACGAGCGCAATCGCAAAGAAATACATATACTGTTCGTCATATTCTTCGAAAACGATGGAATTGAATTCCTCGTCATTAAGTTTCCTGATATTGTCGATAATCGGATTCAGTCCGAATTCATCATTCCCCGCATGCACATAGGCGCCCTTTCCTGCCTGGGCGACCTGTTTGAGCGTAGCTTCGTCGAGCTTCGTCACCACGATATTCCCATTGGAATCCTTAAGCAGACCGTCCTTCATCGGGATAGGCTGTCCCTGAGAAGAACCGACACCTATCGTATATACGGATATGCCCATCTCAGCCGCCTGCTTCGCTGCCGACAGAGGGTCATCCTCATGGTTTTCACCGTCAGTGATGACCACTATGGCACGGCTGTTCTCACTCTGGGCACTGAAACTTCTTATGCAAGTGTTTATGGCGTCACCCATGGCAGTTCCCTGAACAGGAACCGACTCCGTGGAGATGTTTCCCAAGAACATTTTCGCCGACACGTAGTCGGTCGTGATAGGAAGCTGGACAAATGATGTCCCGGCGAACAGTACAAGGCCGATGCGGTCCCCGTTGAGCTTGTCCACCAGACGGGATATCGCCAACTTGGCACGCTCAAGACGATTCGGAGAGTAGTCCTTGGCCAGCATTGAGTTGGACACGTCCAGGGCAATCATCACCTCGGCACCCTTGCTCTTGTGCTCCTTGAGTTTGGCACCTATCTGAGGACGGGCAAGGCCAATGCTGAAGAACAGAAAAGCAAGCGAGAACAAGATTATCCTCGTCCAGCCTTTCGCTCCGGAGTAGGACGGCATAAGGTCCTTCACCAGCTTCTCGTCACCGAACTTTCTTATATTGCGGACACGTCTGTATCTCACCACCCCGTACAGCACCAGGAAAACCGGCACCAACAGGAGGAGAAACAGATACTGTGCTTGTGCAAAATATATCATAACAAATCCTTTCTTTCCGCCCTTTTAAGGCAATCTCTTGATGGCGAAACATATACAAACCTCAAACAGCAGGCAGAACAATGCTGCGAGAGCAAACGGCGTGAACATTTCCTTATATACAGGGAAACTGTCCACCGTAGTTTTTGCCTTCTCCATCTTATTGATTTCACTGTATATTTCGGAGAGCTTGGTATTGTCCGTAGCCCTGAAATACTTTCCGCCGGTAGTCTCCGCAATGCTCTTGAGCAGGTCCTCGTCTATTTCCACCTGCACATCCTGCACCTGCACGCCCCACGGCGTAATCACCGGATATGGAGCCGTACCGTTGGCTCCCACACCTATAGTATATACTCTCACGCCATAGGTCTTGGCTATGTCCGCCGCCATCTGCGGAGTGATTTCTCCGCTGTTGTTCACACCGTCGGTCAGGAGAATCACCACGCGGCTCTTCGCATCTGACGACTGCATCCTCGCCACAGCGGTAGCAAGACCGTTGCCGATGGCAGTACCGTCCTCGATGAGACCGGTTTCTATCTCCTTCATCAGGTTTATCAATGTCGCCCTGTCGGTAGTGAGAGGACACTGCGTATAGCTCTCGCCGGCAAAGACCACGATTCCCATCCTGTCGGACGGCCTCTGCGAGATGAACTCGATGGCAATGTCTTTCGCCGCGCTGATTCTGTCTGGCGTGAAATCCCTGGCCAACATACTGGTAGAAACGTCCATAGCCAGGACTATGTCAATGCCTTCAGTGTCGATCTTGTCCATCTTGGTAGAAGAACGCGGTCTGGCAATGGCTATGATTATCATCACAAGAGCCGCAGTACGCAATATGAACGGCACATGCCTGAGCACCGACATTACGGAACGGCCTCCCGCTTTCCAGAATTTCATGTCCGGAACTCTCAGATGAGGGCGGCGTCCTGCAAGCTCCAGGTAAATGTAATGGGCTATAAGCAATACCGGAACGAGCAGCAGCCACAGAAGATGAGGATATTCGAAAAACATCACTTGGCCTCCTTTTTGTCTTCGGCACCGGACTCGGAGGATTCTTCTTCCTCATATTTCCAGGTCGAGGTTACGAAACGTACAGCAGAAGGGACAGCCTTGACATTGTCCTCGTCGGTAACGGTCATCTTGGCAAACTTGACAAGGTCTGACATAAGGAACAGTCCGCGCGTCTCCTCCATCAGAGGCTGCGGTATATCCTTGTCCTTCAGGCCTTCAAAAATTTCCGCAGTGGTCATTTCCATCGCGCCTATACCGAATCTTGCCACTATGTATTCTCTCAGCACGTCTGTTATTCCGCTGTAGAACTGCTTCTGCTTTTCAGGCGCCCAGAGTTTGTTGCCTCTGAACTTGTCCAGTTTCTTGAGCGCCACGATATATGCAGGCTCGCTGGAACCGGTTTCTTCCATACCTTTCTTCCTGTGTATCATATAAAGCGCCACTGCCAATATTATGAGCACGGCAAGCAGCTGTCCTCCAAGCAGATACGGCAGAATTTCCCTGAACGTGACAGGATAGCGCATCTGGGCCTTGATATCGTGCGGCTTGTAGGTCGCCGTGTCCACCGGCATTGTCGTCACATCCAGATGAAGACCCTTGAAGAAAAGCGTATCAGTATGGCCGTCGGGCAATGTTCTCATGACCGCAATCGGAGGAAGTTCGTACGAGCCTTCATCAAACGATGTGATGACAATACTGCCTTCAATGTCCATCTCCGCCTTCTTCTTCCTGAATTTCAGAGTATCGAGGCTCCAGCCTTCCACCACTTCCACGCTGTCACAGATACCCTGTGACAGGTCAGGAAGCGCCAGGGCGGTACCTGCCTTGACATTGTCCAGACGGAAACCATATTTCATCTGGTCCGCAATCAGCACGCTGTCCCGTTTCTGCAGTGGCTTCAGGAAAGCGTCTCCTGCAAACACGACACGAGTGCTGTCAGCATCCGCCTTCGCTAAGAAAGAAGGCAAAGCCAAGAGCACCGTCGCCAATACATATATGTATAATCGCTTCAACATAAATTATCTTTTATCAAAGAACGCCATAAGCCCTCTTACATAATCAGAGCCCGTGGATATGTCCACACTGTCTATCTGATAACGCCTGAGGAGTTTCAGCGCCTTGTCATCCGCATTTCGGGTCGCCTGCGCATAAGCCTCGCGCATCTTGCGGCTGGATGTGTTCACCCAGGCGCTCTCCCCGGTCTCCGAGTCCTTGACATTGACAAGTCCCACATCCGGCACCACCCGCTCACGGGGATCATATATCTTGATGACTGACAGGTCGTGCCTGTTCACTGCCACCTTTATGGCATCCTCATAATTAGGATTGCCCTCAGCGTCGGTATCCATCATGTCCGACAAGAGAAAAGCCGTACATTTCTGCTTTATGGCATTGGTCAGAAACCTCAACGCCGCGCTGATGTCCGTACCTGAGGAACTCGGCTCAAGCTCGATGATTTCCCTTATTATATGGAGAAGATGGCTGCGTCCTTTTTTCGGCGGGATGAATTTCTCCACCTTGTCGCTGAAGAACAGGGCGCCGACCTTGTCATTGTTCAGAATCGCCGAAAATGACAGCACGGCGGCAATCTCGGCAATCAAGTCACGCTTGGTGCCTCCGACTGTCCCGAAGAAACCTGAACGGCTTATGTCAATGAGCAGCATCACCGTCATCTCACGCTCCTCCTCAAACACTTTCACGTAAGGGGAACGCAAGCGGGCAGTGACATTCCAGTCCATGTTCCTCACATCGTCACCATACTGATATTCACGCACTTCGCTGAATGCCATACCGCGTCCTTTGAACGCAGAATGGTACTCGCCCGCAAATATCTGATGCGACAGAGCCCTCGTTCTGATTTCTATTTTCCTGACCTTCTTGAGCAGGTCGCTTGCTTTAGAGTCCATTTCTTTCCTCTCCTAAGGAACAATTACTGCATTGAGAACCTGTGATATGATATTCTCAGTGGTAACATTCTCAGCTTCAGCCTCATAAGTCAGACCTATACGATGACGGAGCACCTCGTTGCAGACCGCGCGCACATCCTCAGGAATCACATAGCCTCTTCTCTTTATGAACGCATATGCCTTCGCCGCCATTGACAATGAAATGCTGGCACGCGGGGACGCACCGTATGAAATGAGTCCTGACAGGGCCTTGAGGTTATAGTCCTCAGGTGTTCTGGTGGCATAGACGATATCCACGATGTACTTCTCGATTTTCTCGTCCATATACACGTCACGCACCACCTGTCTTGCCCTCACGATATCCTCCGGAGAAACCACAGGCTGCGCTTTAGGGAACTCTCCGGTATTGTTCATACGGATAATCTGCCTCTCCTCTTCCTTCTTAGGATAGGACACGACCACTTTCAGCATGAATCGGTCCACCTGGGCTTCAGGAAGCGGATATGTACCCTCCTGCTCGATAGGGTTCCGGGTAGCCATGACAAGGAACGGCTCAGGGAGCTTGTAGGTCTCCTCGCCTATCGTGACCTGCCTCTCCTGCATCGCTTCGAGCAATGCTGACTGCACCTTGGCCGGAGAACGGTTGATTTCATCCGCAAGTACGAAATTGGCGAAGACAGGGCCCTTGTGAACTTCGAAACGCTCATTCTTCTGAGAGTAGATAAGAGTACCTATCACATCCGCAGGAAGGAGGTCAGGGGTAAACTGAATTCGGCTGAACTTGGCGCTGACCGCCTGAGCCAAAGTGTTTATGGCCAATGTCTTGGCCAGACCAGGCACACCTTCGAGAAGGATGTGGCCGTTCGCGAGCAGACCTATCAGCAGGTTCTCCACCAGCTGTTTCTGCCCGACAATGACCTTGCCCATTTCCATTGACAACAAATCGACAAAAGAACTTTCACGCTGAATCCTGTCGTTAAGTTCCTTGATATTCACACTATCCATTTATATTATTGTTTAATTTTCAACATACCACTATCTTTGTACCATATAAAGAGCACAAAATGAGATACCGCATACGCCTGTCCTACAATGGTTCAGCCTTCTCCGGCTGGCAGATTCAGCCAAACGCCCCTTCCGTTCAGGAATGCCTGCAAAGAGCATTGAAAACGCTCCTGAACGAAAGCATCACGATAACCGGAGCCGGAAGGACTGACACCAAAGTCAATGCAATAAACTATATCGCGCACTTCGACGCGGAATCCTCCCGCGATATCGACATGGACTTTCTGCGCTACAAATTAAATGCCATCTTACCCGCCGAAATCGCCGTACACGAAGTCTCGGTGGTCAGAGATGATTTCCATTCGAGGTTCGATGCCACGAGCAGGGAGTACAAGTACTTCATACATCGGAAGAAGGACCCGTTCATGTCGGACAGGTCATACCTCTTCACATTGCCCCTGGACCTGGAGGCAATGAACCGCGGGGCGGCGCTGCTTCTGGGCGAGCACGATTTCAGCTGCTTCGAAAAAGTCGGCGGGAACAACAAGACGTCCGTATGCAACATCACCGATGCCAGATGGGAGACCTGGACACCGGACCATGTCAGGATGATGGGTTATCCCTGCATTGACGGAGATTATATCGTCTTTACAGTCCGCGCCGACAGGTTCCTGCGGAATATGGTCAGGGCGATTGTCGGGTCAATGATAGAAATCGGACGCGGGAAACGCTCTCCGGAATGGATAGGAGAACTCGTGGACCACGGAACCCGCTCTGATGCAGGCCAATCCGTTCCGGGCCATGCTTTGTTTCTCACAGAGTGCGCCTATCTTGAAAACGACTGAAAAAAAGTTCGGAGATGGCTGATTCCCTTTAGGAAAATCAATGAAAATTCGTAAATTTGCACTCCTTTAGGCCAAGTCATCAGACTTTAGGCCAAATGACGGAATAATTGACAAAATAAAAAAGTAACAAAATATGTTGTTCAATCTCTTACAGACCGCAGGCTTGGATTCAACCGATTTCTCAGCCGCAGCACAGGCAGCAGCGCAAGCTGTTCCTCATGAAGAAGAAATGCACCTTCTGGAAATGGCCACAAAAGGCGGCTGGCTCATGCTGGTCCTCTTGGCATTGTCCATAATCGCCATCTACATTTTCGGCAAGAAATGGTGGATGATCCATCAGGCAAGCACCATCGACGCGAACTTCATGCGCGATATCCGCGACTATATCCGCGAAGGCAAAATCAAATCAGCGCAGTCCCTTTGTGAGAGGTTCGACTCTCCTGTTGCGAGACTTGTGGAAAAAGGTCTGTCCCGTATCGGACGTCCACTCTCTGACATCCAGACCGCCATCGAGAACACCGGCAACACAGAGGTGGCAAGACTCGAAAAAGGTCTTCCTATCCTCGCCACGATATCCGGCGGCGCGCCTATGATCGGATTCCTCGGAACCGTACTCGGTATGGTCCAGGCATTCTTCAATATGGCCAATGCAGGAAACAACATCGACATCACGCTGCTTTCCAGCGGTATCTATACGGCGATGATCACCACAGTGGGCGGTCTTATCGTCGGCATTCTCGCATACTTCGGATACAACTACCTGACTTCCAACATCTCAGACGTAGTATTCAAGATGGAGAACGCGACCATTGATTTCATGGACCTTCTACAGGAACCTGAAGGCAACAAAGAATCTTAGAAACATTTACTGATGGCATTCAAAAGACAAACGAAGAGTCTGCATGAAACGGCGATGTCGTCAATGACCGATCTCGTCTTTCTGCTGCTCATCTTCTTTCTCATAACATCCACGCTCGTGAATCCGAACGCGCTCAAGCTCCTCCTGCCGAAAAGCACGGGGCAAGTGTCCGCGAAGGCTACCGTGAGCGTATCCGTAAAGGACTGGAACAACGGCCAGTTCACCTATCACATCAATGGTGACGAGCAGCCTGTTCCGTTCAATGAAGTGGAGGATGATCTCGTAAACCTTCTTCAGAGCGATGAGGATCCGACTTTCTCCATCTACGCTGACGAAAGCGTGCCGGTGAAGGAAATCGTGGCATTGATGAACATAGCCAAGCGTAACCACTACAAAGTCATACTGGCGACGCAGCCTGAATAGTCATGAAAGAATATCGGGAAATACAGAAACGGAGGGAACGTACAGGGACGGTTATTGCAGTAGTCGCCACTGTGCTGTTTCATACCGGCCTGATTGCTTTCGGCAGCTTCAGCGGACTCACATACATTTATCCGCCGCCACCTGAGCAGGTTTTCCTGGTGGACTTCACCGAAGAAGCAGAAAAAGAACCGGTAAGGCAGCACCTGAGAGGGTCAATGCCGCAGTCAGAGACACCTGACAGGACCAGGCCGGTGGAGCTTGCACAGAAATCCGAGGCGATGGAGAAAGGCACGAAGAACAATCTTGCCGAAGAATCGACGGTGGACGATTTCGGGGATGTGGAGAAATACGAGCCTGAAAGAGAAAAGCCGATAAACAAGAAAGCCCTGTTCAGCGCAGCGAAGAACAAGAATGCGAAAGACACATTGGCAGCGCAGACAGCAGCTAAGGTAAGCGACGCGCTGAAAGCCGGACATGCCCAGGGAAACACCCACACGTCCATAAATTCCAATACGCCGAATGCCGTACTGAAAGGCAGAAAGACAGTGGGAGTCATAGCCAAACCAGAATACAGTGTTCAGGAAGAAGGCATAGTAGTTGTAGATATATGGGTGGACAATTACGGCAAAGTCACCAAAGCTCTTCCGGGAGCACAGGGAACTACCGTGAACAATGCCGACCTCTGGCAGGCGGCCAGAAAAGCAGCGCTGAGCACGCATTTCAATATGGATGCCGATGCTCCGGCCCTGCAGAAAGGCAAGATCACTTACATATTCAGATTGAAATAAACGGAAACACGGCGCAAGCCGACAATATATTTTTATACCAATGGCGTGAGCCATATAACAATTAAACGCCCGCAGAGGGCAAAATCCAAATGGAAGAAAACAACAAGAGCGGTTTTACCGCAGAGGGAAGAAAGTTGAGACCGAGACGGCCTCGCATTTCCGGAAAGGTCTATTCATCATCAGAAGGACCTGCAGAAAGAAGATCTTACAGTTCTGAGGGAAGAAATTCATCAGGAGAAGAAAGGACCTATGGAAGACGGTCCTACGGCAGTTCCGAAGGACACGGAAGTTACGGCAGAAGCCAGGACAGAAGAAGCAGCTACGGCAGCTCTGACAGAAGGAGCAGTTACGGCCGTCCGTCTGAAGGCCGCAGTTACGGTGATTCTTCAGAGAGAAGAAGCAGCTATGGCAATTCTGACAGAAGAAGTTACGGCAGCCAGGACAGGAGAAGCAGCTACGGACGCCCGTCTGAGGGTCGCGGTTATGGCGATTCTTCAGAGAGAAGAAGCAGCTACGGCCATTCTGACAGAAGCAGCTACGGCAACTCTGACAGAAGAAGTTACGGCAGCCAGGACAGAAACAGAAGGAGTAGCTACGGACACCCGTCTGAAGGTCGCAGTTATGGCGATTCTTCAGAGAGAAGAAGCAGCTACGGCTCATCCGAGAGAAGTTTCGGCCCGTCAGGCAGAAGTTTCGCACCATCAGGCAGAAGGGCATTCGGCCCTCGAGACAGCCGTGACAACGGAGCAGGAAGAGGCGGATTCAACAAAGGCGCAAAATTCGGCGGCAGAGGAGATGCTGCACGCACCCCGGCAAGAGGCAATGCCAAGAGAGGCCAGGCCAAACCAAATCCGTACAAATTCAATGACGCTGACGAGAAGAGCATCAATATGATGCTGAGCAGAAAGCCGCAGCTCGACCAGATACAGCTTTCAGACAATGACTACGTAGAGACACCTATCAAGGAAGTGATCCGTCTGAACAAGTTCATTGCAAACTCAGGCATCTGCTCACGTCGTGAAGCAGACCAGTACATACAGGCCGGCGTGGTCACTGTGAACGGAGAAGTCATCTCTGAACTCGGTACCAAGGTCAATGTCCTCACAGACGATATCCGTTTCAACGGTGAGAGAATCCGCGGTGAAGAGAAGGTATATATCGTCATGAACAAACCTAAGGGATATGTCACCACTGCAAGCGATCCTCATGCAGACAAGACTGTCATGGACCTGCTCAAGAACTGCAGCGCAAGAGTATTCCCTGTAGGCCGTCTGGACAAGAGCACGACAGGTGTACTCATGTTCACCAATGACGGAGAAATCGCTGAAAGGCTCACACATCCGTCATACGACAAGAAGAAGATCTATCAGGTCATCCTGGACAAGCCGCTTGAGCAGGAAGACTTCGACAAGATAGTAAACGGCATCACCCTTTCAGATGGAGACATCAAGGCTGACGAGCTCGAATACATTGATGCTGAAGACCATAGAAAGCTCGGTATCGAGATTCACTCGGGAAAGAACCGCATTGTCAGAAGGATTTTCGAATCCTTGGGCTATGACGTGAAGGCTCTCGACCGCGTATATTTCGCAGGCCTTACCAAGAAGGGACTGAAGAAAGGCGAGTGGAGATATCTTTCTGAAGGTGAAGCCAATGTCCTGAAAATGGGCTCATACGTATAAGGTATGAACAAGATTCAGGAACCGGAAGAGCACAGAGCGGGATTTGTCAACATCATCGGTAATCCGAATGTCGGCAAGTCCACTCTTATGAATGCCCTGGTCGGTGAGAAACTGTCCATCGTCACAGCGAAGGCCCAGACGACAAGACACAGGATCAGGGGCATTGTCAATGGAGAGAATTATCAGATTGTCTATTCCGACACGCCTGGTATTCTCAAGCCGAACTACAGGCTGCAGGAAAATATGATGGACTTCGTGGACACCGCCATCGGTGACGCGGACGTCATATTGTACGTGACAGATGTTGTGGAAAAAGCGGACAAGAACGCTGAATATATCGAAAAGCTGAAGAGGGTGGAATGCCCTGTCATCATCGTGATAAACAAAATCGACGTGAGTGACCAGGAAAAAGTGGTCAAGACCATGTCGGAATGGCAGGAAAGGATACCCGGGGCGCTGATCATCCCTGTTTCAGCAAAAGAGAAATTCAATATTGACAGTGTTCTGAATGCCGTTATTTCACGACTTCCGGTATCGCAGGCCTGGTTCGACAAAGACGCTTTCACGGACAAGAATCTCAGATTCTTCGCTTCTGAAATCATCAGGGAACAGATTCTGGAAAACTACTCTGAGGAGATTCCTTACTGCTGCGAAGTGGAGATCGAACAGTTCAAGGAAGGCGAGGAACGCTATGAAATCAGCGCCGTAATCTATGTGATGAGGGACTCCCAGAAAGGAATCATCATCGGCAAGGGAGGAAGCGCATTGAAACGCACGGGCACGAAGGCAAGAATCGAAATGGAGGATTTCTTCCAGAAAAAGGTCTTCTTGTCAATGTTCGTGAAGGTGGATGAAGGCTGGAGGGAGAACCGTAAAGAACTCAGGAAGTTCGGATACGAAGAATAATTATTTGAAAATCAGACTTTATGAAAGAATTTGACGATGACGAGCTGTCTAAGGACGAGCTGGATGATGATGAGAACTTGAATGAAGAGCCGATTGACGACTCTTCGGCGACTCCATCGGACAAATACGAGAAACTCTTGGGAAGTGACAGCAAGAAATACAAGCTGTCGGGCATGTTCAAGGACTGGTTCCTCGACTACTCTTCCTACGTGATTCTCCAGAGAGCCGTCCCGAATATCGTGGATGGCCTCAAGCCTGTTCAAAGACGTGTTCTGCACGCAATGTACGAACATGATACCGGAGCATACAGCAAAGTGGCCGGAATCGTGGGCGAAGCTATGCATTACCATCCGCACGGAGACGCCTCCATACTTGGAGCTCTCGTCCAGTTGGGACAGAAAGGCTATGCCATAGACTGCCAGGGTAACTGGGGTAACATCCTCACAGGCGACCCTAACGCTGCAGGACGATATATCGAGGCCCGTCTGAGCAAATTCGCGAAGGATGTGATTTTCGACCCGAAGATCACGGAATGGATGACTTCATACGACGGAAGAAACCAGGAACCGGTAGAGCTCCCGGTACGTTTCCCTCTGCTGCTCGCACAGGGCACGGAAGGAATCGCCGTCGGTATGGCATCCAAGATCCTTCCTCATAACTTCAATGAACTGATAGACGCATCCATAGCATATCTCGAAGGCAAACCGTTCGAGCTGCTTCCTGACTTCCCGACAGGAGGATACGCCGACTGTTCCAAATACATGAAGGGAAAGCGCGGGGGCAGCGTCAAGGTAAGGGCGAAAATCGAGAAGATCGACAAGAGCACATTGGCCATCAAGGAGATACCTTACGGAAAGACGACTCACATCCTCGTTGATTCCATCTTGAAGGCGAAAGACAAGGGAAAAATCAAGATCAAGAAGATCGAAGACATGACCACCGCCGAGGCGGACCTTGTCATCCATCTTCCGAATGATGTTTCCCCTGACAAGACCATCGACGCATTGTACGCATTCACGGACTGCGAGACTACGATCGCACCGAACGCCTGCGTCATCAAGGACAACAAGCCTCAGTTCCTGAGCGTGGATGATATCCTCATCTACGACACGGAGCACACAAGGGATCTGCTCCGCCAGCAGCTCGAAATCAAGAAGAATGAGCTCGAGGACAACTGGCATTACACTTCATTGGAAAAGATCTTCTTCGAGAACAGGATTTACAAACTCCTGGAAGAGGACCAGAAGAGCTGGGAGGCCCAGGTAGGCGACATCTTCTCCAAGATGAAGGAATACCAGGACAAGCTGCTCAGGGAAATCACGAAGGAGGATATCCTCAAACTCGTGGAGAAGCCGGTCCGCAAAATATCCAAATTCGACACGAAAGTCATTGACCAGAAGATACTTGAAATCGAGAAAGAGCTCAAGACTGTCAATGATCAGATCGAACATATCACAGAATACACCATCAAGTTCTTCAAGGGCCTGAAGACCAAATACGGAAAAGATTTCCCTCGAAGAACCGAGATTACCGGATTCGAGACTATCGCCGCCACCAAGGTTGTCAGCAACAATGCCAAGCTCTACGCCAATCTTGCGGAAGGATTCGTGGGAATCGGACTCAAGAAAGACGAGAGCGAATACATCTGCGACTGCTCGGACATGTCTGAGGTCGTAGTTATCAACAAGGAGGGCAAATATTGGATCAAGAAGGTGGTGGAGAAGGACTTCTTCGGCAAGGACCTGCTCTATGTGGGCATTTTCAACCGTGGTGACACACGTACCATCTACAACGTAATCTACAGAGACGGCAAGTCCGACCTGTACTACGCCAAGAGGTTTGCCATCACGAGCATCACCAGAGACAAGGAATACGACATTACTCAGGGCAAGCCGGGTTCCAAGATCGTATGGTTCACAGTAAACCACAACGGCGAGGCTGAGACCGTGAAGATCACGTTCATACCGAGACCGCGACTCAAGAATCTCAGTATGGAGTACGATTTCTCCGAGCTTGCGATCAAGGGCAAACTGTCCCGAGGCAATGTCGTGACCAAGAATGCAGTACGCCGCATCACCCAGAAGTCCAAAGGTGTTTCCACAATCGGCGGAAAGGACGTCTGGTTCGACCCTGACGTGATGAGGCTCAATGAAGATGGACGTGGAGAGCTGCTCGGACAGTTCAGCGGAGATGACAAGATTCTTGCAATCTTCAAGAACGGCACATACTATACGACTTCATACGACCTGAGCAACAGATATCAGGGAGACCTGCTGAGAATCGAGAAATACGACGAGAACAGGACCTACGCTGCACTTTACTACGACGGCTCGGCCAAACTGTTCTACATCAAGCGCTTCTCATTCACATTGAGCGACAATACTCCTGCCCAGTTCATCCCTGAAGGAAGAGGCAACTATCTTGCCGACTTCAGTGCGGACAAGCACCCTCAGTTCAAGGTGTACTTCACCGGAAGACATGAAAACAGAGAGCCGGAAGTATTTGATGCTGAGGAATTTATCGCAAAGAAAGGTATCGCGGCCAAGGGTAACAGATGCCACAGGCTGGATGTGCTCAAGGTGGAGTTCATCGAACCGCTTCACAAGCCGGAAGACGATGAGGAACTTCAGGAAGTGCATGAAGCCATTTCTGCAAACATAGAGGAGGACTCTTCAGACGATTTCTCACCGGAGGCAATGTACCACGAGCCGTCAGACGAAACGGAAAGCCGTGGAGACATAGGCGGAAGCGACAATGCTGACGAGAACGAAGAGGAGCCTAATCTGTTCGACTTGTAGGCCATGATAACTCTGACCGGCTTTATGGGGTGCGGGAAAACCTGCACCGCCCAGGAACTGAACCGACTCAAGGGGTGGGATTTCATTGACCTGGATAAAGCTGTGGAAAAAGAGGCGGGACGCAGTATAGGGCAGATTTTTGCGGAAGACGGAGAATCCGGGTTCAGGGCAATCGAAGCAACGGCATTGGCCCGGATCATTTCCGAAAACGGGGTGAAGGTGCTTTCGCTGGGCGGAGGGACATTGACTTCGCCGGAATCCGCCAGACTTGTCCATGACCGGACTACCTGCATCTATTTGAGGGCGAGTATAGAAACTCTTGTTTACAATCTGACCATGTGGCCGGAGGACAGGCCGATGCTGAAGGACCTGCCTGACCGGGAGACGCTTGTCAGACGGGTTGAGCAACTGATGGAGGAACGTGAACAGATCTATGAGCGTACCGCCCACATAATCATTGACATAGACGGAAAGGAATACGGCGAAATCGCCGAAGAAATCGCAAGAGCGACTGAGGAATCAGGACAATGAAGTGCGAGACGCGGGACAGATTCAGCCAGTGGCTATATGATGTCTTCCCTCTCGTGAATATCCTTTATACGCAGCTGGAGGGTGGAATTTCCTCTATAATAGTTCTCGACTATACTGTAGCATACATCGACAGGATTGCCGTTGCGGATATGCTCGAATGAATCAGCCATGTTGAAGGCAATGGCCGATACCTGATGGTAAGGCTGCGATTCCTGAATGAGTTCCAGTTTCAGATGCTGACCACCCGGACCGACTTTGCGGCCGTTTCCGTCATCATAGACATTCCGGGTAAGGAAAACCGGCGAACTGTTGCCCGGACCGAACGGCTGGAACTGCTTGAGCACCCTGAAGAACTTCGGGGTTATCTGCGAGAAGTTAATTTCCGAATCCACGTCGATTACAGGTGTCACCATCTCCTTGGTGATGTGGCTGCTTACGTATCTGTCTATCCTTGAGGCGAATTCCGCAAGATTTTCCTCACGCATCGTCAGGCCGGCAGCATAGATGTGTCCGCCATAGTTCTCGAGCAGGTCCGCGCAGCTGCTGATGGCATCGTAAAGGTCAAACCCTCTCACGCTTCGTGCAGAGCCGGTTATGAAGCCATTTGACTTGGTGAGCACGAAAGTCGGCTTGTAATATGCCTCCACAAGTCGGGAAGCGACAATGCCCACGACACCCTTGTTCCACTCCGGCCCATAGACGATTACTGCATTTTCAGATGTGCAGCAGGTTCCGTTCTGGACCATATCCAAGGCTTCCTTGGTGATTTCGCGGTCAATGCTCTTCCGCTCGTTGTTATTGTCATTGATCTTCGTGCCGATGCTCATCGCGGTCATATCGTCCTCTGCAGTAAGCAGTTCCACCGCGAGTCGGCCTGATTCCATACGTCCTGCGGCATTGATCCTCGGTCCGATTTTGAATACGATATCGTCTATGGTGATGTGCTCCGGTTCCAAATTCGCCAGACTGATCATGGCCTTGAGCCCCACGCGAGGCTTCTCATTCAGCCATTTCAGTCCGAAATGCGCCAGCACACGGTTCTCCCCCACCACTGAAACCAGGTCGGAAGCGATACTTACCACCAGCAGGTCCAGCAACGGAAGCAGCGACTCGAACGGAATTCCGCATTTGGCGGAATATGCCTGAACCAGTTTGAAGCCGACACCGCAACCGGAAAGGTCGTCGAAAGGATAATGGCAATCCTCCCTCTTCGGGTCCAGCACCGCTACAGCCGCAGGAAGCTCCGATTCCGGAAGATGATGGTCGCAGATGATTATGTCAATGCCCTTGGACGCGGCATATTCTACCTTGTCGATGGCCTTGATTCCGCAGTCCAATGTTATGATGAGCCTGAAACCGTTTTCCGCAGCCCAGTCGATACCCTTTTTGGACACTCCATAGCCCTCGTCATATCTGTCGGGAATGTAGAAATCCACAGAAGAAGTCAGCCTGCGGATAAAAGAATAGACCAATGCCACGGCTGTAGTCCCGTCCACGTCATAGTCTCCATAGACGAGAACCTTCTCATGACCGGACACTGCCTTTTCAAGACGCTCCACGGCCTTGTCCATATCCTTCATCAGGAACGGGTCATGGATGTCTGACAGGTTTGGCCTGAAAAACGAGCGGGCTTCCTCAAATGTCCGGATGCCCCTGTGGACAAGCAAAGTCGCAAGCACAGGATCCACCCCCAGCTCTGCTGAGAGCTGTTTCACATTCTCCGGATCGGCCGGAGCCCTTAGTCTCCATTCTCTTTCTTTCGGCATAACATACAAAGATACCTTAATTATTTCAATTTTAGAATTAAATATGTAATTTTGTAGATGTCGCGAAATGGCGGAAAGCATCCGCAGAGATTGGTTGCGTGACACTTACCGAGAATAAAAAATATTGAAATAAAAGATATGGCAAATTTGGAATTGAGCGAGCAGGAACTCATCAGAAGGGAGTCCCTCGACAAACTCAGAGAGCTTGGAATCGAGCCTTATCCGGCTCCGTTGTACCCTGTAAATGCGACTGCGAAAGTCATTGAGGCTGAATATGATCCGGAGAAAGGAAATTTCCAGGACGTATGTATTGCAGGAAGGATCATGTCCAGAAGAATCATGGGAGCCGCTTCTTTCATGGAGCTTCAGGATTCCACCGGAAGGATACAGGTCTATGTGAAACGTGATGAGATCTGCCCTGGTGAGGACAAGACCATGTACAACACCGTGTTCAAGAAACTTCTCGACATCGGTGACGTGGTGGGAATCAAGGGATTCGCATTCCACACGCAGACAGGCCAGCTTACGGTTCATGCCAAGGAGCTTACTCTCCTCAGCAAGTCATTGAAAGTTCTTCCTATCGTGAAGGAGGCTGACGGCAAGGTGCACGACGCGTTCACCGATCCGGAGCTCAGATACAGACAGAGATATGTGGACCTCATCGTAAACCCTCAGGTAAAGGACACTTTCATCAAGAGGGCCAAGATTATCGCTACGATGCGTGAGTATTTCAACAATGCAGGCTGTCTGGAGGTGGAGACCCCGATTCTCCAGTCGATTCCTGGCGGTGCTACGGCAAGACCGTTCATCACACATCACAATGCATTGGACATTCCTCTGTATCTGCGTATTGCCAATGAGCTTTATCTGA
>OQVU01000094.1_pt1 | contig 26137 bp, 13 predicted proteins | sample 1691611 | NCBI WGS metagenome assembly OQVU01 (sample SAMN03418272, study PRJEB22391) | human gut metagenome | biome: human-gut; feature: organic feature; material: feces | host: Homo sapiens | place: Tanzania | collected 2013-01
TACTCATCCAAATGTAAAAGCTCATGAATTTGAGAGTACCTTTGTTGAAGCGTTTTTAAGAAAATTATGAACTCTAAGTCGCTGACTTTATCATAAAAGAGTGGAGAACTAGAATAGCTCCCCACTTTTACCTTTGAATCTTTCGCATCCATATTTCAGCAGAAACTCTTGGATGAGACCTTGCTGGGCTAGAGTGTTGAAATTGCGTCTATGCGTATCATCAACCTCAGAATGACACTTAATGCAAAGACACTCCAGGTTACTTTCCTGGTTGTCTGTCTTGTTGCCATTTCGATGATGAGTCTGCATGAACTCGCTTTCGAACGGGTTCATAACCTTTACGCCACATTTTTCACACGTATAGTTGTGTTTTTCTCTATACTTCTGGCTGATTTCTCTCCAGTCTCTAGTATAGCCATTTACATCAACTTCAATATCTTGTTGTGGTTTGGTTGGTGCTGGAGCGGCTTTCTTAAGAATATCCACGAAATCAGAAGAAGTCATATTCTTATCTATATCTCCGATAATCTTTGAGCAATATTTGCACAAAGGTAAATCCTTAATGAGCTTATCTTTATTGTTATCGCTTCTATCAATAACCCACACCGGCTTTTCGTTCGATTGGCGATATTCTGGAATTTCCCCAGCATCATTCATAAAGCTTTCTATTACTCCACATTTGCAGATATGATAACGAGGATTCCCGAAACGCTCGATATTATAGGTACGCTTGTAAAGAAATACACGTTGCTTGATGCCTGTCTTAGGATCAATATTGTAGATACCTTTATCCTCAATTCTAAGAGTTCCATTTTTAATATCTCCAAATGTTACGTCCTTAGATTTGATGGCAATATATCCATCACCATCTACCGCAGGCACATTAATCTTAAATCCAAGAGATATAAGTTTGTCACGTAATGCACTAAAACTAGTTAGTCCTTTTTCCATTGTATGTTGTTTTATGTTGTTTATTTTTCCCTACAAAATTTTCCAGCAACTTTTCGCTATCGGTGATAATTCTGAACTCCACACGTCTAGATTTAGCCAAATCTATTTTGTTGTGGCTATCATGAATGTATTTTCCCTTAGAATCCAATGCCTTTCCGTATGATAGACCATTGGCTGTAAACCAGTATTCCAACAACGCCTTCTCTTTTGTTGTATATTTCTGAAATTCCGGAAGAGAACGGAAGAAGCGGAGTACATTCAAAGCACGTTTTTGGGACAAGATAACATTTGCAATATAAGGGTCCTTGTCAAGCTGTGGATAGCCCCAATCATCAGTATGTCCCTCGATACGAATTTCTGTGATATGGTTTCGCAAACTGTCATTCAAAAGTATATCAAAATACCTTGGTAAGAAGTCCGCAAGAACCTTTTTGAACTCAGGAGAAAGCTGATCAGAACCCTGTTGGAAAAGAACAGAAGCATTCTTGAACTTCATTGACAAATCGCTTCCAATGGTCATTTGCCATTTAGCAGTATCTCCTTCAAACTTGCTTACCAATTTATCGTGAAGATTTTCCTTAACCTCCACGTAATCTTTCAATGTAACAGAATGCTCCTGCACCTTACTGATGTAGGCAATGGCAACAAACAGAAATATCACCATCAAACCTGTCATAAGGTCAGAAACAGACATCCAAATATTATTTTTTGTCATAATTATCTCAAATATTTACCAGCCATTGATGCAATCAGATTGTCAAGACTTGCCAATGTCGCACTTAATCTATTGTAGAAGCTCTTGTCAATATTCAAAATCTGCTTATTCAGCTCCTCGCTTCCGCCCTGAATGATGCCAACGCCTTCTTCCATACTCTTCTTTGTACTCTGCCAGAACTGCTCATTATAGTTCCTGATACTATTCAACTCCTCCAATTTGTTGATAAGTCGCTGTACATCATCCTTGAAAATCTGTACACCCTGGACCCATTCATTCAGCTTCGTAGTAATAGCATCCTGTTTCTCCATACCATCCTTGGCGAGTGATGCTGATTCTGAAAGATTCTTAGATATTTCAATAAACTTCTGATCGTCAACCATCACTTCTTTAAGAACTGCTACCAACTGAGCCAACTTACCGCCATTTCCGACTAGCTGATTTGCATAGTTTGAAACATCAAGCATCACAGTAGAGGTTCCCTCAAAGTCCTGCTCCATCTGATGATACTGTTTAGTCAGGCTTTCTATCATAGCCTTATTCTCTTCCTGCCATGTATTCAGCTTTTCAACGCTTTCATTCAGTTTGGCAAAATTCTCCTGTACCAATCTACTAATAAGGTCATTCATCTGCTTCTGGAACTCTTCCGTTACCTTCTTCATGACGTTAACCAAAGCTTCCGTATTGCTTTTCTTAAGCAGTTCGCTAAACTCATCAAACTTGTCGGCAAGGAGTTTATTGGTACTTTCCATCTTATCCTCGATTTCATCCACCTCTGAGCGCAAAATCTGGCTGAACTTTTTAAGTTCCTCATTCATTTCATCAAATGTAGAAGTGTTTGCTGACTGTGCATCAACAATTTCTCCCAGGGATTCTTCTACTCGCTTGTTTACAGAATCTATGCTTGCCAAAGATGAAGCCATGTTCCTTTGAGCGGCAATCTGTTCTCCTTGGATCAGAGCTAAACGAGATAGGGTAGAGTCAACGTTTGTACGTTTCTCCTCACTCTTTTTCTCCATTTCCAGAAGTTGGGTATAGAATGATGTTTGAGAATCACCCATTTGTCTAACAACGTCTCTTGTTTCTTTTATAGCGGACACCAAGGTTGTGCTCATTTCACGCACACCTTTTCCAAGCTCTTTAATCGCTTCGTCAGTAGAAGAGATGCCTCCATCCTCCTTATCAAACTTATTGTCAGTGCAGAAGTGGCGAAGCAGTAGAGACCCGCCCATACCGCATAGGGAAGTATAGAAGGCAGTCTTCAAACCACCAAGAAGAATAGGAATGCTACGAGTCAGGTCGTTTACATCAAAGCCTGCCAAGCCGATGGTAATTCCTAGGAATGTACCAAATACACCAAGAGTAGAAATAATGGTTGGATAAGCATCCACCTTTCTCTTGTGTTTCAACAAATAATCTTCTTTTGCAGTCTTTGTTTTATAAAAAGAGTAGATGCATGTTCCAATAATCAAGGCGCACCAAATCCATGTCACAATGTTCGTTCCTTGTTCTGTCATAATTTTAAGTGATTTTTCCTGCAAAAGTACGAAAAAATCCGATAGGTTGTACCGGCAAAAGCTCACTTTCTTCCTAGTTTAGAAAGATGCTAAATTAATGAGCATCATCTTGCTCATCGTAAATCCTTGAAAAACAATTAACTAACCTACAAAAACTTTATTTTGAGCATAGTTAGGCAGCCTCAGGCTTTCTTCGTAACTTTGCACCAAGTTCAATAGTGAACGAAACGATTAATCTATCATTTATTATGTCAGAATCTAAGACATACATCTTTGGTGAAAACCAAAACGGAGGTTCAAACGGAATGCTTGGACTTCTTGCTCCTCTGCTCCAGAAGCAGGGTGTGGATCCAAATGTGCTTCTCGCCATGAAGGGTAACAACGGCTTCGGCGGTGAAGGCGGCTGGTTCATGTGGGTTATCTTCCTCTTCTTCCTTATGGGTTGGGGCGGCAATGGCTGGGGCGGCTTCGGCGGCAATGGTCGTGGTGGTCTTGCCAACGAGATCAACAACGACAATGGTCGTGCTCTCTTGATGGATGCCATCGGTGGAAACCGCAATGCACTCAGCAATTTGGCTACTCAGCTCAACTGTACCGAAGGTCAGATTCAGAATGCCATTTCTGCCTTGACTTCTCAGGTTCAGAGCGTAGGTAATCAGGTAGGTATGAGCGGTATGCAGACCATCAATGCTTTGCAGCAGGGTAACATGCAGATTGCTCAGCAGATTGCGAACTGCTGCTGCGAGAATCGCTTGGCTATCTGCCAGCAGACTGGCACTTTGCGGAATGCCATCAACAACGTGGCAGTAGGTCAGGAGCGTGGCTTCTCCAATGTAGCTTACGAGACCCAGCGCCAGACTTGCGACTTGCACAACGCTATCAAGGAAAGCACTCAGACCATCGTTGACGGTCAGAAGCAGGCTGAGATGCGTGAGATGCAGAACAAGATTGATTCTCTGCGTGAGGAGAACAGCACCTTCAAGTCTTCTGCAATGACTTCTCAGATTGTGGGTCAGGCTGTAGCACCGATCAATGCGGTATTGGCTGGTCTTCAGAGCGAGGTGGCTGGTATCAAGTGTAAGTTGCCAGAGACAGTAACCACCCCTTACAGCCCATTTACTGCGGTTCCTAACTGCGTGGCTTATCAGGCTGGTTTGTACGGACTGAATGCTGCTAACGGTGCAGGATTCTGGGGTTAAAGAAAGGAGGCTGCTATGTTATGGTTAAGACCTTACACCTGGGTGAATCGTAACGGTTCGGCGGCTATCGCTTCTACAGGCGTGGCGGTGAACACCGAAAATGTTATTTTCTCGTTCAAAAACCACGCCTTCGTGAATGCCAACTACAGAGGAACGATTTTCGTGAACCTGAAACAGGCTATTCCGACTGGAACGACTGGTACGCTGCCTATCCTTTTCGAGACCAACGGCGCAACCCAAGCTGTAACCAAATTCAACGGTGAGGCTTTGACGGTTGCAGACGTGCCGGGAACTGGAGTGATTCAGCTCTGGTTTGAGAGAGACACTAACACCCTTCAGCTGATGACGGGTATTGTTTAACAACAGAATAGATAATAGGAGATTACATTATGTTTCAAGGACTAAGAACAAATTCTTTATTCTATGTGCTCGACAAGGGCGAGAACCCGAGCTTGCGGATCGGTCAGGTCGTTTCGGTTAGCAACCCTCAGACGAGATACCCATCCTTCAACAATGGCTTCACGCCTCAGCCTATGGAAACTGTGGTTGATGTAAAAGTGAAGCTGGACGATGAGGAAGTGGATTTCAAGCAGCTACCTGCTAACGGACAGATAGCTAACGATAAAAACCTTGTGGTGAGCGACAATAAGGAAGCCATGAGTGCAGAAGTCGATACGATGCTGAGACAATCCAAGGCGATACTGGAGAGCGTAGATTACCACAAGAAAGTCGTTGATTCTTGTGAGGGAATGCTACTGCGACTCAACCCCCAGATAGCCAAGGAGAAGGAACAGACTGAGAAAATCAACAAGCTGGAAGGCAAGGTTTCCGGCATTGAGGGCAAGGTTGACAAGATGATGGGATGGCTCGAAAAAGCTTTAAGCAAGTAATCTCCTATCTATTCACTTTAAAAATCTTAGAATTATGATAATGGTTGAGATTACAGAAGACAAGTTTGATGGCTTGTATGAGAACGTGGAGAAGGGCTTGCGCTACTTGGATAAGGCTATGAACTGCCTGGGCGAAATGAAGCGTGATGGCAGACGTGACCGATACGGTGAGCGCAACCGAATGCCCGATTACAGAGGTCGTGGAGGCAGAAGTGGTATGCGAGAGCATGAAGAGTACGACGATATGCGCCAACGTGAAGACCGTGGACGTGATTACAGAAGTGATTACGGAGAAGATTACTAACTAGTTTGGGGGTGTGCTCAAAAGTGGGCATACCCCTTTCTTAAATTGATTGAGATTATGGGAAGAAAATACAGACAATCATTAAATGCCTACGATTATCAGCCAGAGGAAATGAAGGCATATCTTCGCTACAACGGCTGGCACTTCAATAAGAAGATGTGCGAGTGGGCAATCAAGCAGATGCGGAAGAATGGCAAGCCTATCCGCATTATGAGTAAGGATGATATTGAGGAAATCTTGAAGAAGAACAATATCATGCTGGAGAACAATGTGGGTTATGATGCAGTTTACATCGCACACATGTGCCTCGCCGATTTCTACGGCTCGTCTATCACAGAGGAAAAACAGATGGCTCAGTTCATCAAAGACTACGTGGATGATGAGGATCAGCAGGATGGTTTCATCTTCAACCGCTTCTATGCAGATACATCATTCAATGGCATAGGCATTCCTTGGGAAGAAATTTTGTAAAAATGACAGAGCAGGAGATTTACATTGATAGGTATGACTGGACCGTACACGTAATGTACGATGTTCACTCAAAGGATGCCATGAAGGTAAGAAGGCATCTTCGGGATTTGGGGTGCAGCGGCATTCCTCTCGAAGATGCCTGTAATCTCGTGCTCGAAGGCAAGCCCAATAAAGGCATCACCTATTCCAACATAGACACCAGAAAAACGATAGTAGTAATAGGCTGGACCACCTCAAAAGGAGAGTACACGAACAGCCTCACCCACGAAATGCTCCACGTAGTTCAGCACATATCCGAGCAGTTTCTAATAAATATGTACACCGAAGAACCCTGCTACCTCCTAGGCTCCCTCTGTCAAGCCGCCGCCAGTAAGAAAAGCCCCCTCTAGCCCCCGTTCCTCAGCATTCCATGCTGAGTCCAAAAAAAGGAGTGAGCCAAGCGCCCACTCCCCATTTATATTATTCCAGCCTATCCAGCTCATCCACCGCATCCATCATGATCCTATCAATATTCTGATTGGCAAAATTAATAGATTCTGTATCGCTCGCCTTATCTCTCATTTTCTTCCAGCGCTTCATCTGCTTCTCAGCCAGTTCTATCACCCTAACCTTGGCAGCTTCCTTGGAGTTTTGAAATTGATAATACTCACCGATATTCGTGATTCTCTTATCCAGCGGAACGTTCTTCGATTTCAATCTATCCACGTTCGCCATTGTCTTCTCCATTTCGTCCTTGTAGTTGTACCACTTACTCTTGGTTCGCTGCAAGCTGCTCTGCTCGTTAGGCGTATAGAGAAGAGAACGGAGGAAAGGAATATCCTTGGTTTCCGTATCGTTTCCATGCTTGATAACACCGATAAGTCGCTCAGTAAAGGTAGCAGCACCGCCACCGATACCACCGATGTAGTGATTCAGCATACTAGGGTTCGTTGCCATATCCAGGAAACTGTTGCCCAGCATATCCTCATTACCCTTGGCTACCTCATTCGTCTGCGCATTCACCCATTTATTTACTGCCATATATCCGTCAGGCGTACCCTTGTAAGCCCTCTGCCAAGCAGGGGAATTTTCATTCCATTCACCACGTCTTTCAATCGGTGCACCCTTCCAGTCGGTGTTTAATTCCCATTCCACGAAAGGAGATAGGGCAGAAGGAGAGATAGCCTTGATGGTCTCGTTCAATGGCTCCTTGCCAGCCGAAGAGTTACCGAGATAGTCCATCACCGGCACAAGCTGTGACATACAGCCCACGGCATCAAGAGCAGGATTCTTCTGTCCGCTCACGTTTGGCGAGAAGGTCAAGCCAGCCGCCAAGTCTCCCAAACCGTAGAACGCTCTCAACTCGATGGCAAGCGGAATCGTTACGAACTCGCCACCGCCCTTATAGATGCAGAGATTGTTTCTTCTCACATAATCAGGCAGCTCACCGTATGGATCCTTCACTCCCTTTCTGTCCTCCTCGTCCTCACTCGCAATCAGCACGTTGTTTCCAAGGGCAGCCAGCGCACCGAGTGCAAAAGGAATGGCAAGCATATTGATAGAAGTACCCACAGGATGATTCTTCAAGTTCTTCACAAGCAGGTTCGTACTCTGAATACCGGCATTGAAGAACATAGAACAATGTCTGAGATAGCTAGCCGTGAATCCGTAAGCCCAACGTGCAGCAGCCTTGCCGCCTGTCATTTCTCCATTCTTGAAACTCTTGATGGCATCACCGCTACCATGGCGGTTGAAGTTGGTAGAAACCTCCTTCGCATCATAGACCGAACGGATGATAGAACGGTTGCTGTCTCGACTCGCACAGTAGGTAGCGAATCGGGCGATATTCTCAGCCACCTCATTGATGTTCGCCAGATTTCCGAAGAAGAAGTCACGAAGGGCAGCACCGCCCTTGTCAATCTTGCTTCTTTCGCTCTTCACATCTTTTTTGTACTCCTTGGTCCAGTCCTGCATATTCTTGATCTGAACCCAACCAGTTTCGCCGCCGTTCTCCATGAACTCCTTGAAATATCGCTGTACCTTGTCGCTCATATCAATCGTGCCGTTACGATACTTGGCGAACAATCCCAAACCGGTAGTTCCGCTCAAATCCTTGAAGCTGATAGTGGAAGCACCCTTATACAATCCCAACTGCGCATAGTACTTCGCCCAGAGCGCACCGTATCTTGCGCCTTCCTTAGAAGTAACGTTGCTAGATGCAAACTCAGCATCACGCATGATGTTTCGCATCACGAACTCAGGGTTATAAGATGTACACAACTGCGCCATCATTCTAGAAATAGAACTCAGAGGCTTCATGATACCCTTGGCGCCCGAGTTCTCCAACAATCCATTCAGCGCCTGCGCTGCTCTAGGATTTCCATTAATAATAAAGGTATGGGTCCTTCCGGCAATCTTCACGTCCACGATATGCTGAGATTTGTTCTCTGCTCTTTGGAACTTATAGCCAATCTTGTCTCTGCGATACACCTTGTATGCCAAGCCCTGTGATTCCTTCATCTTCATATCCTTATTGAAGTCTGAAACAATCTGGTTAATTTCGTCAGCCGTAGCGCCCTCTGGAATATCAGGGTAGCGCTCATAGACGATGTTCACCACTGGGTCCTTCTCATACCATACGCTTGTTTCGGTAATCAGATTGTTACCCGAATTATTTCGCGCGAATCTTGCGAAAGCCTGACGGATAGCGTTCATACCGCCGTTCTTGATGGCTCTGTTTCCCATCGCACCTATCTGCGCCAGTACGTTTGTCTCGCTCAGATATTTGTGTCCTCTCGCTCTCATGATCGTGCTTCCGATGTAGCTCTTCGGGTCGCCCTGCTCGGTAATGTAGCCGTAGGTATCTTCCGCCGTAGCCTCATCATACTTTCTCAAAGGTACATACCAGTTGAACATATTAGATACATGACCGTGCAATTCCTTGCTGATGATACCATTCTTATAGTCGCTGTCAATAGAATACTGGGTGGCAGCCTTCACCTTATCCCAATAGTCCTTCACCGCACCCTTCCTGATACCTTCCATCTTCGCTTCCGAATCCATCACGCTCTGGATAGCCTCTGCATCATCGTATGGGTCAGAAGATTTCGCCACTTCCTGAATGGCGTGCATACCCGAATAGTCGTGCTCGCCAGCCTCGAAGTCAGCATCAAAATGATTTCTGATACTCTCATCCAACTGTCTGTAGTACTCTTTCAGGTCGATGTTGCCAGCCTTCAACTCATTATCCAGATACTCCTTATCGCTATAATAACTGTTTTCCAGTAAGTCAGCATCCTGCTTCTTCTGCTCATCCATTCTCATCTGTCTGAGGAAGTCACGAACAAAGAACTCTCTGTTTCGCTCCAAACCGTGCTTGGTAATCATATAGAGATTGAAGTTTCTGATCTTCTCATCATCCTTCTTGCCGTCAAAAGCATCCAGCACACCAGCCATCGCCTTATCCAGAGGCTTCATCACGTTGCGCTCAAACATCTGAGCCGCATCGCTCATCGCACCCTGCATGGTGTTCTGCAGAATATAAGGATTCTCCGAAGAGGCAATATCCTCAATCTTCTTGTCAGGCACAATCGCATTCATCAACTTCTTCAGCGAAAGCATATTATCCATGTAGCTCTCGGTGAGCATATAACCATGCTCATCAAGCGAACGGTGGTATCTGTCAAGTGCCGTGCCGGCAGATGGGGTAGTGCGGAAGTGAATCTGTCCGTCTGTAGCCTCATCCCACTCAGCCTTGGTAAGATTCTCCATGCTTCTCTCCTTGCCGTCATTTTCGTAGAACATACCATCGTGCGCCACAACAGCAGGCATACGCTCATGGTCGAGACGGTATTTCACCGCCTCGGCTCTCATCTTCCAATAAGGATCATTCGGATTCTTCTGCAAGTTCTTGCTCAACCAGAGCAGATACTTCACATCTTTAGTATTAGGAGCAACACGATAACCGATTTCGTGAAGGAAATCAGATACCTTATTCTTGATACCATTCCAGAAGCCAGCTTCACCCTTGCCATCCTCGGCGAGTCGGGCGATACCTTCCTCAATAGCATTATAGATATTCAGAGGATTGTACTTTCTCTCCTCATCCACAAGCTTCTTCAAAGCCGCATTCTCTGGCTTATCCAAGTCATACCACACATCACGAAGGAACTTGTCGAATCGCTCTTCACCGAAAAGCTCTCTCATTCCCTTGTGTCCTACTACCTCGTGCCAGATAGTCTTCTCGGCAGTATATCTGTCGTGGATATTAGGCATGTAAAGATGCACCTCGCCAGTCTTCTCGTCATACCAGCCAGTAATCTTTCTACCTTCCTCAATAGCAGCCTTAGCCGCCTTGTTGGTGATTTCATCAACCGATGAAACCATGTTCACCTTTGCACCAGTCTTCTTGGCTATTCTTTCGATGTGGTTGTTGACTGCTGAGGATGAGCTATCAGATAGTTCTTCACCCATACGTTCATCACTTGGTCTTCCGTTGCGTGACCGAAGTGAAGATACCTCCCCAGATCGTACTGAGCTTCCACGTCGTCCTTGATCAGAAGGAGAATCCCAATAATGTTTGTCTTGTCCATTCCAACCTGCTTCAAAAGTTGAATTAATATCTCTTGGACTTCTGATAATTTCTTTGTCGATTCCATCTATTAAATAATTTATAAGTTCCTCATTACCTTCGATAGGTATTTTCTGATAAACGTTCCAGTCGTTGTATTTATTGTATTTGAACATATAAAAATTATCGGCTGTGTACTCAAAGTTAATCTTTCCTCGCTTATAATTCTTATGTGAAGAGTCAATGGTATGAGCCAATACCGCATATTCATCCTTTGACAATTCTATCTCCTGAGGATCTTCCTCACGGAAGTGAACGTCATTGTCAGATGAAAGCTGCTTTGGTTTACCCATATTCTCCATGAAGTTTTTTATAGCATCATCTATGGTAGAATAAGGAATACCATTTTTGTCAAACTTGACGTATTTCTTTAACTGACCGCCATCCATTCCGATGTCGTAGTGCGTTCTAGTCATAATCTGACCATCAGGATAGTATGTCTGTGCTACATAGTCATGGTTATTACCGTCAGCTCTAATAATATAGCCTCCCTCATAATCTATGCGAGACATCTTTACACCAGCATCAGTAACACCCAACACTTTGCTTCCAAGCTCTTTTCCCAATTGGGCATCAACGTGAGGATGACCGAACAAATCTGTAGTTGTTGGAAGCTGACCAGGGTGTTCACGCATCCATACCACTGGATCAACCGGTTCTACATCAAGTAGTGGCTTCTTCTCTAGCCCTCGATTATTTGTCTCTGTAGGAACAACAGATGTTACATTAGGTGCATCGGATATATCCTCAGAAGTCTTGCGCTCCTCCTGTACCTTCACACCCATCTTAGACAGGCGGTCCAGTACTGGCTTCAACTGCTCTGGCTTAAACTCAGCAAGCATATTATTGCCTCTTGTTTCGAAGTTGTTGCCATTAACCAGTTTCAGCAAATCTTTATCCAAGAAGTACTTGCCGCCCTTCGCCTTGCTCTTCGGTACACGAAGTTCATAGTAGTTGCCACGATTGTTGTCTATGCGCTTCACCTTCACTTCACCATCCGATGAAGTAACCTCGTCAATACCGCCACGCCAAGATGAAAGTTCAAACTTCTCAGCTACGCTGTTGATAGGTGCGTCCGTAGTCAAGCCCTTAGGGTCGAATCTATCTGGCATCAAGATACCAGTCTTCACCTCGCCAGTATCAGTTGTATATTTCACCAACTGACCGCCCAAGCCCTGGTCCTTACTGTCAACCAAAGCCTGCATCAGGTTACCAGTCACAATGTAGCCGTCCTTGCGACTCTCGTTGCTAGTCAATCTATCCCAACTGTCAAAGTCTTGGTTCAGCACCTTGATGTGCTTATCTTCCATGCCAGCAGCTCGCTTAGTCATGTTGTCAATGGCACTGATAACGTCCGCCTTGTTGTCACCTGCGCCCACCTTACCAGCGATAGGGAAGGTAATCTTTCTTCTGCCATCCAAGGTAGCAAATGAAACCGTAGAGGCGTTAGGCGAGAAGTTATCCGTAATCTTAATGTCAATGAGTCTTCCGTAACTATTGCCGAATCCGCTCAACTCGTTTGGATTGTTCATATCCATAGGCAGAACGAAAGCACCGTTGGTATCGAATGTATCAAACACTCGGTCAAACATTTCAGCCTTGGCTTTCAGATTCTTCACCACATCATTCAGCTTATCCTTCTCCTGCTTATAGAATGTGTCATACTGGAATCCTGCATTCTTCTCAATCTGCTCATCGGTCATACCCGAATCCTTCTGACCCTTCTTGCCATCCTTGATATACTTCTCCTTTGCCTTGGTTGCAACCTTCACCGCACGCTCCTCATATCTCTGAGTCTCGTCAGCAATCTTCTGGTCGAAGTACTCCTTCACAGCAGCCTTCTTCTCAGCCTTGTATTCCTCCCAAGTCTTGCCGCCAGTCAAGCCTTCCTGCGAAGCCTTCACCTCAGCAGCCTTCATAGGCTTCTTCAAGATAGCCATGTTCACCTTTTCTATATAGGTGTTGTCAGCAAAGGCATTATCGCCGCCTGGCTCTGCGCCCTGCTTCCAAACTTCCCTTCGGATAGTCTTAGCCTTCAATGGAAGCTCGGTAATCTCCAAATCGTTCTCACCCATTTCGTTGAGGCGCTGAATCTCGTTGGCATAAAGCTCGCCAATCTCCTGCAACATCTTCTCCTGCTCCTCAACTCTCAGCAGCGCCATTCTACCAAGTAACTTGCTTGCATCGGCACCAGCCTCGCCGTCACCGACACCACCGCCGCTTGCCACAAGGCTCTGTGGGTCGATGCTAGACAAATCTTCTCCAAGGCTCTTTTCCCATCCGAATGGGTCCGCCATGCGGGAATAAAGGTCAAGATGCTCAGCCATATATTCTTTAACTACCTTATCACCATATTTATTGGTAATATCGGCAACTTCCATTTCATTGAACTTGCTCTTCTGTGAAGAAGTAGTGTTGGCATCAAGCGACTTCAACTTAGCCTTGAACATCATCAGCAGTCGCTGCTCGGCAGGAATCAGGGAAACCACATACTCGTATGCACCTCTAGCCACCTGACCGGTTCGGTCGATACGTCCACGCATCTGAACCTCATCATTCACGTCAAGCTGCTGCTGCGCCACGATCATCACACGCTTCTTCTGGTCCTTATACTTGCTCGAAGCATGGAGAGAGATACCAGTGGCAGCACTCTTATTCAGAATAAGCGCATCAATCTTGCCGTCATTGAAATCTCTTGCCAACTTCTTCTTGTCGGTATCAGCACGCTTTATCTTGGTAACAGTACCGTTCTCGTTATATACAAACTCGGTCTGTCTTCCTGTCAGCTCGCCCACCTTATAGCCTGCCTTCTCCAGCTCGTTCTTGATAACATCAATAGGGGAGAGAGAAAGACCTGTACTCGTCTGCTCTATCTTCTTCTCCAGTTCGTGATAAGCCTCAACAGCCTCTTCGCCCAAGTCTTCAAGCTTGAAATAACCGCTATCGCTATTGTCCTTGGCATCCTTCTGGGTGTAGCGAAGTGTGCCCTCCAGACCCTTCTTCAAGGAAGTACCCAAGTCTGGTGCGTCCATTTCCTCGCCAAGTGCAAGGTTGCCAGTCTGCGATTCATTGGTATTGTTCAAGGCAATCACAGGTTTCATGCCCTGCTTCAAATAGTCGATGGCACGCTCTGCTGCAGATTTTGCTTTCAACGAGAGAAGCACCTGCTGAACGGTATTGAAAGCCTTGCTTGCAAAAGGCTGATTCTTGATACCCAGGGCAGCAGTACCCTTCTTGATACCGATAGTAGATTGAATCTCTGCCAGCTCTTCGTTGCGCTTGTCAACATAGCCTGAAACATATTTCTTCTGGAAATTGATAATATCATTAAACAATCCGATGATACTATCATACTGTTCTCTCTGTTCCTGCACTCGCTCAGGATCATCAATCGCCTTCCAGTCGATGGTTACGCCGGTCATATCTCGCTCACGGCGAATCATCTGACCGCATTGTGTCAAAGTCTGGCTCATGATTTCCTGCAAGGTTGCACCGCCACGCTTTACCGCATCAATCAAATCGGATGATTTCATACCGCCCTCGTTCATGGCAGTACGCAAAGCGTAGATAGGCATATTGTCTGGTCTCTTGGCAAAGGTAGCAGAGAAGAAGGTAACATTCTTTGCCTTCTGGATAATATGTTGGAAATAGTTACCCTGACCGCTATTTCCACCAGCCGTGTGGCTTTCATCAAGGATAAGGTAAGCGTTATCCATCAGTTTCTCGATGGCATCACGTCTTCTTTGTCCGCTCAGGGCAGCAGCACCGAATTTCTTACCCTTCGCAAGCTTTTTCTCTTTTCGGGCACCATTCTCGTCAAACTCGTAAACGCCATTGCTTACCTGACTGTAGGTAGTCAATACATAGTCGTATTCCTCTGGCAGCTTGCCGTTCTTTTCGATGTAATCAAGCACTCGCTTCACCTCGCTCTTCAATGGTAAGGCGAATACTACATTTCCGTCTGAGTCGGTAATGGCAGCTTCCTTGGCACTACCGAATACAAATGGTCTCAGCTCTGGGCTACCAATATCCACCAAGTCACGATAAACATCGCTCAGCAATCCTGCGGTCTTGGTAAAATATACAGGAACCTGCCCCTGCTTCTTGGCGTATCTGATAAGTGAAGCTGCCTGTCTTCCCTTACCGATACCAGTCATATCACCGATGATGAAGGCGTTACCCTTCTTTGCCTGCTGCAAGGCAAGAGCAACAGAATCAACCTGCTCAGCGGCAAGATGAGAATACAAATCATCCTTATCATTATAGCCCAGTTCGTCAACCAGGAACTGGTCGGCATCGCCCAGCTTTTCAAGATTCTTGTTTACCGCCTCCTGCTGGTCGGCAGGCATCACCGCTTTCAGAGTGAATGGATTTCCACTCTTAGGGGTATAGGTAACTTTCTCTGTACTTAGTCCACGTACGGATTTGTCCACCCGCTGTAATTGTCCCCGTGGTCCGCTTCCGCTCCCGGTGCTGGCAGGTTCATCAGTACTTGGCTGAGTGTCATTCCGTCCAGTTCCTCCTGATCCAGCTCCTCGCTGTTCATTGGTTCCAGCGGTTGCTCCTTCGCTCTGAGAAGGCTCTGTCCCTGTTCCGTTTGTTCCAGTATCTCCATCAGAAAGTCTTCCATCTTCTCTTGGCTCGGTTCCTCGTTGATTCTCCAAGTCATCATGGGTTCCTGATACGGTAGATGCGTCAGATATGTCAGGCTCTCGCTTACCATCTGGTTCGCTTCCTCCTCGTTCTCCTGTTCGTACTCCCTCTTTAGGAGCACCAGCAGCGCCTTGTTGATCAAGTTCTGATTGAGCACTTCTTGTTTTTTCTCCGATGGAAGAATCCATCCGTTCACCTCGTAGTATATCATCTTCAATTCGTTTATAAAGTTCGTCATAATCTTTCACGGTCTCGGCTCTAGCCTTATCCTTCACTGGCGGAAAGGCATTCTCGTTCAAGCGTCTTCCGTTTATCAAAATCATACGTGTAGGGTAGCTGGTTCCCTGCTTGGCGTAGAGTCCGCCATCCACATTAATCACGTCCTCCACATTATAGTGGCTATAGAGATAACCAAGGAAAGCCTTATCCTTCGGATTCAGACTTCCGTTCTTGGCGTATTCCGTCTTGCCGCCGATGATAATGGCAGCACGACCATCGTCCTTCATACTCTCCAAGACATTGATAGCCATCTGTCCTTCCAGAGAAGAAATCTTGTAGCCGTCATACTCCTTTGGGGTAGCACTACCGAATGGTGGGTTTGTCACCACCACGTCAACGTCCTTGTCTGCAAAAGGCTGGGTTCCGTCCTGACTGGTCACATTCTTGAAGCCCTGTCTTCTCAGGTTCGCCAATCGCTGTGCATCAATATCGTTCACATGAACCTTATCCATTGGCAGACCAATGGTAAGCATACCATTGCCGGCACTTGGCTCCAGAGCACTCTCTATCACCTTGCCGTTGCCCTTCACATACATATCCGCAAGGAAAGCGTAAGGGGCAGGGGTAGAGTACTGCTGCTTCATCACTCGCTCAGAATCACGCTGGTTGAGGCTCGGCTGATTCTCATAGAGTGCCTTGATGCGTTTGAACTTCTCGGCATTATTGGTTGATTCAGAAGAAGCGATGCCTCTTGCACGCTTAACAATGGCAGTTTCGGCAAGCTCCTGAAGGTCTGTGTCCTTAATATCCTTCAAGCCAACTCTCTCAGCTATCTTTCTCAGCTCAACAATACCGTTAAACTTATGTTTGAAAGCCAACTGAAGGTTCACGGCATCAATAAACTTCTTCTCTGCCATCTTCCTCTCCTCGGCAGTCTTGGAGTCGCCGACCAGATTCTCCTGATGCTCAGGCGAAGTCTTCTCGTAATAGTCAGCCCATTCTTTCAAGCTCATACGCTGCTCACCATCACGATAGCGGATATTCATCATCTGCTCATATATAGCATCCACGTCTTCCTTCTTGAAAACCTTGGCAGCAGGAGCAAACTCCTTGCGCATTTCCTTCACCACGTCTTCAAGATTGTGCATACCCCTCTTGATTCTCAGATAAGCATTTTCAGCCATGGCACTCACCAGCTTAGGCAACACTTCCAGCTGTTTAGAGTTAAGACCGATGAACGAAGCAGACGCTTCATCCTTGCCGGCATTCTTGAGCATATCCCAAAGATCATTAACCTTCTTGTTAGAAGCCGCTACCGCTTCATCGTCAGCCGCCTGCTGAGGCTTCTTCTCTGTCTCAGCCTTAGCTTTCTTCTCTTTCTCGAATCCTTCTGCCGCATTCTTGATTCCTTCCATAGGGTCAGCAGATGGTTCTGCTTTAGGAGTCTCAACCTTAGGTTCAGTCTTCTGTCCTCTGGTCTTGGCAAAGATGCTTTCGTAGATGGCACGGTGCAAATCATCGGTCACGTCTCCGTTCAGATAGTCCAGAGCCATATCCTTCACCACATCGTCCACGTCAGCCTTCATGATCTCCTCCTCACTCAGAGGATGCTCCTTCTTGAACTCCTGGGCAGCTGCCGCAATCGGGTCAAAAGTAGCATCTGGCTTCTCTTCCTTTGGAAGGAGTGGGAGACCGCCTTCTGGCTCTTCTACTCTTGGTCGCTCTGCTTCTGCTGGTTCATTTCCTCCTGATGCTTCTTGTTGAGGTTCTTCAACGCCTAAAACATCATGGCTTCCTTCTGTTTCTGAATGTCCTGTGCCATAATCTTGCCATTTTTTAAAGTTCAAATACTCGTTAACTAACTCTTCCTTGGTAGGTGCAGCCTCAAAGATACTGCCCTCGCCAGTATTTCTGGATGCAGCGATGCGGTTGTGCTCATCAAGCAAATCCCTGAAATCAGAAACCTTGCCCTCCAAGGCTAAAGCCATCATCTGAGAGATAGAAGAGTAACGCTTAGCCGCATCCTCACCGAACATTTCCGGTGTTCTCAGCAGGGTATCAACCTTGTTGCCGCCCTGTCTTGCCTCATAAAGCAACTGGATAGCCTGATCAATCTCATCACGTAGAGAATAATCACCCAGCTTCATGTTGTCCATCACCGAGCGGATAGCGTTGATAGCCTTATTCTTCACCGTAGAGTCGATGCCCAGCATTCTGATAGTTTCAGGCTTGAAGATGGAACCCAGGAGAAGGTTCTTCACATACTCCCTGCCTTGTGCGGAAAGTCGCTCAGGGCTATCCATCATCTGTGCCACCTCGTTCTGTCCGATGATGCCTTTATTTACTAACGTCTTTACCAAGTCATTTATTGCCTTGGAATTGTTAAAGAATGCATCAAGAGAACCATTTCCTTCAATCTCGGCAACAATAGCACCTACCTCGTCAGCTGTCAGGGTCTTAGCCTTGGCTACTGCCTGTTCGGTATTGCTCTGAGTCTTCTTCTCGTTTCTGTTGAATTTGGAGAAGGTAGCCGTATCGTATGGCAATCTCTCATCGGTCACCAATACCAGACGTGGATGCTCGATACCGCTCTGCTCTATCTGCTCTCTTGTGAAGCCGAAGTTCTCGGCATTCTCCAGAAGATCGTTGATGTATTCGCCGTCCGTTCCGTCCTTTGCCGCCTTCTGTCCAGCCATGGTTCTACCGTTGCCATCATATACGATACCCTCGTCAGATACCACTGGCACCTGCTCGATAGCCATACCGTTATACTTTCGGGCAATCTGGTCCGTATTCTGCTGAGCCGCCTTGTCGTGCTCATAGTCACGGTCATTCACGGTTCTGCCCTCAGCATCGGTAGGGAATCCCTCAGATTTCTTATAGCCATTGTTCACATCGTGAGAAGGAGTAAGACTTTCAGCCGGTACAATCTCATAGTGTCCCTTAATCTTGGTCTCTCCGTCAGGCAGCATTCTTGTGCGCTTGTTGCCTACAAGTCTAGGTGCATTCACAAACTTCTGTGCAGTCACGCTACCAGCTTCATGTGCGCCCTCGGTCTGTTCTGTCTTACCCACAGTCTCCGCAACCTTCTTGGCAGTCATAGCCTTCTTGATATTCTGAGCGTGGTCCAGCTGCTTCTTGGCAGCTTCAATAGTCTGATTCTTCAAAGTTTCCTGCTCCATGATGTCGTTAGGTTCGGCGGTATAGTCCACCTTCATCTTCTCGGCATCCTTCAATGCCTTCTCAGCTTTCTGAATCTGTCCGTCCACCACCTTCTCGGCATTCTCCCCGAAATCCTCAGTAAGAATCTCTGCACTCTGCTCTGGAGTCATTTTCTCATAGTCTGGCGTAGGTCTTCCCTTGCTATCCGTAGCCATAGGAACATCGGAACCATCGGCAAACTTACGGGTCTGCTGAGGCTGCTCTTGTGGTGCTAAGTTCTCATTTGTGGTATTATCTTCGCCCGAAGTGGTATCAACTTTTGTTAAAGTGGTATCATCTTTTGTTAAATCACCCTCATTTGTGGTACTATCTTCCGAATTTGTGGTATTATCTTGCGGCTTCTCCTGCTGAGGCTTGGCTGCATCCTGCATCGCCTGTTCCTGTGCCGCCTGATTGTAAGGCTCAGAGTTCTTCATCTGCAATCTCTGACGATATTCTGCAGCAAACTGGTCGATAGGCTGATTCTGAAATAGAGTAACCTCATCTGCCTTCACATAGACCATTTCCCTGGTATTAGGGTCGAAGCAGACAAGCATATCACCGCTACCTTCCTTGGCTCTACCTGTAGTCTGGTCGAAGGCAACATCACCCGAACCAACAAGAAGCGTTCTTCCGTTGCTGTCCTGAACATACAGAGCCTGCTCGCCATTCATTGGCTGACCGTTCAATGTACCGTGATAGCTCCAATCAGAAGTGAAGCTCTTCACATTTTCCTCAATAGTATCAGCAGTAGCCTGCTGCATACCCTGCACTCTAGCGTTCGCATTGATATATTGGGCAAGTGGGGTCAACTCTTCTTGGGTCAATCCATTCTGAATGAGTGCATCGTAAATCTGTGCCGGCGTCAAGCCCTGCTGGTGCAATTTCTCGAAGGTCTGTTTGAAAACATCGTTGCTATCCATTGCTGCATCAAGGGCTTGCTCTGCGTTGCGAAGGTTGCGCAACTCATCTACCACAACACCACTATCTGGGTTATCCGTACCCAGCTTATTCTCCTCAGCAACCGTCTTACCTTGGCTGGCAGACTGGTCTGCGTGTGGCCTCCAGCTAGGGAAAAGCTCATCTTCGAGTGCTTTCTTCACATGATAGAAGATTCTATTCTCCTCATCAGTACGCTTCATCGGGTCCTTGCGCATGATTTTATTAATATCAATAAGAACGCTTCCTTCTTTACCGAAAAGCTCTTTGATAGAAGTCATGAAGTTGTTAGTAACAGTACTGCTTTCTGATCTGAGGTATTCGAGCAAGCCGTTCTTATCTACATACTTCTCCCAGTCAAGATAGAGCGCACTCTTCTGGTTGCGCAACTCATTAATCAGTCTGGCGTTGTTTGGGTCAGAAGCATCCTTGTTTATATCATATCCGTTTTCACGAAGGAAACCAAGTGCCAACTTGGTAACATTTCCGTCTTCATCAGTCAGCTGCATATCCTTCATCCTTGCGTAGCCCATCAGCGACATCATATCGTCATTATCACGATAAAGCTTCTGCTTGTAAAGAATAGCTCTGCGCTCATCGGCATTCTTATAAGAGGTACGTGTAAGCAGCGTTCCGTTCTTGGTGTATTCAAGAATCTGTTTGTTCTTCACATCGTTCACGCTGCGGTAGCTTCTGCCTCTTGTGGTATTGAACAGTCCCATTGCTGCGTTCACCTTCTCCTTGGTGCTCTGAGAAACGTCTGGGTCGTTCATGAAATCCGTGTAAGCGGTCTTATACTTCGGGTCTCTTGGAGCTGTCTTCGATGCACGGTCCACCTTTGTAAAGGCATCCATCAGATTCTTGCCCGATGCAGAAGAAATCAACTCGTTCTTCTCGTCAGGAGTCAGACGAATATCCACGGCGATAGGGGAACCGTTGTCGTTTCTGCCAATCACGAAATGAGGGTTATCATTATGAGTAAGATGGTGAAGGATATTACCCATCTTCACGAAGTTGCTAGGCTCGCCAGCCTTGAATGCGCCCACCATCACAACATCTTCCAGCCAAGTGCCGAATGAAATATCCTTATCACCGGTCACGTTGTCGGCAACCATCATGGTTCCAGCCTCAACGCCGAGACCAGCAGCTGTAGCGCCAAACTTCTGTGTTCCGTGAAGCAACCGCTCTCCTGTAGTCTTCTCCATGCCCGTAATTCCGAACTTGGAAACCCAAGGAGACATTACCGCACCCGACACTCCGAACATAGCACCAGTAACAGCACCGTGCCCTGCACCTTTCAGACCAGCCTCAGCGATAGCCTGCAAAGAAGTATCATCACCTGTTGAAGCTTGACTCAAAGCAGCAGTCACACCCGAATATCCTGCAAGGTTCAGCGAACTTGTAGCTGTTCTGGTTCCCAATCCCGACATGATCTTCTGTGCCGTAGTCATGTTGGCTACCTTGAAAGCCATCTGTTGGGCGGTAAGCTTCTGTGTAGCTTTCATCACGCCAGCCTTCACCAGTCCGTTAGTCAGAACACGGGTTCCTGTATTCACGGCAGCACTTGCACCAGCGCCGATTACAGCGAGTGGACCGGAATCTGCAGCCATGTTGGTAGCCGTAGAAACGAATCTTGTTCCGATTCCGGAACGGTAAGTTTCATCCTTGTGTCCTGCAACCTTCTGAATCTCTGCATCACCATCCGCAATAGCAATACCTTCCTGCAATCTCTGTCTTGTATCTCTAGACATCACGGAAGGAGCCAACACCATACCGATAATAGAGTTGCTGAGGTTCTTGGCAATGTAATCAAGCGCACCATGAGGCATAATCTCTTCCTGATTTCGCATTGTCAAAGCCTTCTGTGCATAGTTCATAATCTCTGGAGTAACGTATTTGTCCACGTATTCCTCCACACTCATGTTCAGTTTCTCTGCGCTCTCGGCAATATGGCGCTGCATACCCTTCTGCGAATAAATCTCGTTGATTTTGCTGCTGAGATTGTTCATCAGAACGTTCTGTCGGTTTACTTGTTCCTGCGTCTGGGCATCACGGAAAGCCTGTTCCTTTACAGACTGCGGTGCATAGATACCGCCCATCCTGTCAAGGTTCTGCTGATACTGCTGACGTGTCAGTTCCTGCGCCTCATTCATGGAAGAATCAACCAGACTGAGAAGATCATTACCCAAAATACCTTCGGTCTGTCCGTCATTTCTTATGAACTTATTGCCCTCAACCTCATACTGGGCAAGATTCCTTGCATCGTCCTCTCGCTGCTGCTTGGCTCTAGCCCTGCGAGCTTCAGGAGTAGAAAGCTGCTGCATCGTCTCGTTGAAGTTCTTGGCAGTAGGGGTTATTCTGCTTCTGCTGATAGGGGTTGCTCTCTGCTGTTCCTGACGTGCAGCCTGTTCCTGTGCTCCTTGCATGCGCGCGCGCATATTGCTAGCCTGAGCCTGCTGCATCGGGTTCATCTGGTCGTTGCGCATGTGCATCAACTGCCAGTTCTTCATATAGTCTGTACCAGAAGCAGTAGCCGTACTAGGCTGCTGTGGTCTCTGAGGATGCTGCCTCTGCCTCTGCTGCTGATACTGAGCTGCCACCTTCTGTGCCCTCTGCGAAGTAGTCATTGGCTTCTGCTGCGCTACTGGCTTCTGCTGAGGCTTCGGATTTACAGCATGGAGCCCAAGCCGCTGCGCAAACTCCTCATAGGAATTACTGGAAACAGCACCATCAGCATGAAGCGCATCATAGAGCTGCTTTCTGTTATGATAGCCCTGCTTGCCCGGCGCATACACGAACTGTCTGAAATGTTCTCTAGTTCCCGATACTGCGCCATCTGCTTTCAAGGCGTTATAAAGTTGGTCAAATTTATCTCCAGCCATATATTATATATTAATGTTTATAATCCAAGTTTCTTTGTATTCTTATATCCGTTCTTTGACTTGCCGGCAGACTTTGATGCTATCTTTCTGGCTTCTTCCCTCTGTCTTCGCTGCGCTCCTGCTCTCTGTGCAACAGAAGAACCGCTTTGTCTGTTGGTGGTTCTTGTAGTAGAGCCATCCCTGTTGAACACTTCCTTGCTGCTTGAAGTAGATGAATTGCCAGAAGTATTTCCGTTGTAGTAGGCTTCGTTGGCTTCATACATGGTCTTGTTGGATGCGTAATGAGGCTTGCCTTCTGCATCCCAAGTTACGTATTTGGCAGAAGAGCCTCCACCGCCGCCTGACCGTCCACGTCCGCTTCCCTTATGGGTGGCGTTATACTGCGAAATGTTCAGCCTTCTGTTGGTCTGCTCATCCTTCGCCCTGTCACGATCCTGCTTATACTCGAAGTCTCGCTCATCCTTCGCCTGTCTGTACTGTGCAGACGCCGCATCCTTACCCTTTCGGTATTCAAACTTATCCTTGGCAAGCTGGGCATTATCACCACGAAGCCCTGCCAGATACAGCTTGTAAGCCTGATCTGCTCTGGAGGCAGCACTCTTTAGGTCAAGATTTGCCTGCTTGTAAGCCGCATCTGCATCAAGAGCAGCCTGTTTCTCTCTCTTTGTCTTGCGCTTCTGGTAAGCTTCTTCCATCATGGTAGTTGGGTCATTGAACACCTGCAAAGGCGCACCCTTGGAAGTATTCACGATGTTGCCCATGTGACGGACGGCATCGGCGAATGCTGCAATACGCTCTCTGTTGGTAGTGATTCTGCGGTCATACTCATCAGGAGTCTCGCCCTCACGCATACCCGGTCGGCTCTTGGGAATCAGCTTGCCTAGCCACCCGAAGAAGCCGCCATCCCTCTGTTTAGGATCAGCCTCAAACTCTGGAACCTGTCTCGAAACTCCTGCGCCGGTCAATGCCGAGGATAGGGAAGATAGGTCATTCTGCTGAGTTTGTGCCGGGTTGGTAAACTGAACTCCATCCGTTCCATACTCTGGAGCTGGGGCTGGAGTATCAGGAGTCAAATCTGGCTGCGGCATAACCGCTGGAGCCTCAAACTTACCGGTAGCACCGCCATTCTGCTGAAACACATTCATGTTCATAGGCTGTGGAGCCACCGCTGGAATACCGCCCTGCATTACTTTATTTCCTCCATTCATCACCTGATCATAATCAGGGTACTTAGCCCTCATCATATCATGTACAGCCTGAGGATACCCATTAATGGAAACAGGCACCCTTTTCTGCTGCTGTGGATTTTGATTATTTACTGGCATATCTTACTTCATTTTCTTTATTGCATCAACAAAATCCTTGCCGCGTAACACAATAACACCAGAATGGTCAGCGCCTTCCTCTGCAACATCAACGGCAGAATGAGTATCTTTTGCTGGAGAACAATCTTTCTGGTTCGTTACTGCACCAACAGAATCGTCTCTGAAAAAAGAAGGTTTCTTGTTTGGGTCAGAGCACTCATAGACAATATCGGTGCCATCGAAACGAAGCGCATACTTCATACGCTTACCTCCATGGTTGATGATGAAGCTCAGCTCTTTCTCGTTGCAAATATCTTGATTGACAGTGTTCCAAAGACGCTCACGAGAAGCACGGTTAACATACAACTTGATAGCTTCAGCGTTGCGCTTCCAGTCGATGCCGTTACCACGTTTCTCCCATGCGCTAATTTGCAACTTCAAAGCTCTAATCTCCTCGTTCTTCTCGGCGCACGACAAGTAGGCTTTCTGCTGATACTTCTTCGTCTCAGCCAGTTCCTTGCCCAAGTTTTCAATCACCTTCTCTTTCCAAGCGAGAGCACTCTCGGCACTCTTCAAGGCATTGGCATTAATATTGTCAACAACCTTATTGGCAAGCTTCTCCTTCAACTCCCCATTCGCCTTAATATACTTCTGGCACACCTCGGTCAGGTTCTTCTCACGAATCTTTGAAAGGCGAAGCTCCTCGGCAACATCAGACAAAACTGCGTTTTTGTCCTTTAGCATCTGTTCCAAATCAAGATTCTCGCCGAACAGCTTTATCTTTCCTTCTAGGTGTCTGGAACTTTCCTTTCCCAACTCATCAATCTTCAAGTTCTTCTTGTGGATGATCTTGTTGAGTCGGGCAATCTCCTTACCCAAAGCCTCAATCTTGTCGCTCTTGGTAATCATCCTGTAGTAAAGCTTATTGAACTCGTCTGTCGTTGTCTTGCTGACTCTCTCCAGGCGCACATTCTCCTTAGTAAGCTCTGCAATCTTCTTTGCCTGCTCATCCAACAAGGCAGCGTTGAACTGGGAGGCTGATTCTTTAAGGGCTGGGTTACCTTCCTTCATCTTATCAATGGTTTCACGCAACTCTGCATTCTCAGCCGTAAGGCGCATAATTTCCCTTGCCTGCGCACCAAACATCTTTGTTGCTGCTTTCAGATCGCCTTCCTTTGGCTGTTCTTCGCCAGAACCGGGAGCCTTGGTGTTCTTTTCGTACTCCTTCTCCAAACGTTTCTTACGCATATTGTAATCATGTCCGCTAATGGTTATATAATAACCTTCCTTGGATAAAACACGGAAAGCTTCAAGCACAGAAGGCTTCTCATGCTCAATCCAGCCACTCTCGTCAAACTCAAATGGTTCTGTTGACTTGTGAATACCAATCACTGCAAACTCTTTCTCTAATATCTTCTTTGCTTCTTCTAATGTCATAATATCATGTTTTTTATTATATTCATCAATCTCGCTATCACGCAAAACTTCATAGCCGCACTTACACAGATAGCTTACTGCTTCCACAAATACTACCGACTGACAAGGCTTCGGAGACCACGAAGGATATTTAGGGGTCTTAGACTCGCTTTTTACAACAAGGTAATTCGCGAATCCATCTTTTGCAATGATTTTTTTTGCTTCTTCTAATGTCATATCTATTTTGTTTTAATGTTTAACCTAAAATAAAAACTCAAATAAGGCAATAATTCCAATCGCCAGAAATATAGCTAAAACTGTAGCTGAACCATAAAACCTAAAAGGTGTATTGATGTACTCATCAAAAAGACGTTCAAGTACGTACTGGAATTTACTAATCTCTTTCTGGTTAGCAACATTTTCGTATTCATTATCTGCTTCATTGCCATGAGTCATATTCCATGTTCCCTTCTTTAGTTTCGGGAGGTTCTTTATAAAAGGCTTTCTGTTTGTGTAAGCACCAGCTAAACCTTTTGGTCTATGATGCCTTTCATAGTCTTTTCTACCACACAGAATAACCTTTGTTCTGTTTCTCAGAAACTCAATCTGTCTTTCAACTGCTGACTTCGAGAGATACAATGCAGGAACTTTGGTTCTGTTATCCATGATGTATTGCCATCTGTTCCACCAGTGTTCCTTGAAACTGATTATATACGCACAGCAATTCGGTTCGTTTACTCTCTGTGGAAGTGGAACCTGTATTGCATCGATCTTTACTTTCATATTATATATGTTTACTTTTATTAACACTTCTCGAAAATTTAGGGGTGGGGAAAATCGGAAAACCGAAATCCAAAATGAGGGGGG
>OQVU01000096.1_pt1 | contig 26099 bp, 26 predicted proteins | sample 1691611 | NCBI WGS metagenome assembly OQVU01 (sample SAMN03418272, study PRJEB22391) | human gut metagenome | biome: human-gut; feature: organic feature; material: feces | host: Homo sapiens | place: Tanzania | collected 2013-01
ACGATATTGCCGTGCCTTCGGCCGGTTCCTTCCGCTGTTCGTTCAAGAAATGGTATCAATGTTGTTGTGTCAGTCGGGTTCGAAAATAATTCGAGACCCACTATATACTCGCTTTCAATGCCTATCTGAAGATTGTACCCATGTTTGAGCTGTCCGTTTCCCATGTGGTCGTCTTTCATTCTCATAAAAGTTGCTTCGAGGTCCGTCTTTGAATAACTCTTCCGATTGCCGCATATGCGGAGTTTTTCTGCGTACTCACTGCGTTTTTTCAAATACCCTTCAAGCTTTTCACAATCTTTTTGAAGCTCGGTCTTCCTCCGGCCTTTGCCGTAAACAAACTCCTCCTGCCTGAAACCGGCAATGGAGTGAAGCCAATCAACAGCCCGTTCAAGGCCGATGCCTTCGCCGAAACCATATTTTTCGGACATTGAAAACACCGCCTGTTCTGCTTTTTTATCAAGTTTAACAAGGTTTTTCTCCACTGCCTTTGCCCAAACAAAGCTGTACTTGCTTGCATTGGCTTCAATTTTTGTTCCGTCAACGAACATTGATTCGAATTCAATCTCGCCGATTTCCGAAAGCTTTTGAACAAGTTGGTAAAAAAGCCCTTCTGCACATCCGTTCATGTTTTTTTCAAGAGATTTTGCTGTCGTGGTATGATCCGGTGCCGGTTCGTATTGCAGCAGCCACATAAACCTGATGTCGGTTTTGCACACTTCTTCTATAGCTCTGCTCGAGAGAATTCCTCGCATGTCTGCATATACAACAATCGAAAACATAACCTCAGGGTCAAGCTTTCTCCACCGCCTGATTTTTGCTCGTTTTCATTGTATAATCAGGTCGCTTTCTGTCGGTTTTTGAGCAATTTAATTATACACGAAAGCAGCAAACCGGACAACCCTTCTTGAGTTGCCCGGTTTTGTTTTGGGAACTAATGCAACAGCCGCATTTTGATCTCATTCATGAAACTGTCTGGCCTATTCTGCATCCCACAGTGTAAAGGTATCCTCTAATATGCCCGCCAGTTCATCTGGTCGGTTATACTTTGCCTTTGCATAGATGTCCATCGTTATCTTGCTGTTCTCATGACCGGCAAGATACTGAACTGTTTTAGGATCAACCGATGCGTGAATTAAATTTGTAATATAAGTGTGCCGCAGCAAATGTGGTGTCACTTCAAAGTCTAAGCTATAAACCACCTTTCCATTATGCGCAGCTCTTTCGCCCAGCACCGGTTTCACCGTATGCTTCACTCGTTTTCCATTCTCATAACGGTAGTAGCTCCGTTCCTTTACGGTTCTGGTCACAATACACTGCCAGAGCCTCTTAAACTGCGTATATGAAAGCGGTTCGCCCTCGCTGTTCGCAACAACATAGGCTGATGTTGAAGTCTCCTTTGCTTCTCTCAGACATTTCGCCAGGCAATCAGGAAGCGGTACATCTCGATGAGCAGCCTTTGTTTTCAGCTCAGACATTATTACTGGTCGATTGTGTTCTGTATGCCAAGCTCTGCACACTGTCAAATACGGTGCTGCTTCATCCAGAAAAACCGAATCCCACTGCAATGCAAGGATTTCTTCTCGCCGAAGCCCCGCATACAAACCAAGCATCACAAATACATACGGCGGCAGTCCTCTTATCGCATCCAGCAATCTCTCCACCTGATCATCAGTCAAAGGGTTTTTCTCTTTTTGAGGAACGCCTCCGTTCTTTCCAGACAAATAAATTGTAGGATTGTCCTGAATCACTTTGCTTTCTTTTGCCGCCGCAAAAATGCGCTTATAAAGTATATTAACCGATTTGTACACAGACGCTGATTTTGGGATACCGGAACCAGTGCCAGACGAATATCATCTGCTGTAACATCTGCTATATTCATATGACCCAGAGGCTTTATAATATGCCGGTTTGCTTTCGATGCGTAATCCGTCAAAGTAGTGGCTCTTACCTGTGCGGATTGTAACAACAGCCACTTTTCGCAATACTCCTTTACTGTGGGGGATGATCTGCGAAATGTATTATCCTCAATCTGCTCTCTCGCTTCGAGCACCTTATCATATAATTCTTCACGGGTTCTGCCATACAACGCCACCCGCTTTCCATCGGCATCCTCAATTCGAGTCCGGTAATACTCCTTACCCGCCATAATGACGGTTCCGTACTGAGGAATCGCATATCTTTTTCTTGCCATCTTCGACACCTCCAAACTTTTAGCTGATGGAAATCGCTATTCCGCCAGCTTTCTTTTTATGTGTTCGCAGCTTGGTTCCGATCTCCTGCACCAGTTCCAGCATGACACACCAGACTTCGGCGTTATTCTCCAAATCCTGCATGGTCGTTATCCCGTGCCCAATGCTCTTTACCGGAGAGACATAATCGAAACGCATAACCGGTGAATCATCCAGCCCATTGGCATATTTCTTAATCGCCAGTCCATTCTTTCCAAGGCGGCACTTCAAGAAATCATCCGATGTTGCAGCTAGCTCTCCAATCGTATGAAATCCATAACCAGATAGAACTTTCTCGGTCGCTCTGCCGACTCCAAGCAAGTCAGCGGCAGGAAGACACCAAATCTTCTCCCGGAACGAATCTGCTTCAATACAGGTAATCGCATCCGGCCTTTTCATATCCGACCCAAGTTTGGCAAAAATCTTGTTGAAGCTCACTCCTGCGGAAATCGTAAGACCCATTTCAAACTTAGCGGTTCTGCGAATCTCATCTGCGATTTCAAATCCGGTTCCCATGCAGCCGCTTCCGGTCACATCCAGCCAACATTCGCCCATCCCATACGGCTCAATCTGATCGGTATAGCGACCGTATATCTCACGAGCCCGCTTTGAAAACTTCATATATTGCTCATAGTGCGGCTCCACGATCACAAGATCCTGACACTTCTGTTTTGCCTGCCAGATTGCCTCTCCAGTGGAAGCACCAAACGCCTTTGCCGCATAGTTCTTCGCAAGTACGACACCATGCCATTGCTCCGCAGAACCACACACTGCCACCGGCTTGTTCTTCAGTTCCGGGTTCAGCATACACTCGACAGAGGCATAGAAATTGTTCATATCACAGTGAAGAACCACTCTTTGCATCCCGTATTCCTCCTCTCCGTTCGTGAAAGTACGAACAACTTTTCACGAACGCATTGACACACAGCATTTCTTGTGATACTATAATTACACAAATTGTATTTCGTGTTTTCATCGTCATTATAGCAAGCACAGTTTTTCGTGTCAATAGGTTTTTATGAAAAAGTGTTCGTGTTCGTCATCAAAAAAGAAAGAGGTATTTCTATGGTCTTCAAAGAAAGGTTGAAAGAAAAAAGAACAGAAGCCAATTTAACTCAGGTAGAACTTGCAGAGAAGGCCGGTGTAACCGCCCGCACAATTCAGAATTATGAGCTTGGCAGCCGCAAACCATCCAATATGGTTACGATCCAGAAGATTGCGGATGCGCTGAATACTACTACCGAGTACCTGCTGGGAAGCAGCGGCACCTATGTCGTAGAAGCTCACGAAAAAGGCGGCGCAAAAGCAGCGAAAGATATTGAAGAACTGGTCAGCGAAGTGACCGGTATGTTTGCTGGCGGCGAATTAAGTGAAAATGCCATCGAAGGAGCTTATAAAGCTCTGACCGATGCCTACTGGATCGCCAAAGAAAACAATAAAAAATACGTCCCGAAAACGAGGCGTAAAAAATCCGATCAGTGATATTTATCGTACACACTTTTCGCTATACTGTAAACTGGAGGTGGTATGATGAATGCGGAACAGCTTTCACGGGTCGGTGATAAACTGGTAAAGCGCTGCGGTTCCAGAGACCCTTTTGAAATTGCAAGGCAGCTTGGTGTCAATGTCATGCTTTGCGAAAATTTTGGTTCCCTGAAGGGAATGTACCGGGTGATTAAGCGAAATCGCTTTATTTTCATGAATAACAGTCTGGATGAAAATATGCTGCGCATCGTGTGCGCACATGAATTAGGGCATGACCAGCTTCACCGGAATATGGCGAAAACCACCCCGATTCATGAGTTCATGCTCTACGACATGAAATCCAAACCGGAATATGAAGCCAACATCATAGCAGCGGAGATCCTGATGGACAGTGATGAAGTCCTTCGCTACATCTATGAGTATGGATACACAGCCGAGCAGATCGCCAGATTGATGTCCACCGACATCAATCTGGTTGCGCTGAAGGTCGCACACATGGCAACACTCGGATATAATCTGCACGCACTGGAACATAAGAGCAACTTTTTGAAATAATGTACATCTGAGGAGCCTGGACTGGCTCCTCTTTTTTGTTGCAAATTGTGCAGATGCCGTCTGCACAATTATCAGCCTAACATCTGCATGTGATAGAGCTTCACTTTTTCCTCGAACGGCAGTCCCGGATCAATGCCGACTTCTTCCCACATCACACCATACGGTGCGCCGCCATCTGTATATCCGGCGATAAAAGCAAAACGACCATCGCAGTCCTCATACAGTTCTCCCAGCCGTTCCCGTTCTTTCGCTTCCCGCTCCATTCTCCGCTGCCGAAGCCGCTGTTCTTCAGCCTGTTTAATCTGGTCAAGCTGCTCCTGTGTATAATTGACTCCAAGCTCCTGCAAATCTTTAGCGGCAGTCACAGCATCCACATGAAAGCGTTCCTGGTAATGCTTGTTCATCTTTTTCGGTGAGCCGGTATAGGTGAGCAGCCACTGCTTGCCTTTTCGGAGGCGGGCTTCCTTTCGCTCAGCCTTCGTCAGTTTCTTTTTCTTTGCCATTTGCGAAATCTCCCGGATTTTTTGCTGATGACTTTGGTTTGCGCTTCTTCGGTGCCGTCAGCTCATAGCTCAAAGAAAGCAGGCCTTTGATGGCATCATCCAGTTCTGGTTTGCCAAGCTGAATACTGAACCACTTCTCCTTATTCATGTGATAGGCTGGAAAATAGCCGTCTCGCCCACGAAGAGAGCCGATCAGCAGCGGATCACTTTTCACATTAAGGACATCAATGATGCCTGCTTCCGGCAGTCCCAACTTATCAGCGGATACTTCCAAAACTACACCATACAATTTATTATTGTCGTTGTGCCGCAGCACAGCATTCCAGTCATGCCAGGGGTATTCCGGCTCTGTGCCGTACTGCTGGCGTATCCATGTAAATAATTCCTGTCGTGTCATCTCTTATAACAGCTCACTTGTATCTCAAATTCTCCCTACAATCGCGTTTACATCCAAGACCTTATTGAGAATAAACGCCTCCAGCTCATCAGTAGCTTCACAATACGCTCTTACAGAACGTGACATCATTAGTTCCATGCTGTGTAGATCATTTGTCTGCGCTCAAAAGCTTCTTGGCCACCCTCCATGATATCAACTATCAACTTGTGCGTTGCTGGACTATCTATATTTCCTTGTATAGGTAGTATCTTACCTTCGCTGTATTCAGCCGCCACTATTTTTTCGGCATCTCCTAGTACCGGAATATTAGCGTTGTGCGTTGCAAATAAAAATTGAATGTCCGTTTTTTTGTCTCGAATGGCCTTGATTACCTCATCATAAATCACTTTATTATCCAAATCGTCTTCTGGCTGATCAATAATGATGACATCGTTTTCGCTTTTCGTAAGAATAAACAGCACAAGTGCAGATGCGCGTTGTCCCAGCGAATGTTGCTTAAGCAATTTCCCGTGATATTTGATCTCAACCTTATTGGGGGTGAGTCTACGGATTAGTTCACCATATTGCGATAAAATTTTTTCCTTCACTTTTCCAAACTCGTTTTCCGAAAGAATTGCTTTGCACTTTTTTCCATCATCCAAAATAATATCGTCAACCAATGCCAGGAAATCCGCAAAGTTCTCTGAAAGCATCTGTCGCTTAGCATCTTTCAGATTAGAACCTCTAAACGCATTCTTAAGCAACTCTCTAAAAGAGTCTTTGTCTCCCTTGAATGTTAGCTCTACGGACAGCTCCGGTTGACTTTCGTTTATTGCCTTTACTTCAGATTCATAGGCACTAAATTCACATGCTAACAGTTCATTTCTCTTACGCATGGATGCGCGAAGATTATTTTTTATGGTTTCTTGCAAACCCATTTTCTTAAATAAATCCTCTACTTTTGTTTTGACCGACTCCAGATTGGCCTTTAGCTGTGGATAAGCGTCTACATCTAGTTCTGTATCACCAATTTGACGCTTAATCTCCGCAAATTCACCTTTAAGCAGTTCCATTTTGTCATCAAGTTTTGTTAGTATGGATGCTAAATCATCTCGTAAACTTTCAAGCTTAACCAGTGAACTCTTTATACTATCGATCTGTGTGCTAATTGACCCAAGCACAGATATTGCTTCTTCAATTAACTCTGCATTATATTCACTTGTATATCCATTCAATGCATCATTTCTTGTGATTATTCCAGCAATCATAGTTTTAATAGCTGTAATATCGCGGCTAATATCACTTTTTACATCGTTTATTTTCTGTCTATCGAGGCCGTATCCCGTCTGCTTTTTTAATTTGTCTGCCACACCTCGTTCCTCAAAGATCCGAAGATGATGCTCATAATTGCTTTTCTGCGTGTTAAGATCTTCAATTTCAGTTGGAATTGCTTCTACATCTAACAGTTGTTTGATTGCATCCTCAATTTCAGCATGAAAACCTTCCAGTTCCTGGCTAAAGTTTCCGATTTTATTTCCCACTAAATGATCTAACAACTGCAACTCATATGAAGAACTCTGCGATAGATCCTTTTGTCCGAAATATAGAATATTTTTCAATATTTGGTCTATAGAAATTCCGAGATCGTTTCCGTTTTCGTCAAGGACATTAGGCCGTTCCCCATAAATACGTCGAATTTCATATTTTTTTCCGAACTTGTCGCAAACCCTGACTGTTATCTGTCCGCCAGAACCAAGTACCGACTTGACCAGCCCTTCTTTATACTCTTTATCGCTTTCCGGTTGGATGTTAAATGCATAACGTAATACTTCTAAGATTGATGATTTTCCGCTTCCACGGATTCCTATGAGTGTGTTTAATGCTGGAGACACATAGATTGTTTCTCCATCTAACTTCCCGCCTGTAAAAGAAATTGATTCAATAACCCCATGCTTAAGTTGCGGCATGAATCCCGAAACCCGATTTTGAAAATCGGTCAATGCAAATTTCACTGAATCGTATGATAGGTCTCCAATCTTCAGATATGTAGCTCTATCGCAATGTCCAACATTGGATATTGATTTAGGGTCAGACCCTTCCACCTGAGCGCAAGAATACCCCAAGCATCTTTGGAAAGTACTCATTGTTTCTGGCTTTCGTACTTTTTGAAGAGCTAAGACTCTGCTCTTGAATTTATTTATCTGAGATAAAGACTCCAACAAGCCTCCTGAGCATTCCTGCATCAATCCGCTACCTTGATCAACATGAGCAAATACAATGAAATAGTCTTTTCCATAAGAATCTAAAGCCTCGATGACATCTCGCAAATCAAATTTACATCTTGTATTTCTATTTTCAGCATTTGATATTCCAGCAAATGCCTCTATCAGAAAGTGAGCAATAAAGTTTTCCCCATTAACAATCCATTCATCCGGATTGAATACAATAAGAGTATGTATCCCATTAGCTTCCTTTACAGACAATTCAACACCTGGCAAAATCAGAATACCTTCTTTTCGCCCGCTTTTCTTCAAGGCTTTATATTCGCCTTCGTCAAATTTATTGTGATTAGTAATCACTCCAACAGAGACACTCTCTGATTTTAGCTGGCCTATATACTCCTTAACAAAACTGTTTTCTTCACCAGAATACTTAAACTCTTTATCTTTATGGGTATGGAGATGAAAATCCGCCTTTACCCATGTCAAACCATTTTCAAACATACTCACTCTACCCCCAACGCCTTAAACACCGCATCTTCCGCACTGCTGTAGAAAATCAGATTAAAACTGCCCACCAGCTCCGGCGGCACGATGCCAATGTCTGCTGCACTGGTAATCGGAAGCAGCACTTTCTTTGCTCCGCTATCGAGGCACACCTGCAAACTATTGGCAAGCTCGTCCACTTTCAGAATCGTGCCGCTGATGCTGATTTCTCCCAGCACGGCAAGTGTACTGACCGTAGGCCGTCCAAGAGCGATGCTGCATAGTGCAATCAATGTAGGCAATGCCAGCTTTCCGGTCATGCCAATGCCCTGTAAATCCTGATAGTTGATGATGTAATCCCGCAGCGTGGTGCTGATGCTACCACTGATTCGATTTCCGTTTGCTTTCAGGAAATTGAACGCCGTATTCGTGGATTCCTTGCAATCACGGTCGCTGCCAAGGCCAGTGCGCTCAAATTTTCCGTTGCCGGGCAGCATCTGGCTTTCAAGGCGGAATACGCCGATCATACCGGACTTGCCCTGACTTACGGTATATACCTGTCCCGGATTGCAGATGCCATCGGGGATGAGCTTTCCACCGCCCTGCTCCGGCACAGAGACAAATTTTTCTTCAAATGTATCAAGGTCAATATAGCTGAAGTTCACATCATAGAATTCCATACCACCCAGCTTTTTCAGCTGCTCCTTGACGCGACGGCGCATTTCCAGCGCAAATACAAGAATTTCTTCAATCTGTTCCTTCGTAAATTCTCCATCCGGATACAGCAATTTCACATAGCCGCCTACAATCTTGCGGACAGCAATCGTATCGCGCTGGTTCAGGTTCTTTCCAAGGCGGAAATACTTATCCAACGCATCACCATACTGTTCTTTCCGCAGTTCTCGGATAAACTCTGCCAGATAATCCGTGATAAATCCGTAGTCGTTGGTAAAATGCTCCGGACGGAACTTCGGAATCTCCCAGCCTGGAATGTAGCAATGCAGACGGTCAAGAAAGGCTGTGTCCGTTCCCATCTCCGGCGGGAATGGGTCAAACAGAGAGGAAGTCTTGAGCAACACATCCACGCTCTGATTGATGTTTCCTACAAAGACCATAGATGCCGATGCTGCCTTTTCCTCTTTGCCACGGGCAAAGGAGCCGGAAGCCATATAGTCTTTCATAATCTGAATGCCGTCTTTGTCCTTAAACTTGATTCCGGCAACCTCATCAAAGGCAACGCAATCCCATAAGCCCACCAAACCTACGGTTTTGCGCCCCATATTGTAAAACAGATTTGCAACGGTCGTCTGACCACCGGATACCAGGATACTGTTCGGGCTGATTTCTTTATAGATATGAGATTTGCCGGTGCTGCGCGGCCCCAACTCACAGAGATTGAAGTTGTTCTCCACCAACGGCAGCATACGCGCAAGCAGCAGCCACTTTTCCCGATTGTTCAACTGTTCCGGCTCATATCCGCAGGAACGCAGCATAACATCCATCCACTCTTCCTGTGTGAATGTCTTGCGTCCCTCTCGAACTTCTTCAATGTCGATATGAGGCATCTGAATCGGAGTCAGCTTATGGATGCTAATGGGAGAGATATCCTTCTGCTTTTTCTGTTTAGAGGAAATCGGCTGTCCATCTATATCCGTGATTCCAAAGCTGCTGTCTCCCTCAGACTCATATTCCAGCTGCACGATGCACCAGATACCGCCGCAAAGCAGCCGGTCATATTTTTCCGGATAATCATCCGTAATCGGCACATTGGTGAGACCAAGGTTAGAGAACTCTGCAAAAAAGCAATCCTTTTTGATGTCCAGATGTACTGTCACCATATCAATAATGGTATGACTCCCGTTCTTGCGCAGCTGGGAGAGAATTTTCTGAGCCTCATCCGGGCGGACAAAATTGTCTGCCAGAATGCGTTTCACATTCTGAACGCCCTGCTCAATGATTGTCTCATCGTCTGAACTGCAATACTGACCCAGCAGGAACTCCAGCACATAGACCGGAACATTTGCTCCTTCTTTTATTTTCTTTGTCAGGTCTTTGCGGACGATCCGACCGTCAAAGTTGCTGCGCAGCTTCCGGCGCAGTTCTTCACGAGTATCGTCTGCCGCCATATCCATCATTTCCATACGGAATTCCTGCCTCCTCTATTATATCAGAATCCGAATCCAAAGTCATCTGCAAAGGCAATGTCCATGATGACAGGCTGCCTCCACTGCTCCAGACCGCTTTCTTCGTCATAAACCACAAGGTAATACTGCTTGTCCTTGTTGTATTTCTTATTTTTGAATGTGAACCGCATCCGGAAGATACGCTTCTGCGCATTTTCCTCGCGACTGTCCGCCACATAGCTGTTTTCGTTAGAGATTTTCTCATTGTCCTCCGAGAGGAAGAAAATGCGGTATTTTGCGGCTTTTACAGTATCACTGACTGCATCCGACTGTATAAAGTCCATGGAAGTGATCAGGTTCGTAATCTTATGGACAATGCTGACCAGAGCAATCTCTGCATTCTTTGTTTCCATGTGACCGCGTTCCATCTTAAACTCCAGCACTGGCACCAGCATTTCCTGCGGTGAGGAACCGCCATGCACATAGTTAGCACCGCCTCCGGCCACCTTAAAGACATTGCTGCTGACAGGATAAGACACCACCTTGCTGTCCTCATTCCCCAGAACGCGTCCCATGCTCATATAGTCGATACCGTCATCTTCCAGGGCCGCCTTGGACACGATAAATCTGCGATTGACAAATGCTTTTTCCGCGCTTTTCCCAGAAATCTTGTCACTTTCTGTCAGCTTATCACGCTTGTAAATAAAGCCATGATCGGCAGTAACGATAAAATGATAGGTGTTGCCGCTGACGGAGATTCGATGAATCAAGTCCATGATTTCCTGAACTGCTTCCTCACACGCATGAAATACCTCATCCTCGGTATTTGCCTTGTCTCCACGCGCGTCAATCTGATTATGATATACATAGATAATCTGACGTTTTGTCAACACATCTCGCAGCTCTGCCACTTTCAAATTTTTGATATCATCGAACTGTACACAGACACTATCCGGGTTATAGCTTTGCAGCACCTGCTGCCGACCTGCCAGATTATCGCAAAGGATACCATCTGCCAGTACCTGAAAGTCATCCGTCATCTCCAGTGTTTTATGCGGCAAAAGTGCTGCCATACCGAGCCTCGTATAAGACGGAAGAACACTCAACTGTACAGAAAGTTTTGCCGTGCATTTCGGGTCATCCTGCATTCTGGCAAACAACTCCTGTCCTACCTCGTAACGCATGGCATCCGAAATGATGACCACGGTGCGTTCTTTGGTATAGCGCAGGTTGGAATTGTAAAACTCCCGCTGCAACGGAATTGCCGAAAATGCGGCATCCTGCTGAATTCCAGCATTCCAAGCAGGGAGCAGGCAAGCCAGATATTCGTTCGTGTAGATATTTTCTACCAGTTCCCGAAGCGGCTCAAAGCTTTCCGTGCTCTCCAGCTGGTCGTAATAATAGTAGAATTTCCGATACCGCTGATCCATATTGTAATCCGCAGCAAGATATCGGTCGATGATTGGCTTTAAGCCATCTGCGGCATGGTAATCCGCTTCCTTCACCATGCTGTATGCACTGGAAAGCATCTGATAGGTTTTCCCGGTCTTTCTGCCAAAGTGCATTTTAGCCCGCTTTTCGCAGAGTTCCGGAATGGTAAATCCGTTTACAATTGCACCGATATCTTCCGAAACAAGTCTGCCAATGAGCCACTTTACCAACACCTGATCCACGGCAAGGAAAGTATCGCACTCCACCAAATCGTCCACTCGCATTCCTGCAAATGCCGAAAGAACATTCAGCCCTTTGGCAACATGTGCCGACAGAGTATCGTATTTGTCCCGGTACAGGACGCTGTTCATCAGGCTATCGAGAAATGCGATGATATTACCGGACTTGTAGGAGGCAAAGCTCTTCCATGCTGCCGGAAGCTCTGCCTGCACATATCGACCAGTATAAGTAACGAACAACGTTACCAGCAGCCGTTCCAAACTCGGCTTTGTATCAGTGTATCCGAAATGCTGCTCACAGAGCTGCCAGAACACAGACAGCAGATCGTATTTTTCAAACTCCTGCAAGAAAGCATTGTCCACCAGCTCGCCGTCCGTCAACACGATGCGCACGACTTCCTCAAAAGAGCAGGTACGCGCCTTGCAGACTGCACTCAGCAGACCGACAAGGATATTTTCTTCATTAAAGTTCTCGATTTCCAGATCATAGAACCGCTGAGTGCGCTCTTTGTTGGCGAAAAACTTGATGTGCTTCTCAATAACCGGCTTGTACTTTTCCTCAATACCCAGGTCAACCGACAGCAAGGAGGCTCGGTCAGCAAAGAACCGTCTGGAATACAGCATTGTGTCTTCCAGAGAGTTGTCCCTTACATCCGGCTTCGGAAACGGTGCATAAATCAGATAATTCGTGGTTTTATCCACACGCTCCAGAAAATACTTTGTATAGAACTGGTTATCCGGCTGGAGATGGTAGATCTTCGCATTCTGAAGCTCCACCGTCTCCATATCCTCGGCAAATTCTGCCTTGTCATCATACCAGAAAACCAGTTTCCGGGTCTCCCCGGTAAATTCCGCATTCAGGCGGTCTATAATTTGTTTCAGGTTCAATTCTGCCATATCATTGTCCTTTTCCCTGTGATTGGTCTTTATCTCTTACAAGAGAACTCAGCAATAACTTCATCTTTTTCCGGTAGAACTTTGTTCTTTTGATGTACCGTGGAATCGTCATGTGATACGCCTGCATAAATTCCAGTATCCATGCCAGATCATAGGATTTCTCGGTTGACCAGTCACGATATTTTCTATGACAGACAAGCCAAACACCAATGATATTGTAATCCAACGCATCTTCATCGGTTTCATCTTGAATACAATGACCGCAGAGGAAGCGGTATGCCACCGGATCATGGGCATATGTGCGTTCAAAACGCTGCCATGCCGCTGCGATATCGTCCTTTGTCCAGTGATTTTGCATTTTCCCACTTCCTCCAGTCATTTTTCTTATTTCTTTTCTTTCACCATCTCGGCTGTCGCCTCGATGTCGGCACTCGTCAAGGTGCGACTCGTGCAAGCACGGTCACACTTTTCCTCGTTGCTTCGCCATGATGTTCTTACTGTCTGCCAGCACCTCGTAGAACTTGCCGTCCTGTGCGGTCTGGAGCTTACGGTAGTTGACCTTTACGCCGTCATCGAGGTCAAGCTCGATACGGGAAAGTGCCAGATGGCTGATCTTCTCATCGTATTCCCGGCATTCCTTCAGCTGCTTGGCAAGTTTATCCTTACGCTTGGAGGCTGTTGCCACCTCGCGGGCATTCTCGCTGTGATCCATCATATCCTGCATTCGGTTGATCTCGGATTCATATACGCGCTGCATCTTGTGCAGGTAGTCGATACGCAGGTTACCGATGGTATCCGGCGTATAGCGGTGCAGGTAAACCAGTGCCTTGAATCCATTCTGCTTGCCGCTGTCAAACAGCCAGTAGATCGGACGCTTGCCGGAGCCGGTGACAGAGTAGGTCTGGCAGTGATCCTTGAAGAAATCGTTCAGGAAGTAGTTGCGGATAATCTCTCGACTGGTGCTGCCCTTATTGCCAAGGGCTTTTGCGATATAATCGAGGTTTGCTTCCAGCGTATCTGCACCATACACCGCTTTCAGCCATGCACACAGGCGCGAAACGATATCATCGTCCAGATATTCTTCATCGGTGATGGGGATAACATTGTCAGCATCCGGGAAGAACATTTCATCGACCACAACACCTTCATTACGGTATGCGCGTTCCAACTCTTCATCAGAAATCGTTCCAGGGCGGTCGTTCATCTTATCCACAAATGCCTGCAAGGAATACGGTTCTCCAGCAAAAAGCAAGCCATCCTTATAGGTAGAGTAACGGCCAAACATACAACCCACCGCATAGCTGAGCAGGCTCTTGATGTCCCGCTGCAAGTCTGCCTTGCGCACAGTCACATCTTTATCTTCTACTTCCGGGGTCAGCTCGTCCTGCAAGCCGTAAATGTCGATAAAAATGCGGTTCAGCTCTTCTTCATTGGCTTTCAGCTGGTTAAAACGGTCGTCACATTCTGACTGCCACAGGGTAAAGGCTTCGGAAATTGTGGAAACATTGCGGAGCAATGGATGCTTCTTATAATCCCAGGAAGTTTCAAAAGAATCCCAGTCACACCGAGATAAAGTAATTGTATCACTTACAATTTTTGTTACGGCTTCTTCATTCTGTTCATCTATAATTACCGGCAACTTTTCAATTGGGCCAGCATTAAAATGATATGTCGGAGCAAGGTACTTTAAATATTCCTTTGCGATAGGTGAATTCATAAAAGCCATTAAGTAAAATAGCCATTTGTCATTTATACAAAAACAGGACGGCGCACTTGAGTTAAAAATCATACCCGATGGCATATATCTGACAGAAAGCTTTCCACTTGAAGTAATATCCGACCATGTTAAACCTTTTCTAAAATAGTATTCAGATCCAACTATACGTCCTCCACTTGCACCTTCTGCTGCTTTGCGAATATGCTTACCGTTATCATACCAATCAACAACATAATCTAAATTTCCATACCATTTTCTAAAACTGCCTCCCTTAGGTTCAGGGATAAAGTAGAACTTACAATCTTTTGTTTCTTCTAAATTTGAATAATTAAACCCTATATGTAAAAAGTTCGTTTCGTACCATATTCTTAAAAATTTATTGTTGTCAGTTGTAGATAAACCAGCTTTTGCAGTTGCGATATTTCTAAATGCGTATTTTTCATTAAAAAATTCTATAAAAGAATCACTCACCCAATACGCCACCGGGCCCCCTGGAATTTTAGAAAAATCATCTTGATTTGCTATATAACGATTCTCTCCAACAATGAACATTTTCTCTTTTCCTTGCTGAGAAGTTGGCTCAATCAAGCGACAGTAAGTGCCCTTGTAACTATTCACATGGTTTGCACAGCGCACAAAGGCTGTGGTCTGCACCACCTCACCGCCAATTTCCTCAAAAGCCCTTGCCCCAAGATGTGCCATGTTGACCGTTTCGATCAGCATCATCTTTTCGCGCAACTTTTCAAAACTGGAAAGGAACATCCAGCTATGCTGCGTAATCATTGCCTGAAACCCGTTGTTTACAGTCATCTGACGGCAACGCTCAATAAAAACAGCATAAAGATCAGCCTTACTATCTGGATAATTCTTCTTGACAAAGTTGTTGACATTTGCGCTCAGGTTGCTGGTTCCGGCATAGGGTGGATTCGTACAGGTGACCCAATACTTCCGTGCCATGGTCTCGCCAATATCAATGAGCCGATTCAGCTGTTCAGCGGTATCTTCCACGCCCACACTGTCCATACTGATCTGGCCGTCGGTGTCCTCCGCTGCCACATACCGGCGCAGCAAATCCCAGTTATAGCTCTCCACATTCAGGATAGAGCCGTACTCCTTGGCATTGGTCAGGGTGTCCAGCAAACCTTCCAGCTGCATTTTGGCCGCGTTCTTCTCGATATCGTCCATTCCTGCGCCGAAATATTTCAGGTGTGCACGGTTGATGCTGTTGCTCTCCTGAATGGCATAGACATGGCAGGTGTTCTCACCGTTTAAGATACGGCGGTTGTACTGCCGTGCTTTCATCATCACGGCAAAATACGCCAACTGATAGGCACGGTCATCAATGTCCAAACCGTAGATGTTGTGTTCCAGAATGCTCTTTGCAGCATCACGCTGGCTGTAACCGGCACTCTCGTAAATCTGCATCAGCACATCAAAGGCGTATACGAGGATATGGCCGGAACCCATGCAGGGATCGATGAGCTTGATGTCTTCCGGATTCAGGGCAGCGTACTCTTTACGAATTTCCGCCAGTTTTGCCTGCACCTCCGGTTCCTGCTGTGCCTCTTCCAGATAGTATTTCCAGTTTTCTTTCAGGCCGCAGTCCGGGTGCCCTTCCACCCACAAATGGCCAAGGCTGTTTTCCACCATGTAACGAACGATCCAGTCCGGTGTAAACAACTGGGTCACGGCAGGGATTTCCTCTTTGGTAATCTTTCCGTTCTTGGCAAAGGCAGCGGCCTTCGGCTCGGTATTGTAATACTGGTACAGCCAACCAATGATCTCCACCTGACCGCCGCGCTCGATGTTGAAGTCATCCTCCGGGATATCGTGAATCAAATGATAGACCACGCCATCCTGGTCAATAACGGACAAGCTGAGCAGCAGCTCAGTATAGTTCTTTGTCTTTTCAAACAGAGCAGGCAGAATCTCGTTCAGGGCGTTGCACTGCTTCAGGAACAGGATGCGGAACACCTCGTCCAGCTTGTTGTCCTGCTTCAGCTGGAAAATCTGAGCTTCTTCCTCCGCAGTGAAGGGAAGCTCTGCGTCAAACGGCGTTGTGACCAGATCTGGCTCCAGCTTACCGCTCTCGGAAGAAAGAACCCGGATATGGGAAGGCAGATAGTCATTGACCTCCATGAAACGGATAGCAATCAAGCGGTTGAACCATGTATAGGCAACCTCCTCGATCACATACTGATATGCGGTTTTGTAGTCGGTATCCTTTTCCTTCTGCTGGATGACCTCTATCAGCTTGTCACGCTGGCGCACGGCCTCGCCGGAAATCGAATACGGTTCTGCAGTGCCGATATCGAAGAACTGAGTGCCGCCGAAGCTCTGCGGCAGCGTTTTTGCAATGCCGTCCTCCGTAATACCGATCAAGCGGGCATCATAGCTGACATCTGCAATCAGCTTATTCCGCGCCCAGATCGCAAAATTCTTTATGGCTGTCTTGTTCATGGAGCCAATCCTCCTGTCATTTATAGTTCAATGTTGACGATTGTATCTTCGTCCATCTCTTTCAGCAGGTTTTCGCGCAATGCAGCAAGGTATTTATCAACATCCTCCTTGCTCTCCAGCCGCCACGATGCAGTCTTGGCAACCGTCTTGATGGAAACATTCTTCGTGGTACGCACCTTATATACCGGCTGCGGTTCTGCCACCTTTTCTGCCGGTTTCACGGTCTCGCCGCGCTTTTCCGCCTCTTCTGCCTGACGCTTGCGCTCTGCCTCCGCCTTTGCCGCAGCTTCCTTCGCAAGGCGAATATCCTCTGCGTTCATCTCATTGAGCAGGCGCAGCTTCAGTGCTTCCGCCTTATCTGCATAGCTACGCAGAGTGGAGACATTGTTGCAGTGCTCCGCACCGTCCATAATCTCCTTAAACAGTTCCAAATAACGGTTGAACTTCGTATCCTTATAGGGCTTGGTGTTCAGCACTTCAAAGACACGGTTCCGATCCTGATTGATGGAATCCTTGACCGGCTCTGCCTGCTCTTCCAGAATGCGCATATAGCAGTTCATAAACTTCTCGCGCAGCTCCGGCAGCTTCGGAATCTCCTTGTAGGGCTTCGGCATCCGGACAATGGTGCGCATCTTGGCCACCACGTCTTCCAGCTCTGCATCCACAATGTATGTCTTGCTGTCCTCGTAGATATTCAGCATATCCAGCGCACGGGTGAAGATGGTCAGCTGCTCACTGCCAAAGAAATCACGGATAGGCTCATAGTCCTCGCCAAAATCCATCAGATCGCCCTGCTCGTCAAATACGGTCTTAAAGAATTCCAGCGGTGCCTGAATCTGCACCAGTGCGGAAAGCCGCTTCTTACCCTTTTCCAGAAGTTCTTTCCCAGGATAGGCGTAATTCTCATATTTGGGTTCCAAACGCTCAATCTCGGTGATCCGATTCTCGCAGTAGTGCTGGAAGTTCTTCATGATGGTATCTTCGTCATCGGCAGGCGGTGCCACCTTGAACAGCTCTTTCATCACGGTGCGGACGGCCTTTTTCTGGTTTTCCGGCACACGGACGCGCACTTCCGTCAGCAGCTTATCCACAAACTGCTTCTTCGTGATGTACCCGATGATTTCCTCTTCGGAACGATTGTTCAGATTGACGCTCTCACCGTTGACCGTAAAGGACAGGTCTCCACGCTTAAAGAGCCGTGCCACCAGCCAATGGATATCGTCTTCTACAAAGCCATAGGGTGCTTTCATAAAGCGATCCTTGATGGTTTTCATAGAAGTTTTCATGTGCATCCGGGAATTGCCTGCCACGAATTGCAGCACATCATCCAGCGCGTGAACATTGGATTCTCCGGTATCTCCCAGTGCCAGTGACAGCTGGTTGCTGGTCTTGAACATCTTCCGGATATCTGCTTCGCCCATCGCTGCGTCAATGTAGGACAGCTTGTGGTAAACCGTCTGCACCAATCTTCCGATTGCCTCGTTGATGCGGCTGGTCACTTCCTTACCGGAAGTGTGCAGCACATCGCCATTGACATAGATAGTAGCCTCTTTCAGAGCTTCCGTCAGATAAAGCTTGGCGTTACCGTTGCGTTCCCGCATCTCCACGCGCTTTGCTTCCTTAATGGTCTCATACTTGGCAAGCTGCACAGAAGTATTCTTGCGCAGGAACCGCTCAATTTTCAAGTATGCCCGCATTTCCGTCAGGAACGCATCATCGTTCGGCAGAACCACAAGGACTTCCTTGCCCTGGCCAGAGAGCAGGCGCAGCGTACCATCATCGGTGCCGCCCTCATACCACGGGGTCAGCACACGGAGGCCGATATCGTAATTCTGGTTTGCCTTATAGGGGCGGTCATCCACTGTCTGATTGAAGGAGAACGCATACCGTCCACTGAAGCTTGGGTACTGATACTTCTTGCTGGAGAAAATGTCCTCATAGATCATCTCCGCAATCTTCGTGATGACCTCCGGCATCTCCACATTTTCTTTTTCGATTTCGTTGTTGATTTCCTGTTCCTCATCGGTCAGGAATACATAGATGGCACCGTTCTTCTGGATCAGCATCTGGCGTATCAGCACTTTCAGTGCATCCTCCACCTGTGCCTTCAAAGAGATGCGATCATCGTCAATGCTGGTAATCATCAGGCTGACGATGTTGTCCACGTTGGCTTCAATCTCCAGAACATATTTAATCAGGAAAAGGGTCTTCAACACATTGATCGCAAAGACATCTTTTTCCTTCTTTTCCGGGTTGATGTAGCTGTTGTCATAAGCGCGGATGATCACGCTGCTGTGGCTGTGGTCGAGGAAGTTCTCCAATGCATCATAGAACCGATAGAACGGCACGATTGCCCCCATCTCATCGTCCATCAGCTGCATGGCGGACTCTTTGAACAGCGCCAGCATGGAACGTTCACCTTCGGACAGGTGCTTGCCGGATGCACCATGGGTACGGATGCTGGTCAGCACGCTGGCAAGCAAATTAAACTGGTATGGAACAAAAGGATAAACCTCAGCAAAATCTTCTGCGTTGGCGTACAGTTTTTTCTCCACACCGTCGTTGAAGACAATCAGATTTTTGATGATGGTTGCTTTCTGGTCATAGAGCAGACGCAGGCTCTGTGCTGCGGTCTCTGTCTTATCCAGAATACGCTTTTTGATAACAGCGTCTACATTGGCAGAGGACAGAGAAAGGCGTGTATCGAAACGTCCCTGAATTTTGGAGAAGTCGTTACCCTTCACCTTGATAATGGAGTCGATATCCTGCTGGCTCGTTACGATTACCCAAGCCTTGCCCATGCATTCCTTGCCCAATTCTTCCGTCACTGTCTGAAGGTTCAGCATCAGCTTGGAATCATCACCAATGTACTGACCGATCTCATCCACAAGGAAAACAACATGGTGGTTATTGCCTTTTTTATCAATATAGGACTTTACACGCTTGGCAAAATCTTCAATGCTGATCTGGTAGCTCTCGGTTGCTTTCTCGCACCAGTTACGGGCAGCCGATTTGCTCATGAAATCCATGTCAGAAAGAACATCGACAACAGAATCCTGAATGAAATCGAAGTCCTGACGAGAGCTTTCCCACGGATCGCCATACTCTTCTTCAAACTTTTCCTTAAACTCTTCAAAACGACCTTCCTCGGAAAGCCTGCGCTCCAGGTCGGCAAGGTGCGGCATAGAACCGCAGAAGCCCTGCATCTCATTGAATACCTTCAGGAATACGTTCACAATAGCATCTTTATTTTCCTTGCCATTAGAATCGCTTTTGGAATCAATGTTGAAAAGAATTACGTCCGATGGGGTGTTTGCTGCCAGCTGCATATCTGCCAGCACCATCTGATTGGTAATCTTCTGATCCTCGATAAAGTAGTCGATGGCATGTTTGTCTCCAACCTGTTTATTCTGAAGCAGATAGGACAGAATTTTCAGGAAATGAGATTTACCACTTCCAAAGAAGCCGGAAATCCAGACACCCATTTTCGGTGTGGTTCCCTGAATACCTTTTTTATATGCTGCAAAGAAATCTGCAAAATGACGCTGAAGCTCACGGGTCACAACATACTCTTCCAGCTCCTGCGCTACATTTGTTTCTTCACCCTGACCGACAATGATAACGCCCTGTATCTCACGGTCAATTTTCTTTCGGAACATGTCCTTGATCTGCATAACTGTTTCCTCCATCCATTACTTTACCAGTCGGAATGCCCGGTAATAGTTATCGTCTTTAATCTCATTGAACAGGATCAGCTCCTGCTCATTATAGGTTCCCGGAAAGAACATCACGACCGGGCAGCGCACAAACGCCTGGTGCAAGTTGTTAAGCACCTTGTGGGAGCGCAAAATCGGATAGCACTTGCCGATACCGGTCAGGAACACGACTGCATTCTCCGGCGTATGTTCTTTGATATATTGCACGATCAGGCTGTCATCGTCATTCACCTTCATGGAGTTGGTCACTGCCTTGACGATACGCTCGATTCCTCTCTTTTTTTCAAAGTCATAGCACTTTTCCATGAAGTTCTTCTTTTCCAAAAAGTCAATGATGATATCATACAGGTCAAAGACCACAAGCTCAAAATCATCATCGCCCCGGTCGTTCTTATTTTTCAGATACTCTACACGCTCCCGAACTTCCAGTTCCTTTTCCGGTGGATAATCAAACACCCAATAGTTGACCTCATTTGCGCGGCCTGTTCCTTTTCGGAAAGACGGCTTATGGATTGCAAGCTCCATCTCATCCAGTCTTTGGCTTAAATCCATTTCATCTTACCCCCGTCAGTGTTTTTACCATGATGCCAAGATCATGGTCATAAAGCCAATGCTCAAATGCAATATCAAGAATTGGCTTCAGTATTTTTCTTGTGCTGTTTGCCCGGTTGCTTTCTAGAAGTCCTGCTTCATAAAGCTGTGTCTTATAGCAGGAACCGAGACGGCGCAGCGTATAGTCTTGAAGAGAAGCCACTTTCTCACTCTGTTCCTGCTTATTTTTGAAAAATATCCGGATATCTGCATCCGTCAGCTCATCGGAACCAAGAATCATTTTTTCCCGCACTACTTCATACACAAAATCAAAGAATAGCGTGTCATGCAAAAGAGCCGCAGTCAGCACAAATAATTTTTGTGTAGCAAGATCACTGCTCAAAAAGATTGGGTAAAAGCTTTCATCCAATGTCTTGATACGGGCTGTTACGGTAGAATAAATCTGCTGCGCTCGTAGTTTTGTCGGTGCGCCATAGATGTTTGTCTCTTCATTCAACTTTTTAATATCTGCAAAGCTCTTACCCTCGCTCAAAAGCTGCACGGTTTTCCGAAATTCCATGAACCAGAACGAAAATTTTACGGCTCCAGCACTATACGGTTTTCTTTCCATCTTCGTTCTCTCCATTTCCGGATTTTGTTTTAATGTATCTGCCGCTTTTGATTCTGGCATCCTTCGGCTTTTCGGCGTTAATAGAAATGACCCACTGATGGCCTAAACGCTCGGCACCATCAATTCGCCCTTCTGTGCATAATGTCTGTACTCTCCTTGTGCAGATGCCCCATTTTTCAGAAGCCTGCTTAATCGTCATGAAATCCATACAGAACCTCTTTTTCGATGTCTAAAGTCACTCGCAGCAAGTTAAAATTTCTCATTTATATTCTACTCCAAGAAACGAACAAAATCAATCGAAAGTTCTTCCAAATTTTGAACGATTTTTTTAGAATCCACTCTTCTGCAAGCAGGGCTTTCGTGACACGAAAGCGCTTTTCTGCTTGTTGGGGAAACTCCCCAATCCCCATAGAACGCTGCCTGTGGCATCGGGCTGCGCATCCGTTCCGGATGCTTCAACGGCAGTTCCTGCCAAAGAAAAAAGCCCGGTGCAGCATGAGCATTACACCCACACTGCACCGGACTTTCCATCATCGACTACTCTGTCTATTTTCTTCTTCCTGCCGCACTTCCTGCTCATGCAGCTGCTCTTTTTTCTGCTCGTCCTCTTTCAGGATTTCCTGCACAATCTTCTGCGCCACAAGCCAATCCTGCATTTCCGATTTGGTCTTGCGGTACTCTGCATAAGAGCTTTTCTTTCGTTCCAGAAGCATTGAATGCTCTGTGTTCAGCTCGCTGATGCGCGGGAGCTTTTTGTCAGAACCGTTCTCTTTCTTATAGGCATCAAATGCCTTTTTCGCTGCGCTGCGTAAGACCAGCATATCTCGATGGGCTTCATAGAACTCCCGATTGCAACCAGATGCCTTATACGCGGCAAAAACATCTTTTGTCTTAGCATAATTGATTAGATGCTTCCGCAGCACCGATACTTCCGACATCCGTGCCTCATCTGCCTTTACAGATTCCAGCAGCGCATCACTTTTTTCAGAAATTCCATCTGCCTTTTCTTTCAGCTCTGCATAGCTCTTGATTCCATGCTCTTCCATGAACATCATAGCTTTTGCCATCTGCTTCAGGTTAAAGACTTTCGCCCAGCGCGCATATCCCGCACCTTTGCCCGCCTGCAATTTTGCACGGACATCAACAAGGAACGACAGCTCCGCCTTCTGATGCACCTGCGCAGACCGTGCGCTTGTGCGTTTTTTCTCTGCAAATTTGCTTTTATGAACCGCATTTCCGGCAATCACTTCGCAGAGTTCTTCAACCGAATATCCTTTGCCAAGAGAGCGGAAACGAGCAAATCTGGCGTGGCCTTTTCCCCGCAGTGCAGGCTGTTTTCCATCTTTATACTCATACCCTACATCCTGCAAAATTCCAATCAGTTCCCGATAACTTCTCGGTTTTCTTTCCAATGCCGCATCAATGGCCTCGCAGATTTCATCTCGCTGCGATTTTTCTCCGGGTATTCCGTTCTCTTCTGCCGCTCTCCATAGGGCTTCCGGACAATGACCGACAACCGGTGTTCCAGGCAGACGATATCACTGAGCCTTGCCAGTGCAAGACCGGATAAGCGAAAATCTCGGAATTTTCTGGTGCAGTCTAATGTAGTCGAATTAAAAATAATATGGTTATGGATGTGCGCACGATCAACATGGGTAGCCACGATAAAGGCGTGTTTTCCCTTGGTAAAGCGCATGGCCGTCTCATACCCAACCTTATTCGCCTCTTCCGGCGTGATTTCTCCGGGCTTAAAGGATTGCCGAATCTGATATGCAATCACATCATGCGCCTGGGTTCTTCCCGTGATATGCTCATACTGCCGTTTGGAAAGCAGAAATTCTTCATCACAGGTCTTTGCATCACAGGCATACGCGCTGATATATTTTCCATCTTCCGTCTTTGCTGCATTCTCAGAATAATCAGTACGGTCAGCCAGACACTGCGCTACCGTCTTTCCTTTATTGATATGCAGTGCAATTAGTCTTGTAGCCGCCATTCCTTATTCCTCCATCTAAAAAGAGCCACCCAAAGGCAGCTCTTACCAATCCAATATTCTCATTTTAACATCTGTTCCCGGTCATAAGCTCCCTGCAAATAAATGGCCTGCTTGATGATTTCTTCCGTATCGAAATAGACACACATGATGCTTTCGTACAGCTTCCACACTTTAGATTCGCTGCCGCCCACCATTTCCATCAGCTGGTCTTCCATCTTCGATTGCTCAGACTGTTTTTCCTGATAAGCTGCCTCATCCACAAAATGATTCTCTCCATCTGTTTCCTCATACCGCAAATCATAATAATCTTTCATAAACTGAATATCCATCTAATCCCTCCTGAACTCAAATTGTCAAAACATCCTCTACACACTCGCACAGCCGTTCCATCAGTTCCATGATGCCGCCCGCACCAACCGCAGCTGCGAACAACCCCATCTCAATCAGGGTCAGCAGGAACACATCCGTCCAGCTCGCCCGAACCACCGAATAGATGCAGCAGCCAAGAACGAACAGCATAACCGGCGAAAGTACCCACAGAGATAGCTGCATCAGCAGATTCCAGATAAAGCATAGAAATCGCAGCAGAAATGCAACCGGCAGCAACAGGATTTTCAGCACCAGCTTCAACAAAAAACTTACGATTTTCATGGATTTCATCCCTTCGTTTTTCTTTTCATCTTCATTTTACCGTACCCGCTTGCCAAACACCACGATGTCAACATGAAGACCTACAAAAAATATGTAATGACACAGACTGTTTCATCTGTGCCATGTGCAATAGAAATTCCGCGCGTTTGCGCCGTCATCGAATACCAGAAAGCCTCTTCAGGATCAGCTTCTGCATCTCCCAGAGTTCATCCAGTCGCTTCTGCAAATCCCGGATATCCTCCGCATAGATGCTTCCGGATTCATTGGCGCGTTTTGCGTAACCGGTGTGTCCGTATCCGGATTTACCGTATACGGCTTTTCCGTACACGGTGATTCCGAACACGGCTTTTTCCTTGGCATCTCATAAATCACATACTCCGCTCTGCCCATCCGACCGTTGCTCTCACGCTGCTGGTTCCTTTCCAGATACCCAAGACGCTCCAGCTCCTTCAGAGCCGTAAGCACTCCATCTACGCCATCCAGCGTAATCGAAGATAACCCCCGTACCGAATAGTTCCATGTGTCTGGCAAACTGAGCAGCATGGAGAGAAGTCCTTTTCCTTTCAGGCTGAGACCCTGATCCCGCAGGTGGTAATTGCACATCGTTGTGTAATTGCTGTTCTTCTCAACCCTGAATACCGGCATGGTGCTCACCATCCTTTTTCGCAGGCTTCGCTTTTTTCTTCGGACATTTGCGCGGACGATCTTCGCTGTCCTCCCGGCGATGGTATTTGCCGTTATCCTGCATCATGCGTTCAAACGCCTGAAGTCGTCCCTCTGTAAAAAGCATCATTCGATCACACCCCATTTCTTAAACAACTTGAAGAGATGATTCTTTCCCTTGCAGGTCACTCTCGTCTGCTGCACCAGTTTTCCGCTTCTGCCGTAGCAATCCCGGACAATAAAATAGCCCCTTGCAGATTTGTCTGCAAAAGGCATCAGCCAGCCACTCGGACTGCGGTACAGATAGCGATGATCCAGTAAGAGAGCCACTGCCGCCTTCTCCGGGATTCCGATTTCCTTACAGAAATTCCGGATGCAAGTACAATCCTCCGAGTTCACAAAGGTGTCGAAGTAGTCTGCCTTGGGCTGTGCCGCATCCAGCTGTTTGCGGATACCCTCAAGCTGCTCCCTCTCGGCTACAAGCTCCTGTGCCAGGGTGTAGAAGACCTCCGGATGCTGAATCACCTGATCCAAAATGGAATCGCTCATATACACTCCATGCTTGCGGATAGAAGGGAGAACTTCATCAAACACCCAGTGTTCAAATCGTTCTGCCGATGGCAGCTTGCTGTGAACGATCAGCCGGTAAACATCGCCTTCTGTGATAAAGGCGATTTCAACGACCTGCTCTCCAGCATCCCCATACTGATTCACCTTCTGAACGACCTCCTCGCGTTTCGTTAGGGGGCCTCTGCAATGGCGTTTCACTGCGGCGTAGGGATTCACATACCCCAACGCTTTCGCCACATCGCTTGCACAGAAGAAGGTCTTGCCTGCCTCTTGTAACAACCGGATCGAACCAAACTCCTAGTTCTCAAACACCTCCATCATCTGCCTCGACTGTCCGCCATGACTGCCCACATCGGTATCATGGGTCTTCTGATTGAAATCCGTCATACCTGTTACCTCCTACTTAAATTTGTCTCGCCGGATTTCAGGCGAAAAAAATAGAGCCTCGACCCATTCTCGTTTTTCAAAGAATGAGCCAAGGCTCTATGTAAATCAGTCAAGTATGCGTTCGTCCGTCGATGGCAAAATTGGACTTCATTTGCTCTTATTGTCCACCAGTAATTTAATCCATAAGAGGTCAAAATGGGCTTGTCCACCAGTAATTTGACCACTATAAACCCAT
>OQVU01000098.1_pt1 | contig 26018 bp, 12 predicted proteins | sample 1691611 | NCBI WGS metagenome assembly OQVU01 (sample SAMN03418272, study PRJEB22391) | human gut metagenome | biome: human-gut; feature: organic feature; material: feces | host: Homo sapiens | place: Tanzania | collected 2013-01
AAGTAATTTAGTAAAATAACAAGAAAAGTGTAAAGTAGAATCAGTTAAAGTCAAAATGATTGAAATTGCCGAGTAAATTCATTGAATTTGCTGACCAAATTCAATGAGATTGCTAACCAAATTCAATGAATTTGCAAAACAGCGCACTATTTTCGTGCACAAAAGAACTGCTTCATGTTTCAAACGAAAGTCGCTCTTCTCATCAAAACAATTTACCGAGCAAGTCATTTTACTTTGAAAGTGAGAGTACGTTCTCCTTATATTTCATCAAGTTTACCACATTTATGTATTTTGATACAATTTGTGGTTGATACTGGTGACGTTTGTCGCAAGCTTTCCCATTCTCGTAGAGCTCCTTGAGATATTACTGTTCAAAGATGACTATCATACGTGCCGTATTATATATACTTGGTTGCCAAGGTGTTGGCAATGTCGAAATGAAAACAAAGTCATTATTGGTCGGTGGTCGAACGGTGGTCGAATGGTGGTCGAAAATCCCGATTTTTAGGATTCGACCACCTGGTGTAAGTGCTTGTAAGCGTGCGTTATATTGTTGAATGGTGGGCGAGTTGTCGAAAAAGTCAAAGATACGCGTGTGTGCGCATGCGTGCGCGTACATTATGTTATAAAGATAAGTTAAATGGGAAAAGCCTGTAAAGCTAAAACAAAGAAATTTAATTTTTTTTAATTTTTATGATGACAAACCGTGCAATGGTGCGTCATTATACTGAAATACTATATAGTTTGTACAACCTAAAATGAAATTTAAAACAGTTACCTTACACATGATGATATGTGTAGCCTTCATGATAATGACAAATGTCACAACGGCATTTGCACAGAAATATCGTGTGGCCGCATGCGACTGGATGATGCTGAAACGACAAAAGTTAGGAGAGTTTCAGCTTGCTAAAACCATTGGCGCTGATGGTATCGAGATGGATATGGGGCCATTAGGCAAACGACCACAATTTGACAACAAACTCCATGATCGTCATTTCCAGCAACTCTTCCGTCATACAGCCGATTCACTTGGTATCGAAGTGCCATCGGTAGCCATGTCTGGATTCTTTGCACAGAGTCTGATAACGCGCGACAACTGGCGCGACCTCGTAGCAGACTGTCTGAAAACCATGGACGTGATGGGTGCCAAGGTGGCATTCCTGCCATTGGGAGGCAGTGGCTGCGAGTGGCAGACGATGACGGGCGAACCCTATAACACACTTGTTGCACGTCTGCACGAAGCCGGAGAGATGGCACGCCGCGAAGGCAAAACTATCGCGCTGCGCACAGGAATGGATGCCCGCCACACCAAACGGATGCTTGCCGATGTTGATAGCAAGGGCGTGAAAGCCTACTTCAATCTTCAAGATGCCGTTGACCAAGGGCTCGATCCATCGGCAGAATTGCGCATACTGGGCCGACGCCGCATCGCCCAGATCCATGCCTCGCTGACCGACAGCGTCACCCTCGACCGCGATACGCGAATCGATATGCCCGCAGTGAAACGCACCCTCGACCGCATGGGGTGGAGCGGATGGCTCGTAGTGGAGCGCAGTCGCGATGTAAGTCGTGTCAGAGACGTGAAGTATAACTTCTCCACCAATGTGGCATACCTCAAGAGACTGTTTCAAGAAAAAAGAGACAATAAATAAAAACTAATTACTAACAAAATGATTTATTCTATGAACAAAAATCGAATCTTTACATCAGGTAAGATGTGTGCCATGGCCCTCGTAGGTGCTGGTGCGCTGATGCTTGCCTCATGTGCAGAAGACGGTTTCACTGAAGAGCAGTTCGTTAGCTCTGTCACCAACAGCAAGCTCACGAACCCAGAACTGACCTTCGGTTCGCAGGTCAATTCCGATGGAAGTGAGAGCGTCATTGTGAAATGGGAAACCGTGGCTGGTGCCGGTGGCTACGAGTATGAGGCTTACAATGTGGACGACCCCACAAAGCCAGTAGAACTCGCTAAGGGTACTGTAGATGGAACATCGTTCACATTCCCCAAAGCAGAGGACACCAACTACGAGGTGAAGGTCCACACCATGGGCAACACCCGATTGAACAATACCGAGGCCGATGCTCCTGAGGCAGTGAAGTACAGCACACTGGTGCCTGCCATCACTATTCCTGCCGGTCAGGATATTGCCGAATTCGTTGCTGCCAATATGCAGGACAGCGAAAACGAACAGGCCTTCGAGTTGGAAGCAGGCGGTCAATACACCTGCAACACCGCAATAGATTTCAAAGCCAACAAGATGACTTTGCGCGGTAATAAACTCGACCATGCCACTGTGGTGATGGGCGAGAAAGCTGCCATCTTCACTTCTGCACAGCTCAAAGTGAAGTTTATTAAATTCGACTGTAGCGCCATCAGTCGTAAGGGCGGTGTCATCGAGATGTCACCAGAGCCTCCTGCATCATGTTCAGCCGAAGCCCAGAAGGTGGGTGCCGGTAAGAACGGTGGCAAACCAGCCGATGTCTATATTCTGCTAGATCCTATCGTCATCCAGGATTGCGCCTTCAAAAACGTATGTGACGGACTCTTTTCAGTGGGCGAGTGCTCATGGGGTATCGCCGATGTGCGTGTGATGAACTGCGTGGTTCAGTTGAACAACGATGGTAAGAAGAACTCCAACGGTGCCATCATCTGCGGATTCTCTAACGGCTTCAAGGCTCCAAGCGGTGGCTCATTCTGGAATGGTGGCATCAAGAGCATTACCATCAAGGAGAGCACCATCTACAACATTGTAAGCAACAACAAGAACCGCATGTTCCGTTTCAACAACAAAGACTTGGATCGTGTATTTCCCACAGCCAACGGTAGCTGCACCATGATGGACAATACCTTCGTGCGCGTTTATGACAAGAAAGAGTTTGGTAACAACACTCCTAACCGTAAGGAGTATGTTATCACCTTCGATAACAATATCTTCTATGACTGCTTCCGTCTGCAAAAGTTCATTCAGGGCAACTGCACCAAGACCTTCCATCAGGAGCTGAACACCATTCAGGGCATTGCCAACTCAGTTGATGGCACCGACAAAGGCAAGTATGCAACAGAAGAAGAAATCGGTATCGATGTCGCTGAGACCAAGAAAGAACTCGACTTCACACAGCCCAACTACGGTATCAATTTCAAAGCCACAGGTGCTATCTCAAGTACTATTGGCGACCCACGTTGGAAGAACTAATCCATTAACGACCAAAAAATATAACTGAACACAGTATGAGAAAGTTTATTGCAAGAATATGTCTGGGTACGATGATGGCTTTTGCTGCCGCACCAGTCATGGCCCAGAACCAGACCGTTACGGGTAGCGTGGTCGATGAAAACGGCGAACCCGTCATCGGCGCATCCGTTATGGTGTCGGGCACCAAGACTGGTACGGTCACCGACGTCAACGGTACTTATAAAATCAATGTGCAGAAAGGACAAAAGGTAGTCATCTCTTATATCGGCTATCTGCCACAGACCGTATTGCCCGGAGGAAAGATCTCCCTGCAGGAAGACCGCCAAAGTCTTGACGAAGTGGTAGTAGTAGGTTATGGTGCACAGAAGAAAGCACACCTCACCGGATCAGTAGCCACAGTAGATATGAACGACGTGCAGGATATTGCTGCAGGCGGACTGGCTTCTACACTGAGCGGACTGGTTAACGGTATGTCGGTTAGTGGCGGTGATGCCCGTCCAGGCGAGCGTGCCACCATTAAGATCCGTGATACCAATTCGCTCGGAACACTCGGCGTATCAGCCCAGGAGCCTCTCTTCGTTATCGATGGCTATGTATATCCCAATGATATCAAAATTGGTAATACCACACAGAACCTCGGTGCTGAGGCATTCAACAACCTCGACCCCTCTGAAGTGGAGAGCATCTCTGTATTGAAAGACGCTTCTGCAGCCGTTTATGGTGCACGTGCTGCCAACGGTGTAATCCTTGTAACCACTAAGAAAGGTAAGTTGGGCAAACCGTCTATCAGCTATAGCGGAACCTTCGGTTTCGCCGATGAAGTGGCTCGTCCCAAGATGCTCGACACCTATAACTATGGTCGTCTCTACAATGCCGTAAAGGCTGCCGACCCCACCAATACCTCACTCAACACGACCACTGCGCTCTTCCAGAAAGACGAGCTTGAGGCTATGAAGAGTCTGAACTATGACCTGCTCGATGATAACTGGGAGACTGCGTTCACTCAGAAACACTCTGCCAACATCAGTGGAGCTACCGAGCGCGTCAGCTACTTCGGTGGTATCTCGTATTACAAACAAGATGGTAACCTCGGACGACTCGACTACAACCGTTGGAACTATCGCGTAGGACTCGACGTGAAGATTAGCAAGTGGCTCGGTGCCAACCTCACCATCAATGGCGACTATGGCAAGAAGAATACACCACTTGTTAAAGTAGGTGGGTCGGGCAATGAGAAGGACTACAACTACCTGCTCACCCGCCCTGGATACATTCCCGAATATGTTGACGGACACCCCATCTATGCTTATGGACCAAGCAACCAGCGTGTCAACGATGCACAGGGTTACAACTTCTCAGTGCTTCAGAACAACGGAGACTATAGCCGTTCGATGAGCAACAATATGAATATCAATGCTGGTGTGACCTATGATTTCGGATGGAGCAACATCCTGAAAGGACTCAAACTGAAGTTCTCTTACTCTAAGAGTATCAACAATGGTAAGACCAACCAGTATGGTTCACACTACACCCTCTATAAGATGAAACAGCGCTACGGTAGCGGAGAACACCTCTATACTCCTACTGCAGGCGACAATCCTGACTTCGATTATCTGAATGCCAACAACTTCGATGCAGGCATTATCCAGAACGGTGATATACTCTACCGCACCATGACACGTACGGACAACTATCAGATGAACTTCACCGCCAACTATGCACGCACCTTCGGACAACACCATGTGAGCGCACTCTTCGCTTTTGAAAAGTCGGAAGCAGAGAGCGAATATCTCATGGGTCAGCGCAAAACTCCATACCCATTTACTACCGGACAGAGCAACTCGGCTACTGGTACAGAGAATACTACCTTTACCCGCACCGAGAGTGGTACGATGTCGTACATCGGACGTATCAACTACGCTTATGCTGATAAGTACCTCTTCGAGTTCTTGCTCCGCTCTGACGCTTCTACTAAATTTGCTCCCGAAAACTATTGGGGAACATTCCCAGCAGTATCAGCAGGTTGGGTGGTTAGCGAAGAGAAATGGTTCCAGAAAGCTGCACCTTGGGTTGACTTCCTCAAACTGCGTGCCAGCTGGGGTATGACCGGTCGTGACAACACCGCTGCTTGGCAGTGGATGCAGGTATATGCACAGGATGCCAACCGTGGCGTTATCTTCGGAACCACCGCTGGTATTGCTTCAGGAAACCGTGTAACCTTCAATAAGAACAACTCTGCCGTCAACCCCCACGTACATTGGGATAAGTCATATAAGACCAATGTAGGACTCGACTTCCAGGTGCTCAACAAGCGTTTGGCTGTGTCAATGGAGTACTACAATGAGAAAAACCGCGAAATGTTGCTCAATATCAAGCAGAGCGTTCCCACCACAGTAGGTACACAGAGTGCTGCTATGAACCTTGGCGAAATGAACAGCTGGGGATGGGAACTCAGTGTCAACTGGCGCGACAAGATTGGCAAGGACTTCAAATACCGTATCGGTCTGAACACCGGTTACCGTGACAATGAAGTGCTCGTCATGGACTGGAACGTTGGCGACGACCTCTACAAACAGATTACCTATGGTCATCGCACCGATATGGGACTCTGGGGTATGCAGTGCTTGGGTATGTTCCGCTCATTCCAGGATATCAACGAATACTTCGATATGTATATGAAGAAGGAAGATGGAACCTATGGTACCTATATGGGAATGACCAAAGATCAGGTTCGTCCAGGTATGCTCATCTATAAAGATGTGCGCGGAGCAAAGCAGACTGACGGTACCTATGCCGGTCCTGACCACAATGTGGATGAAACTCTCGACCAGGTACAGCTCTCTAACCGCACCAATCCTTATGGTTTCACCATCAATGCAGGTGCAGAATGGAAGGGAATCTCGCTCACCGCTCAGTTTGGCGCAAGCTGGGGTGGATACACTGTAGTACCCTCTGCAGCACTCAAACCAACTGGAAGTCTGGAGTATTGCAACATGCCTTCGTTCTGGAATGTGGATAACATGTTCGTATATCAGGATATCTACGACGGATCAGACAACCTGATTGAAAAGGCTAACCGCGATGCCAAGTATCCTAACCTGGCTTACTCAAGTGTCAATGCTGTGGCTTCTTCATTCTGGAGAGTAAGCGCTGCACGCATCGCACTCAACCGTCTGACTCTGGCATACACCATTCCTTCTAGCCTCTACAAGAAGTATGGTATCAACAACATCCGTGTCAATGTCACTGGTCAGAACGTGCTCAACTTCTACACCCCCTATCCTGAGAACTTCATGAACCCAATGGCAGGAAGCTACGGAAGCTATCCTAACCTTCGCAAGTGGACTGTTGGTGTCAACCTGTCATTCTAATTCATGTACATATTATAATAATACAGAAAGAATATGAAACAAGCAATTAAATATCTTGGATTTGGCTTGATGGCTATCACTGCTTTCTCTGCATGTAGCGACAGCTTCCTGGAGGATAAAAAGAACTATGATAACGTCAACAAGGACCTCTACCAGTTTGTAGAGGGTGCCAACGCACGTCTGAATGACCTATACTCATGGTCGCTTCCCGATGTGACCAACCTCAACTGGAAATATCCTTCATGCGGTCTTGCAGATGATGCAGCCAAGTCAACAGAGGAATATAGCGGATTCGGAGCATTTGTCAATCCTGAGAACGAACTGTCGTCTATGTCCTCTGGTACTTCTGTACCCGATTTCTTCAAAGGTACTGATGCTGCCAATATTCAGGCCATGGTATATGGACGTATTCGCAATATCAACGATTTTATCAAGAATGTGAATGAGTGCTCATTGGCACAAACTACCAAAGACTACCTCCTCGGACAGGCTTATTTCCTGCGTGGATGGTGCTACTACAATCTGGTGAAATGGTATGGCGGTGTACCCCTTGTCGCTGAAGTGCAGGACCCCGTGGAAACTTCGTTTACTCCACGTTCATCGGCTGAAGACTGCATACAGTTCATTATCGATGATTTGAACAATGCTGCAACCCTGTTGGAAGCTAAAACTGCTAACGGTGGTTGGGATAACGATAACTATGGTCGTGTATCAACCGGTACTGCATTGGCACTCAAAGGTCGTGTGCTGCTGCTCTGGGCAAGCCCACTCTTCAACCGCGACAACGACGAGAGCCGTTGGACCAGTGCTTATGCTGAGATGAAAGCTGACCTCACCAAGATCAACGGTTGTGGTTATGGTCTCTATCAGAGCGCTACCAATAAGAACGGTAGCGATTTCGCTGCACAGTTCTCACAAATGGGTAAGAACCCCGAAGCTGTATTTGTTGCCCTTTATAATAATGAGAAGGGTGACGGTACCGATACACAGAGAAACAACCCATGGGAGAGAAATATCCGTCCTGCCAACGCCAAAGGTTCTGGCCTGAATGCTTCGGCAATGCTCGTTGATATGTTCCCCATGGCAGACGGTAAGATTCCCGCATCTTGCAACAGCTATACCAAACTGCCAGTGTCAGAATATAGCTACGACAAGAACTATCCATTTATGGATCGTGACCCACGTTTCTATCGCACCTTTGCTATGCCTGGTTTCCGTTGGGCTTACGAAGGAGACGCTTCTGTTGCAAGTGCCAACAACCCCGCTGATGGACAGAATTATGTGCTTTGGAACTATGTATGGTACACCAAAGCCGATGATGCCAACAACGTGGAGAGTGGTAACTCGTATGGTGCAGACAACCTGCTGAATGGCGCAAAGGGTATCTATGTACGTAAAAAGAGCGATGACCGCGATGTGAACGGAAGTCCACTGTATCAATATGATGCTACTGCCAATAAGGGTGCGGCTCCATTCTTCTCTGCTGCCCAACTCATCGAACTGCGCTATGCAGAGGTTCTGCTCAATCTCGCTGAGGTAGCTTGCGGTGCTAACCAGCTGGGCGAAGCCGTTGGATACGTCAATCAGGTGCGCCAGCGTGCTGGTGTTCCCGCTTATGATGTACCCGGTGACCAAGCTGTTTGCATGAGCGAAATTCTCTATGAACGCCAGATTGAGTTTGCTTACGAAGGCAAACGCTTCGACGATATGCGTCGCTGGTTGCTCTTCGATGGTGGTGCAAACTTCGCTTCTATCGGCGCTAAGGCTCTGACAGGATGGGGTGGCAATACATGCACATGGCTCGGTTTCAAACCATTCAACGGACAGCGTCGTGAAAATATGGAGTTCCGCACTGCTGATGCTTATGGTGTCGGTGGTACTAACTACGAATCAGACCCATTGGTAAAGGCTGGTGTAGTACGTCCTAAGGGTGTTGACCTTCGTAAGGATCTTGCTCCACAACTTGAAGAACTGAAGTCTTGGTACCAGGCCAACCTCGTGCGCAAGGATAAGAAGGGTGATAGCCGTCTCGCACAGGGTGATAACAGCAAGGTTGACCTCTATGTCAAATTCCTGCCTAAGTACTACTTCCTTGGTTTCGACTCTGGCACTTCAACAGCTAATCCTAAGCTACGTCAGACCGTTGGATGGGAAGATACCAACAATGGTGGTGCTATGGGAACCTTCGATCCATTGACTGCTGAATAAACAACAATCCTCTCTGATATATTCCCCCTTGCTGCATACGTAGCAAGGGGAATTTTGATTGTATGTAAAAACATTTGTGTCAAAAAAACAAATGAAGCTGACGACAAAACATTAAACCTTTCGTCATTATTATAGTCGAATACTACAGCCAACTACAATAAAATCTACATAAGAAACAATGAAACACTCTGTTTTGATGGCTGCAATGGCAGCCGCTCTGCTGTTTCCTGCAACAGCCAAAGCCCAGTATCCACAGATCACACAGGAAGCAAAAAAACTGATTGACTCTTTGGAGAATAAGTGGCAAGCCCATAGCGACTCAGCTTGGGCAGTAGCATTCCCCATCGTGGTGAAAGAGGCACAGGAAGGAAAACCCTATGTGCCTTGGGCTTCGCGTCCATACGACCTTCGTCAGGCAAAAATCCCCGCTTTCCCCGGAGCTGAGGGAGGCGGTATGTACACCTTTGGTGGCCGTGGCGGAAAGGTATTGACTGTCACCAATCTCAATGACGATGGTCCCGGATCGTTCCGTTGGGCATGTGAACAGGGCGGTGCACGCATCGTTGTATTCAACGTGTCGGGCATCATCCGTCTGAAATCCCCCATCTTTGTACGTGCGCCATATATCACTATTGCCGGACAGACTGCTCCCGGTGAAGGTGTGATTATTGCTGGCGAGTCGTTTCAGGTGGATACCCACGATGTTATCGTGCGCCACATGCGCTTCCGTAGAGGTGAAACTCTGGTGTGGCATCGCGAGGATTCCTTCGGTGGAAACCCTGTGGGCAATATAATGATCGACCACTGTTCATGTGAATGGGGACTGGATGAGAATATTTCATTCTATCGCCACATGTTTGACATGAAGGATGGAAAACCCAAACGAAAGGTGCCTACAGTTAATGTTACCATTCAGAACACCATCTCTGCTAAAGCACTTGATACATGGAACCATGCTTTTGGTTCTACCATCGGTGGCGAAAATGCCACATTTATGCGCAACCTTTGGGCAGATAATACTGGACGTAACCCAAGTATAGGATGGGGCGGTGTGTTCAACTTCGTCAACAACGTGGTTTATAACTGGGTACACCGTACTGCTGATGGAGGTGAGTTTACTACCATGTCCAACTTCATCAACAACTATTATAAACCAGGTCCTCTCACTCCGAAAAACTCACCAGTGGGCCACCGCATTGTAAAATCGGAGAGCCGTAGCGTCAATATCTTCCCCTTTAAGCAGTTTGGACGTGTGTATGCTACTGGCAATATCATGGAAGGATATGATGAAGTGACGCGCAACAACTGGAATGGCGGCATACAGACTGCCGACAAGGATGGTGATATTGATGCTACAGAACTCGCTCTGATGCGTAGCAACGAACCTTTCGAAATGCCATTTGTTAACATTATGGGTGCGGAGAAAGCCTTCGACTGGGTATTGTCAAATGCTGGAGCTACTATTCCCTCACGTGATATCGTCGATCAGCGTATCTGTGATGAGGTGCGTACCGGACAGGCATACTTTGTGGAGAAGTATGAGAAGAAAGTAAAAGACAATCCCTATGGCGACATGTGGGGACTACACGATAAGTCGAAAAACGAACAGGGATTCTTCAAACATCGTCGTCTTCAGCAGGACAGTTACAAACAAGGTATCATTACTGATCCCCGTCAGATGGGTGGCTATCCTGAATATAAGGCTTGGACACCATGGGTAGATACCGATGGCGACGGTATGCCCGATGAGTGGGAAATTGCCAACGGATTAAATTCTAACGATCCCTCTGACGCTAATGGCGACTGCAATGGCGATGGATACACCAATATAGAAAAGTACATCAATGGCATCGATCCCAAGAGCAAAGTGGATTGGCGTAATCTCAATAACAACTACGATACACTTGCTGCCAAGGGTAAACTGATGTAATCCTGATGTAATACAAGGTATACACAATGATGAAAACTATGATGAAATCTGTAGCTATTGTATGCTTCCTGCTCATCTCCGCTTCAGTAACAGCTCAAGTAGCGCTGAAGAGCGAAGGCCGCGATGCGCAATATGTGGAGACTATCAAGGCACGATCACAGAAAATAGTGGATGGTCTTAAGCTCACCGATGCCCAACAGGCAGACAACGTATGTCATATCATAGCTAACCGTTACTTCCTGCTCAATGATATCCATGAGACTTGTGCACAGCAAAAACGCTTTGCCAAAGACTCGGTAGCTGATTCCAAGCAGCGTCAGCATATTATAGAATGTGCAGAACGCAGTCGTGATGCAGATCTCTACAAGCATCATTTCGAGTTTGCAGCAGCTCTTTCGCTCTATCTTAACGATAGTCAGGTGGAGGCTGTGAAGGATGGAATGACCTATGGCGTGGTACCCAAAACATATCAGGCACACCTTGAAATGATACCATCACTCAAGGATGAAGAGAAAGCACAGATTCTGGTATGGTTGAAAGAGGCACGCGAATTTGCCATGGATGCCGAAAATTCGAATAAGAAGCATGGTTGGTTTGGTAAATACAAAGGGCGCATTAACAATTGGCTCACAGCAAGAGGATATAATCTAAAAGCTGAACGTGAGGCATGGTACAAGCGCATAGAACAACAAAAGAAAACTGAAAAATGATGAAAAAGGGATTCTTACAACTCCTTTTCCTACTTATGGTAATTCCATCGGCAGCCCAAGTGTTGCCGATGGATTACTCGTATTGTGGGTATGAACGTTCGGAACAGCCGATTCCTAATGCTGCCGTGAAGGTCTATGTACAACCTACAGGTGGTGATGATGCTCCGTTGATTCAACAGGCCATTGATATGGTAAGTCGGCAGAAGCCCGATGCTCGATTGGGTGTCCGTGGTGCGGTATTGTTGGGAGACGGTGTCTTTAACCTTGCCACTCCATTACGCATAAGAACCAGTGGCGTGGTGCTTCGTGGAAGTGGTCGCGACCGTACCATCCTGCGCAAGACAGGATACGACAGGGGAGCGCTACTCTATATTGAAGGACGATCGCAGCGCATCTATGGAGATACTGTTGAAGTGGAAAACACACCTGCTGGCGCTCTAACCATTAGTGTTAAGTCATTACCCAAAACGTGGACTGTTGGCACCCGACTCCTTGTATGGCGGCCTTCTACTGCAGATTGGATTCGCTCACTCGGTTGCGAATCGTTTGGCGGAGGCCAGCGGATGGGGTATTGGGCATGGCATCCTGGGGATATTGATCTGCGTTGGAATCGCCGTATCATGTCGTATAAGGGCAATATACTGGCGCTCGACGCTCCCGTAACCCTCTCGATAGAACAACGGTGGGGCGGGGCTAAGGCTGTTGCATATACCCAACCAGGGCTCCTTGAACGTTGCGGCGTAGAGAATCTTACACTTGAATCTGATTACGACCGCACCTTGCCGAAAGATGAAAACCACTGTTGGGATGGCGTATCAATTACTGATGCTGAGAATTGCTGGGTACGTATGGTCACCTTCCGACATTTTGCAGGTTCTTCGGTTGTCGTAGGTCGCAGCGCTTCTCAGGTCACTGTTGAAGACTGCAAGTCATTGGCGCCTGTGTCAGAGATTGGTGGTTTACGTCGTCGCACCTATTTGGTGTTTGGCGAAAAAACACTTTTCCAGCGTTGTTATTCCGAATATGGCATCAACGACTATGCTGCCGGACATACTGCTCCAGGTCCCAATGCTTTTGTACAGTGTGACAGTTGGCAATCGTATGGTCCCAGTGGCAGTATCTCTTCCATGGCGCCAGGTCTGTTGTTTGACCTTGTCAACATTGATGGCAACGATCTTTTGTTCCGTAATCTGGAGTTGGAGAAGTTTGGTGCAGGCTGGAATACCGCCAATAGCACGCTTTGGCAGTGTACGGCTGCAGGTTTGTTCTGCTATTCACCTGATACGCTGAATCGCAATTATTCAATTGGTTGTTGGGGACAGATAGTAGGCAATGGTGAGTATTCCAAGATGAACGAACATGTCAAACCCTATAGTGCCTATCGTGACCAATTATTGAAACGCCTAACTACCGATCGGGATGAGATAGATAAACGATGCCGTGTGTTGGAGCGAAATACTACTGCAAGCAGTTCGCCTACTATGGAAGTGGCGATGAAAATGTCGGCAGAAGCCCTGTTGCCACGTACTACGATGGAGGCTTGGATTGATTCCGCACATTTTGAAGCAGACATTACACCGATCAAACCTTTGGCCTATAAATCTCCGAAGCCATCGCTACAGAATCCGTCCGTCTATGCCCTAACCAATGGTTGGATTACCAAAAATGGTGCTGTATTGGTTGGACAGAAGCATCAAACGCCTTGGTGGTCAGGTCGCACAATAAGTAGTTTTCTGCCTAAAGCCAAACCTGCACTCACTCGCTTTGTACCTGGTGAAGAAGGTACAGGTCTCACGGACCGTGTGGATAGTGTGGTAGAAACAATGAAACAATCGCACACAGTCATATTCAGTCAAAACTATGGTCTATGGACTGACCGCCGTCGTGATGATCATGAACGCATCCGTCGTAAGAATGGTGACGTATGGGCCCCGTTCTTTGAACAGCCTTTCGCTCGTAGCGGACATGGTACAGCATGGGATGGCTTGTCGCTCTACGATCTGACCAAACCTAATAAGTGGTATTTCTATCGTCTCCGTCAGTTTGCTGAGAAATCAAAAAATATCGGCATCCTTCTCAAAAACCAGCACTATTTTCAGCATAATATCTTGGAAGCTGGTGCCCATTGGGTTGATTGTCCATGGCGTACTGCCAACAATGTGAACCATACACCATTCTTGGAACCAGTCAATTTTACAGGTGACAAGCGTATCTTCACCGCTCAACTTTTCTACGAAACTACCAATGAAAGTCTCCGTCCGCTTCATCGGCAATATATCCGTCAGATGCTTGATGCTTTCAAAGGACAGCCAAATGTGGTACATTCCATTGGTGAGGAATTTACCGGTCCCCTGCAATTTGTGCGCTTCTGGCTCGATGTGGTTGCTGAATGGGAAGCGGAAAATGGTCGCACTTTGGTGGCACTGGCTGTTACAAAGGATGTGCAAGATAGTATTCTTAACGACCCGATACGTTCAAAAATAGTCGATATCATCGACATTGAACAGTGGTATAACCACCAAAAAGGACAATATGCACCGCCGGGTGGTATGAATATGGCACCACGCCAGTATATGCGTAAAATCCGTGGTGGTAGTGTGCGTTTTGATGACGTGTATCGTGCCGTAGTGGAATATCGCACCAGCTATCCTGATAAAGCAGTCATCTATTCCGCCCAAAAGTATCCTGAAATGGGCTGGGCAGCTTTGATGGCAGGTGGTTCATGTGCTAATGTTCCGGTGAATGATAAGATGTTTTTGCGTGACATAACCTCGATGAAACCGCAGAAAATTGGCGACAACTACCTGTTGCAAGGTGATTGTGGCTATGTGGTATATAAGACAACCACTACACCATTGAGTCTGCCGCTTGCCAGTTCTTCTACCTATAAATATATGCAGATAGATGCGAAAACTGGCGATATCACCGAGAAAGGAATGGTGCGACGGCAAATAGAACTTACCGAACGAGGTATATACTGGATTCGTAAAAAATGACTTAAATAATGGGAAAAATCGGTATTTCACGATTTTTCCCATTTTCTTATTTGTTTTTTCGATTGATATAAATCAATTCTTCTTAACTTTGTCATCAGAAAACAAACAAACTACTACACACATATACAACCTAACAACGATGACTACAGAAACGCAAAGAGCGCGTACTCAGACGCTCCTCACCGAATTCAGCAAGGGCAGCGATGCAGCCTTTGCCGAGTTGTACGATATGTATGTACAACCTTTATATACTTATGGATTGCGCATGACACATAATGAAGAGTTGCTGAAAGATTGCATTCAGGAAGTTTTCCTTAAAGTATATAGTAAACGAAGCGAGCAGACTGTTATTAAGAATTTTGCCTCCTATCTGGTCATCTCTATGAAGAACCGTCTCCTTGACGCCTTTCGTCATCAGTCATTTTGCAGCGACAATGAAGTAGAGTGTTATTCAGGACGAGCAGCTGATTGCGATGTGGAACAAGGATACCTATTGATCGAAGACGAACAGATGCAATTTCATCAAGTGGCAGCATTGATGCAATGTCTCACACCGCGCCAACGTGAAGCCATCACCCTTTACTATTTGGAAGGTCGTAAATATCCAGAGGTGTGTGAGCGTATGCAGATGAACTACCATTCAGTACGTAACTTGATGCACCGTGGTATGTTGAAATTGCGCGAATCAGCGGGTGTCTTACAGACTATTCAGTGATGACAACAGATGTGCCTATACGTCATTAGGAAAAGACGAGGCACGTGAAAAAGCACTATTATACCCAGGTTGATGAGTTTTTGTGTGATGATGATTTCATCCGCTATGTACTCGACCGCGACACATCGATGGTTTCCCGATGGGAAGCCTATATTACTGCGCCATATCGTGCACATCATGCATTTCTCATCGCATGCGATATTTTGATGCATCTTGATGATTGTTCACTCCTCAGTAGTGAGGAAGCTGATAGATTGAAAGAGCGAATTTTTCTCTCTTTGAGAAAGAAGTCTTGATAGCGTATTTGCCGTGCAGTTCTGACATGTGCTTTTTTAATTTGCCTCTTACTACTATTTTATCTTGTCCTATGCCATTAGGAAAGTCCAAGTATGCAGTGTATAGATGATGACATAACGTGTACTCGTGCGTCCTTATTATAAAATAGAAAACGACATGAAACGACTGATTTTTTCTGCTTTGGCTTGCATGGTTATCCTTGCAACTCAGGCTCAACCGTCGGTAGAAACCGAACGACAGTATCTCTCCGGACACGGTGCTGACGATATGGTGCAGTGGGATTTCCGGTGTACTGATGGTCGCAACAGCGGACAATGGACAAAGATTGGAGTGCCGTCATGCTGGGAACTGCAAGGTTTTGGTACTTACCAATATGGTATGCGCTTTTATGGTAAGGCAACTCCCGAAGGCATTGCTGATGAGAAAGGACATTATCGTACTACCTTCCAATTGCCTGAAGCATGGCGAGGCAGACAGATTCTGCTTACCTTTGAAGCTGTCTTTACCGATGCGCGAGTGACCATCAATGGGCGTAAAGCTGGTTCTGGACTGCATCAAGGCGGGTTTACCCGTTTTCAGTTTGATGTTTCTGACCGTGTTTTCTTCGGCAAAAAGACTAATCGCCTTGAGGTAGAAGTGTCAAAGGAGAGTGCTGATCCACAAGTGAATCTTGCTGAACGTCGTGCCGATTATTGGAATTTCGGTGGTATCTGGCGCCCTGTCTTCATCGTGGCGAAACCAGCTCTCAACATCCAGCGAGTAGCCATAGATGCGAAAGCTGATGGCCGTATGCGAGCAGAAGTCGATCTGAATCGTGCTGTTCCCGGTTCTACAGTAGGAGTGGAAATTGTTGATGAGGGTGGTAAAACCATAGCTCATAGTAACAGATTTGCTGTTGGTAGCGACCGTACCTTGATAGATTTCATGGTCAGACATCCCCGCTTGTGGAATGCCGAACAACCTTATCGCTATACAGCAGTATTCTCTTTGCGTGATAGTGGTGGCCGTTTGCTTCATGTGGAACGTCAGAAATTTGGTTTCCGCACCATCGAATACCGTCATACTTATAATGGCGATGCCGAAGATGGCGTGTTTATCAATGGCAAGAAAGTTATATTCAAGGGCGTCAACCGTCATTCTTTCCGTCCAGAAACCGGTCGCACCCTGTCAAAAGCCATGAATATAGAAGACGTCAAGCTGATCAAGTCGATGAATATGAATGCAGTGCGTTTGTCACATTATCCAGCAGACCCTGAATTTCTTGATGCTTGTGACTCACTCGGACTCTATGTAGAGTGTGAACTTCCTGGTTGGCATTGGGCACACGGCACTATTGTTGGGTCGCAACTGGCGGAAGAAATGGTCACTCGTGACTGCAATCATCCTTCTATCATCTTTTGGAGTAATGGCAATGAAGGCGGGTTTAACTACGACCTCGAACCTGTTTTCCATCGTTTCGACCTTCAACAGCGTGTGGTGCTCTATCCTTGGGCCAATCGCAATGGCTTTGAAACCAAACATTACCGTTCGTGGGGTGAAACGGCAGAATACATGAGAAAGAAAGAAATCTTCATGCCTACCGAATTTCTTCATGGTCTCTATGATGGCGGACATGGAGCTGGACTGAAAGACTACTGGCAACTCATGATGTCCAATCCACGTTGTGCTGGCGGATTTCTATGGGATCTGATGGATCAAGGTGTGGTGCGTACCGATATGAATGGACTTATCGATTGTATGGGTAACTTTGCCTCCGATGGTATTGTTGGTCCCCACATGGAGAAAGAAGGCTCTTATTATACTATCCGCGAAATATGGTGTCCCGTACAAATCAGTAGGGAGGGCAACCGACTGAAAGTGGCAAACCATTATGATTTTACTTCGCTGAAGGATTGCCGTTTTACCTATCAGTATGTGGCAATGCCTCGCTATGGGGAATCAACCACTAAGGTATTAGCACAAGGCTCATTGCCTTCACCCGATATCAATCCTCATGCCGAGGGATACATTACTTTACCACAACAGCCAGAAGGCACACTTCTCGTGACAGTATGCAATCCGCAAGGTGAGGAAATCTATACCTGGCGCTTCGCAGAGGAGTTCATTGCTGATAAACCTGTCGTAGCTCAACAGCTTCAACCGCATGAGACCGACACTACAACCACTGTTGCCGTGGGTGGTCGCCACTATACGTTCTCGAAGAAAACCGGTTGTCTTCAGTCTGTTACTGTGGCAAATCGTATCATTTCTTTTGCTAATGGTCCCCGTTTCGTAGCAGTCAAACGTAGCGATCGCTCCGATGATGGCTTCTATAACCATGATGATAAAGAAGCATTTAAGAAGAAAACCGACTATATCACTTATGCTGATCAAGGTGCTTTCGATGGTTTTTCATGGAATGATTCCACACTCGTTGCTACCTACAGACATGGATCTCTAAGTCAAGTGGAATGGACCTTTATGGCCGATGGTAGTGTGAGATTGACCGCCCATTGGTATTTCAATGGTGTGGTAGATCTGTTGGGTATAACTTTCGATTATCCAGAACAGCAGGTGAAAGGCAAACGCTGGGTGGGCAATGGCCCTTATCGTGTATGGCAAAATCGCCTCGATGGCCCACAATATGGCTATTGGACCACTGCCTATAATGACCCCATTCCTGGTGAAACCTTCGAATATCCTGAGTTTAAAGGTTATTTCTCTACCGTCAACTGGATGCAACTTGAAACAAAAGAGGGCGTCATCGGCATCCGTCAGCCCAATGCCTATGTAGGTATTTACCAGCCACGTGATGGCCGTGACCACTTGCTCTATACCTTGCCAGAAACTGGTGTTTCGCTCTTGAGAGCCATTCCTGCTGTGCGCAACAAGGTTAATACCACCGATCTCAATGGTCCTTCTGCACAACCCTATTGGGCAAAAGGTTCTGATTTCATTACCGCAATACTCTCGTTCGAATGAAGAAATATCTCATCAGCATTGCCCTTTTGACACTTGGCATGCAAGCACATGCCTCGTCGCGACCCTGGACATTCTGGTATTGGATGTACGGTGCAGTAAGCAAACAAGCCATCAAGGCAGATCTTCAAGCCATGAAAGATGTGGGATTGGAAGGCTGTTACCTCATGCCCATACGTGGTGTGGGTGAACGGCCCGACTATCAAGGCACTGCCCAGCAACTCACACCCACCTTCTGGCAGATGGTTGACTATGCCATGGAGCAGAGTGACTCACTACAGATGCAGATGGGTGTGCATATCTGCGATGGCTTTGCCTTGGCAGGCGGTCCTTGGATTAGTCCTGAAGAATCGATGCAACACGTGGTATGGACCGACACCATCGTACATATCGACCGACGTCATTCCACCTTTGCCTTGCCCCAAGCTCATCCTGGCCATTTGGGCTTCTATCGAGATATTGCCGCTTTTGCCGTTCGCGTGGCATCGCCGTTGCCCCAACCCCATGAAGGCGGAACGATCAAACGCGATGAAAAGGGAGTATTTCGTGCGAAAATACCCGGTTTTATCGAGTTTTCTTTCGATGCTCCGCAACAAGTACGCAGTATCCATATCGTGCCCAGTGGCAACAATGTGCAGGCGCAGCGATTGCGTATTGAAGCCAGTACGGATGGTGTAACCTATCAGTTGGTACGCCAATTGACACCTCCCCGACAAGGATGGCAGAATACCGATCAGAACTATACCTATAGTCTTCCTGCCACCACAGCCCGATATTTTCGTTGTTATTGGACGCCTGTAGGCACCGAACCCGGTAGTGAAGATCTCGATGCTGCTAAATGGGCACCTACGTTGAAAATACGTGATATCCGTTTGGGGGCCGATGCTGTCATCGATCAGTATGAAGCCAAGAATGGTAGTGTGTGGCGCATAGCCACCAACAACAGTCCTTCGACAGATTTTCCAGAAGTGGTGATGCTCGACAAGGATGGTAGCCCCAGACATCCGTTGGGCAATGGAACATGGCGTATTGTTCGTTTTGGTCATACCGCTACAGGTCACACCAATGCCACTGCAGGTGGAGGTAAGGGACCGGAGTGTGATAAATTCACACAGAAAACAGTAGAGAAACAAATTGATAGTTGGTTTGGACAGTTTATGAAAAGACCCCATTCCAACGTAGTGCGCTATATGCATATTGACTCTTGGGAATGTGGGTCGCAAAACTGGTCAGCGTCGTTTGCTGATGAGTTTCAGCGGCGTTGTGGCTACGACCTTTTACCTTTTCTTCCAGTATATGCAGGCATACCGATGCCAGGAGATGATCGCGTGTTGCGTGACATCCGTACTACCATTGACCATCTCATCAACGAAGTGTTCTTTGCCACGGCAGCCCGCAAGGCCCGTCAATATGGAGTATGTCTCTCCTCAGAGAGTGTTGCCCCCACCATGATTAGTGATGGACTGACCCACTACCGCTATGTGGATTTTCCGATGGGTGAGTTTTGGCTCAATTCTCCCACACACGACAAACCCAACGATATGCTTGATGCCATCAGTGGAGCGCATGTTTATGGCAAAACCATCGTTCAGGCAGAGGGATTTACCGAGGTTCGTGGTGTTTGGAATGAAACTCCAGCCATGATCAAACCATTGCTTGATCGCAATTTGGCATTGGGCATGAATAGACTGTTCTTTCATGTCAACACCCACAACCCATGGATGGACCGCCGACCCGGTATGACTCTCGATGGAATCGGACTTTTCTTTCAACGTGACCAAACTTGGTTTCGTGAGGCCAAGGGTATGGTCGATTACATCACCCGATGCCAAGAATGGCTTCAACGTGGTGTTCCCGTAGTAGATATTGCCGTGTTTACTGGTGACGAAATGCCGTCTCGATCACTTACTCCCGACCGACTTGTGCCCATGTTGCCCGGTCTTTTTGGTACCGACCGCATAGCTGATGAGGCACGGCGCCTTGCCAATGAGGGGCAACCCATGGAAGAAAGTCCCGTTGGAGTGCGCCATTCTGCAGGTATCATAGACCTCAAGAATTGGGTCAATGCCCTTCATGGCTACTGCTACGACTCGATGAATCCAGACGGATTGCAGAATGGAAGGTTTGATTATAAGGCGCTCGTCGTGCCACAAGGCTCATTCGTTTCCGATGCCTCCAAGCGTCGCATTGCTGAACTCGAAAGTCAAGGCGTGCGCATCATACGCACACCTTATTGTAAAGACACTCTCGATGTCATCGGCCCTGATGCCTTATTGCCCGAAGGAGTGGCATTCAACCATCGTCGTGATGGCAATACAGAGATATATTTCCTTGCCAATCAGCTGGACAGCGCACGCACCATGACCATATCGCTGCGCACCACTAAAGGTATTCCTCATATCTATTATCCTATCGATGGGAAGCAGGAACGACCAGTTTTCCGCCATTCCAACGGAAGAACCGAACTGATGTTAACCTTGTCAGCCTATGGTTCGGCATTTGTTATATTTACAGATGAGTCACAAGGAAATGCGCCCGAAACAACGCTTCAACACCATGTGCTTACTACCGCACCATGGGATATCCACTTCCACAACAATGGTGTCAGTCTCCAGCGGCAACCTCTTGCTGATTGGACAGCGTCATCCAACGATAGTATCCGCTATTATAGTGGTCGTGCTATTTATACCACAAACTTCAAAATCAAGGTAAAAAAGGGACAACGCTATTATCTCTCGTTGCCTGATGTTAGAGATGTGGCGCAGATTTGGGTCAACGAAACCGACTGTGGCATTGTATGGACAGCCCCTTACGAGGTAGATATTACCAATGCTGTGCATCGTGGCAACAATACGTTGCGCATCGCCGTTACCAATACATGGCATAATGCTTTGCGTGGTGCTGATGTAGGCAAAGCCCCGTTTGATGGCATTTGGACCAATGCCCGATACCGCACCAAGGGCGACAGCCTATTATTGCCTGCAGGTCTCCTTGCCCAACCCATTATCCGTATTACTAAAGCAACAAAACAACAATAATGAAAAGACTTCTACTATCCCTTCCGCTTTTGTGTCTCTGCACCTTGGTGCAAGCCAAGGTCGTGATGCCTCGCTTTTTTGCCGATGGCATGGTGCTTCAGCAGCAAACTGAATGTCGGCTTTGGGGCACAGCGACACCTGGTGCCCCTTTGGTCGTTACTGCTTCATGGACTCATGGTAAATGGAAAAGCCGTGTAAATGCCGACGGCAGTTTCTCTATCACCATCACAACTCCCACAGCAGGAGGCCCTTTCACCATCTCTATCGACGACGGTGAAAAGACCATGCTTAGCAATGTGCTCGTTGGCGAGGTATGGATTTGTAGCGGACAGTCGAACATGGAGATGCCCATGAAAGGTTTCAAGATGCAGCCTGTAGAGGGAACAACCGAAGAACTCCTCCGCTGTAAAGATGCAAAAATGCGCCTTTTCACCGTCAAACGCCATGCTGCAATCACTCCACAAACCGATGTAGAAGGCGAATGGAGCGAGGCCAACAGTGAGAGCGTGCGCAATTTCTCTGCCACCGCCTATTATTTCGGACGTGCACTGCGTCAGCAACTTGATGTACCTGTAGGACTCATCGTCACAGCCTGGGGTGGTTCTGCTTGTGAAGCATGGATGGCAGCCGACTGGTTGAAGGCTTTTCCAAAGGTGACGCTCCCTCGTGATGAGAAGGATGTGAATCGGTTGAAGCAGCGTTGCCCCACCGCTTTATATAATGGACAGCTTCGTCCCCTCATCGGTTATGCCATGCGTGGCGCTATTTGGTACCAAGGTGAGGATAATGTGCCCCGTTACGACTACTATGCCTCACTGTTGGAAACCATGGTACGAGGATGGCGTGCCGACTGGAAGCAAGGCGATTTTCCATTCTACTATTGTCAGATAGCTCCCTACGATTATAGTCTCATCAATTGGAGCGGTAGCCAACTCTTGCGCGAACAACAACTCTTGGCTGAGCAGCGCATACCCCATGCCCGTATGGCGGTGTTGATGGATGCCGGTTTGGAATATGGCATTCACCCACGCATGAAACGACAAGCCGGCGAACGACTGGCTCTGCTTGCCCTTACAAACACTTACGGCGTGAAGGGGTTGCCCGATTTCGCTACTTATAGCAAAGTAGAATTTCAGGGAGATACTGCCGTGGTACAGTTTGACCGGAGTAAGGAATGGGTTTATTTTGAACATGGCACCACCTCAAAACTCTTTGAAGTGGCAGGTAGCGACAGCGTGTTCCATCCTGCTAACCATGTATGGATAGCCCGTAATCGCGTTTATGTGAAGTCCGACAGCGTTGCCCATCCTGTGGCAGTACGCTATGCATGGTCCGACTGGGCAGTGGGTGATTTAATGCACGATGGTTTGCCTGTGTCATCATTCCGTACTGATTTCTGACCTTTGCCTCAGATGGTGTGTGGTCATACATACATTGCGCCGTAGCAGGATGTAGCATGACAGCAGATGTAATAACAAAGATATAATCGAACATATTCCCCTTTTTCGTGCAGATGGCCGATAGGGGCAGAACATAGAAACAAGTAACAAACAATGAACAGACTCTATACCTTATTATTCCTGGTGACGCTTGCCATGGGACTCCATGCAGCCGATGTACCATCCGTTGCAGGATTGTTTCCTCTCGAAGGCAGTGGCAGAACCGTGTGGAATTTCAACAACGGATGGCGTTTCCATCTGGGCGATGTGCCTGAAGCCAACCGCACTGACTATGATGATCACGCTTGGGAAGTGGTTTCCACTCCCCATACCGTACAGCTGATGCCCGCCGAAGCCAGTGGCTGCCGTAACTATCAGGGGGTGGCATGGTATCGTAAACGCTTCGTGATGCCTGCTCAAACTGCTGGTAAAGACGTCACCCTCCACTTCGAAGCCATCATGGGCAAACAGGTGGTTTATGTCAACGGTCGTGAAGTGAAACGTCATGAAAGCGGCTATCTGCCTATTACCATATCGCTGACGAAGCTCGGACTGACTGCCGGCGATGATGTTTTGGTAGCTGTTATGGCTGATAATAGTGACGATAAGAGTTTTCCTCCGGGCAAACCACAGATGACGCTCGATTTTGCCTATCATGGTGGCATCTACCGTGATGTATGGCTGATAGCCAAAGGTATGGTGCATATCACCGATGCCATCGAGGCAAACCGTGTGGCAGGAGGCGGTGTTTTCGTGCATTGTGAGAACATCAGTAGCGAAAAAGCCGTGGTGTGTGTCAATACCGAAGTGGCTAATACTGGTCAGCAGCCTGTGACGCTGACCGTGACCAATGTGTTGCAGGAGACGGGAAAACGTGTCGTTACCTCGTTGCGACTGGCTCCTGGCGAGACACGCACAGTCTGCCAGCGCATCAAAGTGGCTCGTCCCAAACTGTGGAGTCCTGAGTCACCAACCCTTTATCATGTCAATACCTATGTGTGCCAAGGTCGTCAGCCCATGGATGGCGGTACTACCCGCATCGGCATCCGGTCATTTGAATTTCGTGGCAAAGACGGATTCTGGCTCAATGGCAGTCGTTACCACCAGTTGGTAGGTGCCAATCGTCATCAAGACTTTGCATACGTGGGCAACGCACTGCCCAACTCTCAGCAGTGGCGCGATGCTCGCAGACTGCGTGATGCTGGTTTCACTATCATCCGCACAGCCCACTATCCACAGGATCCTGCATTTATGGATGCTTGCGACGAACTCGGTCTCTTTGTCATTGTGGCAACACCGGGATGGCAATACTGGAATAAAACACCTGGGTGGGACGAGAAGGTACATGCCAATACCCGTCAGATTATCCGTCGCGACCGCAACCATCCATCGGTTCTGATGTGGGAACCCATCCTCAACGAAACTCGCTATCCCAAGAAATTTGCCCTCGATGCCTTGCAAATCACACGAGAGGAATATCCCTATGAAGGTCGTCCTGTGGCTGCCGCCGATGTTCATTCGGCAGGAGTGGCAGACCATTATGATGTTGTATATGGTTGGCCTGGCGATGATTTCAAGGATGACAAACCCCGTCAGTGCATCTTTACGAGAGAGTTTGGCGAACTCGTTGACGACTGGTATGCTCACAACAATCTCAACAGGGCTTCGCGGTCATGGGGTGAACGACCTATGCTGATGCAGGCGATGAGCCTTTTCAAGAGCACCGACGAACTGTTTCATACCACCGGACAGTTTATCGGCGGTTGTCAATGGCACCCCTTCGACCATCAGCGCGGTTATCATCCAGATCCTTACTGGGGAGGTATTTATGATGCTTTCCGCCAACCGAAAACTGCTTTACAGATGTTTTCTGCTACATTGCAACCGTTTGTGTCAGATCCAAAACCTCAGGTGTTTATAGCCCATGAAATGACGCAATTCTCTGATGCTGACGTCACCGTGTTCTCCAACTGCGATTCTGTGCGACTTTCTATCTACGATGGCGTTCATTCTTGGACATTGCCTGTGGTTCATTCCGTTGGTCATGCTCCCTCACAACCCGTGGTATTCAAAGGCGCATGGAACTTCTTTGAGGCACGCAACTGGAGTTATACGCAGAAAAACTGGCAGCGTGTGCACATGGTGGCAGAAGGCATTGTCAACGGTAAGGTGGTTTGTCGTGATGATCGTATGCCTTCACGTCGAAGCACCAAACTGCGTCTTCGTGTAGATACATTGGGACGCCAACTGGTGGCAGATGGCAGCGATTTCATCGTTGTGGTATGTGAAGTGACCGACGATCTCGGTCATGTACGTCGTCTTGCTAAAGACCAAATCCGTTTTACCGTATCGGGTGAAGGCTCTGTCATCGGCGATGCTACCATTGGCGCCAATCCCCGTGCGGTAGAATGGGGTAGTGCTCCTCTGCTGATACGTTCCTCTCGCACTCCTGGAAAAATACGTGTTCATGCCGAAGTGGCATTCCCTGGCACTCACGCACCTACCGCTGCCGACCTTGAACTGACGAGTGTGGCAGCACCTTTGCCCATGCTTTCGGGCGATATTCAGCCTACATCAGGTGAAAATGCCGCTGTTTCTACCACGAAAACAGCTTCTCGCCAACTTTCGGAAGATGAGCGCAACCGTCTGTTGCAAGAGGTAGAAGCCCAACAGGCCGACTTCGGATTGCAGAAATAAAGTATAAGGGCAGACTTCAAGCGATGCGTTGTTATTGTCCGTCTGCCCTTCGTTTTTTCTTTCACTCCTATTTCTGTTTCCTAAAACAGGTTGTAAGAATACCTTTGTCTATCGTTGGAATATGCTTGCCCCCTATCGGTCATTAGCATTTGCTTCGTCCTTCGTAAGGCATAGCGCTGTCATACGCAACCCTGCAAGTTCGAATCAGACTCTTGCTTCCCTGTGTGTTCGGGATGTCAACGAGATATAGTTCGCGGAAATCTATAGGAGCGGAGATAGATAAAGACCTTTCTACGTGATGGTAGCGCAAAAACATTGAAATTGCCGAGTAAATTCATTGAAATTGCTGAGTAAATTCATTGAAATTGCTGAGTAAATTCATTGAAATTACAAAACAACGCACTATCATTTGACTTTAACTGATTCTACTTTACACTTTTCTTGTTATTTTACTAAATTACT
>OQVU01000109.1_pt1 | contig 25188 bp, 8 predicted proteins | sample 1691611 | NCBI WGS metagenome assembly OQVU01 (sample SAMN03418272, study PRJEB22391) | human gut metagenome | biome: human-gut; feature: organic feature; material: feces | host: Homo sapiens | place: Tanzania | collected 2013-01
CAAAAACACCCTACTTCACTCTTCATAGAAGTCTGCTTCACTTTTCATGGAAAGCCGGAAGATGCTAAAATAAATAACGGGTGGTGAAGAATGGCGAAAATTTTTACAAGACGAAGGGTGATGAAGGGTGATGAAGGGTGTTTTTGAGTAATTATGCTTGTAACTATTTGTGATTCAGGTGGTTATACTGTATGGATGAAGGGTGAGGCGTTTTTATACAAACGAAACGCTTTCTCGCAGGCGAGAAAGCGTTTCTAACTTGTTATATCAAGTGTGGCCACTTGATGTTTTATAACTCATGTCCGAGCCTTTTATTTGAATGGCATAAACCAGTTTTCAGGATTGCTGAGGTCTATGCTGAGATTCTTGAATGCAAGCTTGTCACGAAGCCAGAGTGAACCGTAGTTGGTGCCCCAATAGCTGTCTGTGTTCTTGTGGCGTGCAATGCGGCAGAGGTCGCCATAGCGGGAACCCTCCCAAGCAAGCTCCAATGCCATTTCGTCGCAGAGCAGGTCTTCTACACAGTCCTGATTGATTCTCAAACTGTCTTCTGCTGTTGCATTAGCAGGATAAGCATGGCCCAACTGAGCCAACTTCTTGTCGATCTCATTCTGGAACTGATAACCGGAACCGTTGCCCATGGTAAAGCCAGCTCCGCGAGCGTGAATACCCTGATTACCAAAAGAAACACCATTGGTTTCACTTTCATCATCGAAAACGACACGGTTTTCTGGAGTCAGGAATGGCAAGGTGGTCTTGAGGAACTCGATGCCTTCCTGGGTCATATAGGTAGTATCATCTTCCAAGGTGTGATTCCAACCATCCTTCAACACGGCAAATGCTACGTCAGGATGGCCCATACGGTTTACTGCCTCAGCTAACTTCAGATAGATACCAGATGTTTTGTATAATGTGATATTGGCATTATAATACTTCAGGATAACCTTGGTCAATTCCACCTGTGTGCTAAACTTCACTCTTTCGTATGAACTGTGATAGCGCATATCACCGATAGAGGCCTTAGCGAATACCAGGTTCTTGATATTGAATTCAGAACTACCGCTACCATTTCCATTCGCATAGTAGTAGTCCTGACTGTTGCTCAAATTCAGATAGGCATTGGTTGGTTCGAGAGAAATCTTCTCGTTTACTTCCGTACCATCAGATGAAGTATAGTAATTGTATCCGAAGAGACCAGGTAAAGCAGTTATCTCACCACGCAACTTGTTGGTAGCCATTGCTACGTAAGTAATGGTCTCCAAGTCGTTCATATAGCAGCTTTTCCAGTCTGATGTTTCACGAAATATATATCTGTATCCAGACTTCAGAGATGCGGGATAGCTATTGTAGTCAGGACTGTAGGCTATAAGTGCGTTGTAGTTCTTTGCCGTCTCTTTGTTCTTTTTCAGATATTTGAAGTAGTGCTCTACAGCCTTTGCATAGTTGCCAGATTCCAGATACAGGTCTGCCAAGATCAATCTTACAGGAATCATCATCTTCGCTGTATTGACAGTCTTGTTGTTTCCTGCATCATTGGTACCTGCCTCGAAGTTACCCCAGTTAGGTACTGGCAGATCTACATACTGCTCCAAGTCTGGAGCCAACTCTGCAGCAATTCCGTAGATATCTTTCTTCTCTGAACTTGCTGCATTCTCGATGCCGGCGATATCAGTCAACGGCTTGGTATAGAAAGGAACCTTGCCGTAGTTGTGGGTCAACTGGAGATAAGCCCATGCACGGATAGCCTTGGCCTCTGCATACTCCTTCATCGCAACTTCACTGGAACCAGTAATCAGCGTGGTATCACGGTGAGCAATGTAGTAGTTGCAGTTGTTGATGATACGGTAGTAAACGTATGCAGAATCGTACTTGTTGGTGCCTGAGTAATCGAAAGAAGCCAGTTTCTGCAAATCGGTTGAAGCGTCCTTCGTGGTGGTCAATAAGTCACCACGAAGTTCGTTGATAAGCACATTCTGGTCGATGGCCTGCTGTACACCCTTCAATATACCATTGATGTAGAACATGGAGTCCACTTTTTCATCAAGCGATGGATTGGTGATGTAGCGGTTGGATCCATCATCGAACATATCACTGCATGAGTTGAGTGTGATAGCAGCCATGAGTGCTGCAATAAAATATTTAATTTTTATCATTTTTTTATGCTTTGTGATTGTTGTACTTTTATTAGAGGTTGATCTTCACGCCGACAGTGAAGGTGCGACCTTGTGATACGCAACCTGTGTCAATGCCCTGGTAAAGAACTGCATTGGATACAGACATCTCTGGATCTCCGCCAAGATACTTGCTGATGGTGAAGAGGTTGTTCGCCTCTGCCCATACCTGAAGTCCCTGGAGCCATGAAGAGTTGACTGGTATCTTGTAGTTGATGTTGAGGGAGCGGAGCTTCAGGTAGCTGCCATCCTCTATCCAGCGGTCGCTGAAGCGTGAGTTACCCATCTCGTCTCCATAAGAGATGCGAGGCATGTTGGTTTCCTGGCCTTCTACTCTCCAACGGTTTGCCATGGCGCTGCTCTGGTTGTAGAAGTTATTGCCACCCTCGATGATGCTGCGCTGATAGTTGTAGATATCATTGCCGATAGAGTAACCGAAGATGGCAGATAATGTCAGGTTGCCCCATGTAGCGTGAGCAAAGAAGTTACCATACAACTTAGGGTTTGGATTACCAATGATGGTCTTGTCGCTCTCATTGATGATGCCGTCGCCATTGAGATCTACGAAGTGCATGTCACCTGCCTTGAAATAGCTCTTGGCTCCGGTTTCATCTACCTGGTAGAGATAGCCGTCCTTGCCTGCTGCCTTTGCCTCAGCATCGGTAGAAAATACACCGGCTGTCTTGTAACCGTAGAATACGCCTGCACTGTGATTGACGAGTGTTGCGATGTTCTGGTTGCCATAGATGCTGGATGTGTAGCCTACTGCTGCGTTCTCCTGACCATTCAGGGCGAGGGTCGTGTTGTTAGGAAGCGACTTGATTACGTTCAGATAATGACCGATGCTTGCACCTAATTCCAAAGTGAACTTGCGGCTGACGATAGGCTTGCCGTTGATGTGTACCTCTACACCCTTGTTGTCCAGACTACCCTCGTTGCTCCAGTAACTCTTTACACCTGCCACAGGAGTGGTGAAATCCTTCAATGTAAGAAGGTTGGTGGTATGGTTGAAGAAGAAGGTGAAGTCCAAACCTAAACGGTTCTCTAACCACTGGCTCTCGAAACCTGTATAGAAGCGGCGAGTCTTCTCGAAAGTGATGTTCTCATTACCGATATTGTTGAGCTGTACGGCTGGAATGTTGTTGTGCAGGAATTTCAACACTTCGAAGGATGTGCGGGCAGCCTTGTTGTTGATGTTGTCATTTCCTGTCACTTCATAACCAGCGTTGAGGCGCAAGTAGTTGAAGTTCTTGTTCTTTGGAGCCCAGTTCTCATTGGTTACTACCCAACCAGCCTGAATGCTTGGGAAGAAGCCCCATGCCACATCACCGATTCGCAGACTTGTAGCCTTCTTACCGAAGGTACTGCTGCTCTCCATAGAGGCTGCTACCTGCAGGAAGTAGCGGTTGCGATAGTTGTAATCTGCCTGAGCATACCAGGTGAGTGAGGTGTTCTTGTAGTCATTACCTGTGGCATCCTTGAAGTCCATGCTGTTGGATACGTTAGGCAACTTGTCATTACCGGCTGTACTATACTGACCTGTAGGGTTGTTCATCTCATAGTTGTAGCTGAGGTATCTGAAACCACCCATTGCCTTGAGTGAGTGAGCACCGAAGAGGCGTGTGAAGTCCAGACGGGTATCACTCATCAGGGTTTCTTCCTTAGCGAAGATAGAAGCTGACTGCGTCTGAACTCTACCCAAACCTTCTACATAGTAGGTAGGAACACCGCCCTTTGGACGATAGTAACGCTGGGAGTTACGGTTCAGCGTATAGTTGATGTTCTCTCTCAATGTCCATCCACCCTTGAATTCAAACTTAGGAGCCAGACGGATATGGAACATAGAGTTCTCCATACGGTTCTTGTTGTTGCCGCTACCATTTTCCAACAAGGCTGTTGGGTTTGCCAATGAGAGGTTCTGATTCAATGGAGTCAGGAATTCATCAGCACCTGCCAATGTAGAGGTCAACTCACGGGTTGTATTGTTGTAGAGGTATGGATTCAGGATAGGAGCCTTGATCAGCGCGAGGAGGGTAGGAGATGTAACGGTACCCTTGCTGAAATCGCTTGGTGCTCCATCGTCGAATACATCACGGCTCAACTTGACATAGTCGATGTCAAACTGGGTTGAGAAGAAATTCTTGATGATGCTCAGGTCACTGTTGAAGCGGATGTTCACACGGTTGAAACCATTCTTCTTCACAGTGCTCTGTCCGTCTGTATAACCGAGTGAGAGGTTGTACATACCTACCTCGTCACCACCCATCACGTTGATGCTGTAGTTCTGGCTCAATGCAGTCTCATATACTTCCTTGCTCCAGTCTGTATTATTATGATATGTTTTATAATAATAGTTGTTTGGATCTGTGGTCAGGAAGTTGAGAGAACCCTTCTCCAAGTACTTGTCAATCTTAGGATAGGTACTGAGCATTTCAGTAGCATAGCTCATATACTGGTCTGCATCCATCACATTTGGGAGGCGTGGCACCAAGTTGACACCCATACCGATGTTGGCATCGATACGTGTAGCGATGGTTCTACCGCGGCGGGTCTCCAGTACGATGACACCATTGGCACCCTTGGCACCATAGATGGCAGTACCATTCTTCAATACGGTAACCTTCTCGATGTCGGCAGGATTGATGTTCAGCAACTGGTTGTTGAACATACCTGTCTGAAGTGAAGTGCCGTCGTATTGCATGTCCATAGGCACACCATCCACCACGATCAGAGGCTGGGCGTTGGCATTCAGGGAGTTCAGACCACGGATAAACATGGCAGAACCGATGCCAGGAGCACCTGAGCGCTTCACGGTGCGTACATCAGCACCCAATTTCTCGCCGATGAGGTCTTCTATAGAAGTCTGTGTACTTACCTGTGCTTTCAGGCTTGCCTCGTTGCCCAACTTCGTACCGTTGGTGTACATCTCGTTGAACTTGTCGCTGAGCATCTTTGCCTGGATGTTGTTGACACCTGCGATAGATACCTGCTGGCTTGCATATTGTGAGGTAAACAGATAGAGCGAGGTGGTGAAGGTAGGCACCTTGATCGTGAAGGTACCGTCCTCGTTGGTCATGGCAGCATAGCGAGCATTTCCAAGAGCCTGGATCTGCACACCGCTAAGAGGCTTGCCGGTTGCCGCATCGTAGATGGTACCAGATACCTCTTTCATCGGATAGTTTGGCTGCTTTTTGTTTACCGTTTCCTTCGCTTTCTTTTCGGCGTTGTCGGTTGTCTCTTGGGCATTGATTTCAGCAGCTACTGCCATCAAGCCCATAATAGCCAATATTCTGAAATTTATCATTGTCTTCAATTGTTGAGTTCGTGTTATTAATAGGTGTATGAATTGAGATCCCAGAAGATTTCTGGCATTTCATCTTTATATTCTTCACCACTTTCTCCGTTCAATGCTTTCTGAGCCTGATAGTACTTCACGGCTTCCATAGGAACTAAGGTGATGCCTGCGATGCGCAGTACAACATTCTGGTTCTTGACTGCACGGTCTCCACTAAGTACTTTGAATACTGGATATGCGTCAGGGTCTGTGAAGTTGCTCAGGTTGCGGTAGCAGAATGATGGATTGAATACACCCATGAATTTGCTCACAATCTTGGATTTCTCGTTCGTACCATAGTCGAATACGACTGATGCGTTGTTGGTAGAAACGTTGAAGTCTTTCTTCAATGGTACAGGAGAGAATCTGGTCAGTGTTCCACCTGCAGCATCGTTTTGGAATGAACGAACCTGAATCTTCTGTGAAGTTACCTCGGCTTCTTCATTGGTGATGTTGGCAGGTACCATCGTCAGATATACGGCGTATGGAGTGTACCACATTTCTGGAATATAGAAATAGACCTCTGGTAAAGCACCCAAGTTGGATGTCACCTCATAATACTGGTTGGCGTGCATAGATCCTTCTACCTTCTTGTTTCTGTTGTCGCTGCTTACTGCCACATTCTGGTTGATGGAAACTTTATCCACAGCTGCCTGGAAAGTACCGTTCTGTGCTCTCAGGTGGATGATAGGGCACCAGCTGTCCCAAGGTTTTACACGGAGCGAGTCTGTAATCCATGCGTTACCGTTGCTCATCACCTTCTTCTCAGCATTCACAAACATATCCTTGGCATCATAGACCAAACGGCTGTTCTCGCTGTTGTAGTTCAAGGTGTTGCAGATGACATCGCTTGTTGTACTCTTGATAGAGTCGGTAGCTCCAGTAGGAATATCACCCTTCTGGAAAGCTGGGTTGATGGTGTGACTGTAAATCAGAGGTCTCAGGATAGATGTTGTAGTATATAATTCTGTCAGACTATCTGCATCTAAGGTTACGGCATCAGCTGGAGTGTATTCCAATTCGCCTGTTTTATCATTGTTCTTGACGGTGAAAGACTTGATGGATTTCGGATACTTATAATAAGACTTTACCTTATCATAAGCCGCTTTCCATGCCTTGTCTGTAGGAACAATCATGGTGTAGGTACTGTCCTCGGTGGTCAGTTTGGAGTTCAGGTAGCTGAACATCTTGTTGCTCTCTACATATACCGTGTCAAGATAGGTCATGGCACCATCCTTGATTGGGCCCTCGATACTGTTGTCCTTGTCGATTTCGCGCTTCATGGCGCTCTTGTAGAGCTGGGCAAGACTGGTTGTGTTCTCATTGCGCAGGAACTCTTCATAGAAGTTAGGGCGGAAGTCCATGTAACTGCTCATCAGATGCATGATACCGTTCTTGCCTAACATGTTGGTACTGTCGAGTGCGATATTGCCCAATGTATAGTTGCCGTTGCCTTGAAATGCCATCACCTTCTTGTTGAGCAGGTGAACACGCTCGTTGATCTCACCGGTAGCTCTATGGTAACCGCGTGCGATATGGTTGTTGAGGAATTCTGCCTTCAGCAAGCTGTCGCTCATGGCATTGTATTTCTCGAAGTCGAAAGCGTCGTTGCTTGGTGCCCATACGGTGTAGCTCTGGTTGGTGGACAAAGCCTTGTCGTAACCTACCTTTTCCATCAGTGCCGCAAAGTTGCTGAGCTTTGGGTTGTTGCTGATTTGCTCCCACAGTGTCTTATCTGATGCACCGGAGCCGTCAGTAGTTACGTCATAATGGTCATCCCAGTCGGTGCAGCTTTGGAAACCCAAAGCTGCAACTGCTGTCATTATTATATATTTTACTTTCATATCTTTTGTATTTCTATGTTTGTTTTCTTTTTAGAATACATTCACCTTTTAGAATACATCCTCTGTCAGAGTAGGGTGGTTATACACGCTTACTGGAACTATCTCGATGTAGTCAAGCTCAAACTCAGCCTCTGTATCATCTGGCATGGCTGTCTTACAGCGGAACCAGTTGTCCTCACCTTGTTTGAAGAACTGCTTGGTTACGACACGGCGAATATGTGGCTGGCGGCTGATGTTTGTACGGGCTGTACCCTCAGTTCCCTTCTTGAAATTACTGAAGTAGTTAGGTCCTCTCATCCATCCACGGTTGTGCATAGACTTGTCGGTAGCTGCACCTAAGTCGCCATCCTTATCAGGATCTGTCCAGCCGATTGTAGATGACTCGATACCTACTCGCTGGTCGAGCGGAATGTCGCAGGTTGTCATCTGGGAACGGTCTGAAGAGTGACCCAAGGAGAACTGTACCATGGTACGTTTTCCAGTGATTACATAACCGAAGCGCAATTCGTAGGTTCCGTCTTTTGGAACTGGTGGCAACTTGATGGCAAAGTCGTATGCTCCTCTTACGAACAGCTCGTCGCCCTGGTAGTCCAACCAGCAATCCCAGTTGGCTGGATTAAAACCATTGTTTAACGTCTTTGCTTCGTCTTTTGCCAGATAATATATACGAGATGACTCGCCGTTGTAGATAACCATGTTCTCAAAGTAACCTTCTGGGAAACGGATGGCTCCTATCTTTTTATCGCTTCTACCAAATCTTGAAGAGAAATCCAAGTAAGAATAACCTCTAAACTGATTGGTCATGCTTTCATCAAGCAATGACATGAACTCGAAACGCATACGCTCATTGAGTACCTTGTTTGGCACTTTATCTTCGTAGCAGAGAATGTTATCAATAGGATGAATCCAACCATTGGAAGCCTGACGGGAGAGAACTGAGCCACCCGCAACTTTGATACCTTTATCTTCAGGATATTTATATGCCTCTTCATATGCACTCTTTGAGTTTGCACCTGGTGTGCTTGTCAATGTAGGGTTGTCCAATACTCGGTTGATCCAGATGTTGCTGACGGTACCATGATCCTTTTCACCTGTCAGTTTGAACATGGTGTATGGCAATAAGGTACGTACATATTCATATACATCTACATATTCCAACTCGTTGTAAGAGTAAACCAACTTATCCATGGAAAGTGAATATTTCAGGATGTGGTAGCGGAGGAACATGTTCAAAGTATTCCACTGGTTGGTATAGTCGGTACCTGTGCTGATCTTGATTTCTGGATGATCTTCCAAGTAGCTGTACCAGGTAGCGCAATCCTTGTACCACTCGTTAGCCTTGGCTGCCAATTCTTGCCAGCTGTTAATACCATGATCCTGAAGTACCTTGTCGGTCTCTGCAAAGACGGTGAATCCCACCTTGCAGCTTGTAGGATACTCAGCAAATGGATATTTGGTTTCAGGATCGATGCTAAACCAGCTGATACCGTTGGTACGGATATGCTCCTTCATCACTTCATCCAGACCTGTCTGCTTCAAGGCATCGCACCAGATACTATAGATACCCATGTTCTCCATTTCGTCTATAATATAATTGGTAGAACGGTAGAACAGTTTGTCGATGGTATGAACCACACCGTTTTCCACCTCATGGTCTTTGTTGATGATCTTGGTGGTTCCATCAATGGTGATGTCGTCACCTACACGCTTTGGTGAGTGGGTGTTACCGCCCATCATGGTGATGTCAGAACCGGTCAGCAAATCATTACTTGTCTTCTTCAGACCCGTAAGGTGTGCCTCTACGATATCTTTGCAGAGTGAGTCGCGTTTCTCGGATTTCCAAAGGCGATCTATTATGTTTCCATCACTTACATCACCCGTATAGAGTCCATTGCGATTTGCAGACTTTTTATCTTTCCACAATTCTTTAATATATTCTTTTACCGCCTCGTTGGTTGGAGCGAAGCAGGTATAGGTTCCGTATGCAGACAGGCGGTCTGACAAACCAGCATAGTCTGCAATCTGAGCGAAATCCGAAAGGGTGGAATCGCTTCGCAAGTAGTCGGTGATGGTCTCACCGGTGAAAGTATAGAGGTTGCTTTCATCTATTTGCTCGGAGCATGAAGTGAAGGCGAGTGCACCGAATGCTACACCTGCTACCATGCCACCTATCTTATGAATGAACTTTGTCATAAAGCTATACTTATTATGAGTTTCTTTAATATTATTCTTCAGTTCTCTCAGAACTTTGTGTCTCTACCCAAACAGGATTCTGGTGAATCAACTTATTGGTCTTGGTCTCGCTGGTCAAGATTGGCCAGTAGAGATATCCCTCGTTTTTGAACTTATATAGGTTCGTGCTATACTTGGAAGCGAGGATGTCCTTGAATAAGTTGCCCTTGTTGGCAAGACTTGGCAGATTACTGCCGTTAGGATCTATCTCATAGAGTGTCTTGGTAGGATCTACACCTGTCATGTGGCGGTAGCAGTAGCGTACCAGGTCAAACCAGCGCTTACCTTCATAGCAGAGTTGACGTCCTCTTTCCTGGAGGCAAAGCAGTTCCATCTTGTCTGCCTTGTTGTAGTTGTCTTCATAAACCAAGTAGTCCTCACGTGCTGTTGTCTTGATTGAACGCTGGTTTACAGCCTGGATCAAGTCAAATGGATTTTTCAAATTTTTGGTTTCTGTACCTGCCAACTGAATCTGAGCCTCTGCCTTCATCAGCATGATGTCTGTGATGCGGTAGATAATCCAGTTCTGGTCGAACTTATCGAAGTCACGGAGTGGTTGAACATAAGCAAAACCTTTCTTTCGGGTTGGAATATCCCAAATGACATTTTCTTTGTCCACCATCTTCTTTACCTCATAAGAAGAGTAGCTGTCATCATTTACATTATAGCTGCTGTTGTAGAAGCGGTAGTCGTTTTCAGACTGGAAATATGCGGAAGTAGAAGCACTATTGGTAGCAGGAGATGGTTTGTCAGCGAGGGCACCACCCACAGTATATGTACCTACCAACATTCCGTAGCCTGATTCCTGCTTCTCCCACTTGAAGTAACTCTTGCACAGCATGGTGTTTGAGTTCTTCTCACCGTCAAACTGAAGTTCGAGGATGCTTTCTGAGGAGTTTCCTAACACGAAGTTGTAGTAATTAGCATACAGACCGTTATATAAATAGTTCTGTTGTCTGCTGTTGCGGTAATCTTGCTCAGAGCTTGTACCCTTGATGTTAGCCTCGAAATAGTTTAAGTGGGAGGTGATGACCTTGTCTGCATAATCAATACATGCCTGGTAATACTCCTTGCTCTTGGCAGCATCTGTACCGCTCCAGAGAGAAGCTCTCCAGAGATATACGTCTGCGAGAATGGCATGGATGGCATCCTTGCTGAGCAAACCGGTTGTTCGCCAGTCGTTCGCTCCGAAGATACCGTAATTGTAGCAACTCTTCTCTGCTTCTTCGAGGTCTTCGATACAAAGCTGGAGGGTAGAGTCTGGTGGCAACTGGCCATCCACCTTCATGTCGTCTGTATTCTCGTATGCTTTTGTCACGTAAGGAATATCACGGAAAGCACGAATCAGATAGAAGTGGCAGAGTGCGCGCAAACCCAACATCTGGGCACGTACAGTCTGGTAGTCATCCTCTGTGAACTCAGGATCTTTCTGCATGACTTCCGGTGCGTGGCCCAATACGATATTACAGGTATTGATGACATTATAGAAACATGCCCATGAGTTGTAACCGCTACTTGGGTATAAATCTACTTTGGAAATATCATCCAGTGTCGTGTTTTTCAGTGAAGGATGTTTCTTCAACTCGTCTGAGCGGTAGTCACCCCACATAATCATTCTTTCTATGATGCCTCCATTTATCATGGCGGTGTATGCGCCATTCACCATCTGTGTGACATCTTCTTTGTTCTGCCAGAAGTTCTCACCGATTGTCTTATCGGTAGGATAGATGGTCAGGAAGTCATTGCATGAGCTAAGCGACAGCAAACCTAAGGCTGCGACGGCAAAACTCTTGACGATATTGTTTATTTTATTTTTCATTGTTAGTCTCTGTTTTTGTGTTGGATTAAATTCCGATTCTCATGCGAAGGGTGAACGATTTGCTTCGTGGTGTCTGTGAACTGTCTGAAGCAAAGTTCCAACCGTTGTTTGCATGCTCTGGGTCTGTACCGCTATATTTGCTCCAAACGAAGATGTTCTGACCGCTGAAGTCGAATCGCAAGGTGTTCAGACCTACGCTCTTGAGGAACTTCTTTGGAACATCGTAGCTCAGACTGACGTAGCTGAAACGCAAGAAAGAGGCATCCTCTACGTAGCGGTCGCTACCGAGCCAGTTGTAACCATAGTTGTAGAGTGCGCGTGGAATTTCTGTTACGTCACCGTTCTTGCGCCAGCGCCAGTTCACGGCTGTACTCTGGTTGGTGGTGTCATACATCTTTTCTACACCCATTCGTGCAAAGTTTACAACCTTGAAACCGGTACGGTAAACGAAGTTGGTACGCAATGACCAGTTGCCATAACGGAAGGTGAAACCGAAACCGCCTGAGAACTTAGGATTTGAGTTGCCCAAATAGACCATATCCAATGAATTGATGGTACCGTCATGGTTGACATCTTCGTAAATCACATCACCACCATCAAACTTGTAGGTCTCGCCACCGTCCTTGGAGTTGTAAGTCATACGCAAAGGCTTACCATCAGAACCTGTAATCACCTTACCGTCTCTGTTCAGGGCGATAGGAGCAGTCTTGCCAGATGGCAGGAAGCGGTTGTTGAGGTAATCCACGAGGTCGTTGTTGTCTCTGATCATGATCTTCTCGTTGCCCTCCATGACATAACCCTGGCGACGTAAGTTCTCCAGATAGTCATAGGAGTACTGATATACGCCCTTGTGGCGCAAACCGAAGATAGAACCTAAGGCATTACCCACCTGGATACGCTTGAAGTACTTACCGCGGCTGTCAGCAGACCAGTCCTCGTTGATACCATCGAGTACGGTCTGATCCATCTCTGTGATCTTGTTGAAGTTCTGTGCCACGTTGAAGCTGGCATCCATTGAGAATTTACCTGCCTTGATGAACTTCTTGGCGGTGATGTTGAATTCCCAGCCCTTGTTCTCCATAGAACCGATATTCTTCCATGCCAAAGTGGTATAACCGGTCTGAGAAGAAATGGCAACGCCTGGGTTCAGCAAGTCCTTGGTCTTCTTATAATAGTAGTTGAAGTCAGCCTCAATCATGTCGTCGAAGAGTCCTAAGTTGGCACCCAAGTTCCATGAGGTGGTCTTCTCCCATTTCAGATCACTGAGCTGCAAACCATCTACACGGGTAGAAGGAAGCATGGTATTACCGTTACCATACTGGCTACCAGCTGCATATTTCGCATACTGCAGATACTCGCTGCTTGGAGTTCTACCATTCACACCCCATGATGGACGGAAAGCCAACATAGAGAGCACCTTGCGAGACCATTTCATCCAAGGCTCGTCGCTGATGTTCCAGCGTACAGACATACCAGGGAAGTAACCCCACTTGTTGTTGTCACCGAAACGGGTTGTACCGTCGGCACGTACAGTAAAGTCGGCATTGTAGCGACCCTTGTAAGACAAGTGTGTAGAGAATACGCCTGCCATGCTGCGCCACTCACCATTGCTGGTTGACATGTTGGAGATTTCAGCAGGAAGGGTAGGAGATTGTGCTCCCAATGGCAACTTGCGCTCACTTACGTTCTGACCGTAGCTGGTACCAGAAGTCAACTCCCAACGTCCCAACATCATCCAGGCAATATCTTCATTCTTGAACTTAGGAGTGAAAATCAGCTGGTGACGGGTCTGGAACTGGAATGAGTTGTAGTCATCCATTGTATAGAGGTTGTAGCTATTGTCCTTCCAACCGTTTGTGCTCAACGAACCAGGGCAATAGGTAGGATTACTCTTGGAGAAGATATCCAGATAAACCTGACCTTCGTAGTCGAGACGGGTCTTGTGGTCGTCATTGCCTAAGAAATAGTAGTTGATGCGGAAGTCAGGAGTGATACGGTAGGTACTCTCGTTGTTCCATGCCAAGTTGGCGATAGCCACAGGGTTACCGATATCGCGTACTGACTTCAACTGGAGAGAAGAAGTACCGCTGACAGATGAACCATATTCGTCCTTTTCTGCTGAAGGCAACATGATGTAGTACTCGTTGGTATCGAAGCCGTTACCATCCTCACGGTAGATACTCATGTTAGGAGCCATAGAGAGTGCCTTACCCAAGATGTTGGCATAGCTCTTCTGGTTCTTGGTATAAGTCAATGGGAATTCGGTGGTGAACTTCAGTTTGTCGCTCACATAGTATTCCAGGTTCAAACGGGTAGAGAAACGGTTCAATACCTGTTTGATGATGGTACCAGTCTGGTGGTCATAGTTGGCAGAGATACGGAACACAGCCTTTTCACCACCACCTGAGATGGTGAGACCGTGGCTCTGGTTCCAACCTGTCTGGGTTACAGCCTTGACCCAGTCTGTATTATCATTCCAGTTGTTGTACTCAGCCCAACTCTTGTTGTAGTTCAACTCATTGATGTTGGTGGTAGCAGAAGGATTCTGTGTAGGGTTGTAGAGTTCCTCCTTCATCAACATGGTATATTCGTCACCCGAGAGGAGGTTGTAACCCTTAGGCTGCCAGTTACCCTGGAGTGAGAAGTTGTAGTCGATACGGATCTTACCGCGCTTACCGCGCTTGGTCTTGATACTGATGACACCATTGGCACCACGGGCACCCCAGATAGCGGTAGCAGCGGCATCCTTCATGATGTCGATGCTCTCGATATCGTTCACGTTGATGGAAAGCAAGGAACTGTAGGTCTCCTCTGTAGCAGTTGACCAGTCTGTATCCTTGGCATCAGGCACGTCCATGATGTTACCGTTGACAACGATCAGTGGTTCTGAAGAACCGTTGATGGTGGTCACACCACGCATACGCATGGTAGTACCGGCACCGAGGTTACCAGAGTTGGCTACGATGTCGAGACCGGCAATCTGTCCCTGCAATGCCTCATCGGCACTGGTGAAGGCAAGACCATCCACGATTTCCATGTTCATGGTCTGGGTTGCAACAGATACCTCGTCCTTAGGGATGCTCAAACCATCACCACGGAAACGCTGCTTGGCAGTTACGGTGACTGTTCCCAACTCGTTGGCGTCCTTGAGCTGTACCTGGAAGTTGGTCTGCGAACCGATGACCTGTGAAAAGGTTTTGTATCCTACGTAGCTGACAACTAACTTATTCTTCGGATTCTTGATAGCTAACTGGAAGTTACCATTCACGTCGGTAATCGTTGCGTTCACGTTACGGTTGTTGGCATCTTTCTCTATCACATTACAGCCGATGACAGGACCGAACTCATCAGATACGGTACCTGAGATACGGTGGTCTTGGGCAGAGATTGTCATAGCGCTGCATAAGGCACCTACGGTTATGTATGTTCTTATATTGTTCATTGTGTTATAAGCTTGGTTGTGAAATTATTTGTAGAACTTGATTCCATGCTTCTGTGCATAGTATAGGTTCTTGAGATTCTTCAGGCGTGCCTGATTGGCTTCAGGTGTGTTGCTGGCGAAACCATCGTCATAACGTTTGCTGTTAATGAAGTGGAGAGGCTCTGTAATCTCATGGATGGCTGTGAATGATGATGTTTCAATCGCACCTTCCTTGAAGATGTAGTCACGAGCCATGAAGTTAACCAACTTGTCGCCATTTGCATTGATGATGACGGTGTTGTTATTTTCGTCAGTTACATTCAACTTGCCGCTGCCACCCTTGACTTTGAGTCGCTTGTAAGCAGAACCGATGGTGCAGGAGGTCATATATGATCTGTTGCCGTTTTCTACTTCCTGTGCATCTCCGTAGTCGATGGTGTTGTCGGCATAGAGTGCGAAGTCCTGGAAGTGATAGCGGATGAAGTTTCTGATAGCTTCTGCCATCTTCAGTGCCTTCGCCTTGGCAGCCTCGTCATTTGCTGAAGCGTTGTCTATTTCTTTCTTTACCTGCTCCCAGGTAGGGAGACCATGTTTGAATGCCAAGTCCATGGCATCATTGTTTGGTGCATACAGGGTGTAGTTGTAGGTATTGTAGAAGTTGACGTTCTGGTCGAGACAGTCGTACTTCTTGTTTTCTGATGTGGTGTTGGCAAAGACATCACTGAATACGGTAAACTGCTTCTGTTCGTCTTTATCCATACCGATGCTGGTCAGCAGATTGCTCAGATTGGCTGGTGTACACAAATCCAGGAACTTAGAGAACTGGCTGTTGTCATTGAGACAACCATATACACTAATCTGTGGAGCCTGGATAAGGTGGTCGATGACAAATGCCTTTCCGTTGGTGTAGCTGGTAGCCTCCTTGATTTCTGAAGCAGGGAAGCAGTAGCTGCTGCCTGCTATGCCGTTGATCTGTCCGCCACTGACTACGTTTCCGCCAACGCGACCGCCGTGGATGGCAATCTCACCGCCATGCTTGGTCTTGTAGTACTTGTTGCTTACACCAATGTTGTCCTTGGAGGCAGATTGTGGAAGTGATACGGTATGATAGTTCAAAATGTCAATCAAGCGGTCTTTTACGCCACTCGCACCTGATGTCAAAATGGTAGAGTCTGCGCTGATAGAACCTGTAGCTGGATTGTATTTGAATGCAGAAACAGAGATGTTCTTGTCCTTGTTCACATCTTTATAATAGAAGTGGAGCACACGAGGACCATCCTTATAGTTCTTACCCAATGATACTGGATCTACATAGTACATATCGAAAGCAGTATTGCTTGGCAGGAACATCGCATAGTTGGCTGAGCTGGCACGCAGGTAGGCGTAGTAGTTTACGCCCAACACGCTCTTGTCCTGGATAGCCCAGTTGATGACACCCAAGTCTTTTGCCTTGCGGAGCAACGCTGGTGTAGATACGATATTATATGAAATAGGTGGAATCACTCGGTTGAGCATATAGATAGCACCATTGTTGGCGATACGTACATCGTATGCATTCTCTTTCTTGATGACATCTTTCAAAGTGAGTCCGATCGGGTCACTCGCCTCGTCCATGATGGTACCGAACTTGCTTGGTACAGACTGTACGAAGGAAGCATTCATCATATTATTGACGAATGAGCGGATGATGTTGGCAGGAATACTGTCTAAGTTCTCGCCGAAATTCTCCTTGGTGAGAGGCTTCTTGGCATAAAGTCCAAGAATGTTGTAACCACCATTGGATGGATTGAGGAAATAGTCTTCTACAGCTTCATCATCAGGAACGAACATCGCACCCATATCGGCGAGCATCGTGCCGTATGTGCTGTAATACTGGTTCCATCCCGGGTCGAAGTTGAGAAGCATATCCTGTGCCAATGCCACCTGCTTTGGATCTCTCTGAAGAGCAACTGCTCCCTGAGAACGCTCGCTGAAATAGCGCCACTGGAAAATGGAGTCAATCATTGGCTTGCCATTGAGGAGGGCATTGTCATTATAGTTTAAGGTGGTCTGGGCATCATAGTATGGAGCACAGAAACGGTCGAGCATGCGGCTGAACCACTTGGTGTCCTTGCCTTCTCTGATTATCTGTGCCATGTTGCCCGGAGGTACGATGACACCGTCAGTCTGGTTTACATAACCGTTCTGGCAGGTTACGTCCTTAGCTATAATCTTGTTCTTGAAGATAAAGGTACCACCCGACTCGTATGGTCTTCCTGTGATGGTAGCAAAGTCTTCGCTGTTGATACCATTGTTGAGCATCTGCTCCTGGGTAAAGTGAACCATCATAGGACGGGTGTTGTCCATTACTACGTCGATTCCACCTTTTATATAAGGAGTCCAATAAGAGTTGTTGGCTGGCAACTCAGAAGCCCATACATGATAGATGGTGTCGGTAGCGTTGGCAGAGGTCTGGTGTTTCATGGCAATGCCTCGGGTAACAGAACTGTTGGAACTTTCCACATTGGAAAGCATTTCCGTCAGGATGGCATTGTCAAGGATAGAAGTGTAGAACAGTTGTTTCTTCATGGACTCTGTCAAGTCTTCATACGACTTGGCGTTCCATTTGTTGTTCTTGAAGAACTCGTTGAATGCAGAGTCGTTAGCTGCAAACACAGTCTTTGAACCTGTTTTTGACATGACCTCCTTGTATCCAAGGTCATCAATCAGGCGAAGATAGGTTTTGAATGTACCATGAAGACTACTGGCTTCACTTGGATTTTCCAGCTCTTCATAGATACTCTTACCCAAATTCGTCGGGATGTTGCCCTTGTCGTCGAGGTCGTAAGAGTCAGTACATGCATAGAAGCCTGAGATGGCTAATGTAGCGCATATACCGAGCATCGCATGACGCGATTGATTGATAAAGCGGTTGCTCATGTTATTGTTTATTTTGTTGTTTAGAAGTTTCAATGTGTTGATGTTTAGATTTCTCCTTTTAACAGTTATTTGCTATCTTAAACGAAATTTGTCCTGCAAATAAAGCCCTCCGATGGTGCTTGTGCTGGCGAAAAATGCCACGCTTTTCCGGATATTTGGAATAGGTTCAGTTTCATTTCGATTGAATCAAATTTTGTTGTTAGGATACTTTCGTTAGTTATTTTGGGTGCAAAGATAGTAATACTTTAATTAAATAATGCTATTTTTGTTGAAAAATATCTCTGCGTTAACGAAGATTAACTAAGTATTTTGTTTGCCTCTCGTTTTTTCTTGTTACCTTTTTGGAACAATAAGCGTTAAAATTACACTATTATATAATGTATATTCCTGCTTTTATGTAGTTTTCACACCCATTTTGGTTAAATAATCTAAAAACTAAGCATTTTTTTCGCTTAAAAACTTGTATGTTACGGTTAAATTACTAATTTTGCAACCAGATAAAACTTTAATTAAATGAAGCTAATAACTTCATCAACCTATTAAACCAAAAAAATAACGCATGGACAAACGTTTACTTTATTCAGCAGTTTTGGTTGCTTCATTAAGCACCAATTATGCACAAGCTCAGGTGAATGATCCTGTTCTTCCAAATCCAGTACAGTTGAAACTGGATGGTACTGATACTGTAGCTATCAAGAATATCTTGGCAGACCAGTGGCTTACCAATGGTAATGCTTATGGCACCCAGACAAGTTTGGGCACATCAGGTCTTGGCTTTGTTATCGTTCCTAATAAGGGCGATGATGGTCAGCCTAATGGTACTTATTCTTTCTGTAATGATAAATCTGGTAAGTTTGGTGCCTTTTCTAACAAGATATTCCTTAACTCATTTGATGAAAATGGTGGTAACTCTTATGTTGATTACAATAATCAAGGTATAGAGAAAACCTATTGGAAAGTTACACCTAATGGTACGACATTCAGATTCCAGTCTAACGAGCAGCCAGAGACTTATGCCGGCTATAATCCTAATGATACTGGACTCGATGGTAAAGGTGAGACTGCTGTAGATGGTCTGTTCCGCCCAGCATTGGCAGAAAGCAGTGATTATGGTCTTGATTGGGCTGCTTATCCTTATACTTATTTCTATCGCTTAGAGAAGTTGAAGGATGCGATTAACGCTGCAGTTGATGAAGGATTAGATGTATCTGCAGTAGAAGCTATCTACAATAATCCTAATGCAGAATATTGGCGGCTGAAGGAAGCTTATCGCATGATTACTGATATTAGAAGAAATAAGGCAATGGAGAGTGCTACGGCTGAATCTCGTGTAGATATTACAGAATATGCTCCAGACGCCAATTGTGATGCTTTGACTGGTTGGACTCATGAATGCGAATATGATAAAGACGGAAATGTCGGCTCTGGCGGTCATGGTACTAATTGGCAGACAAATTCTCATGCATATACTGCACCTGATGGCTATCAGACAGAGAAATTTATTGAGCGCTGGGTGAATGGAAATTCAGACCCTGTAACAGGTACCGAAGTTGCTGGTGCAGGCCGCCTCAGTGACGGTGTTCTCTCTCAGACTTTGCACAAACTGCCTGCGGGTGGTTATAAGGTGACCTGCTATGCGATGGCAACCCAGCAGTCTAAGGGTAATGACTATAAGGTAGAGGGTGTTTCTGTATTCGCAGATACCAAGAGTACTCCTAACTCTCAGGTTGTAGCTACCAAGGCTGGTGTACCACAGAAGTATGAGTTCCTCCTGGATATCAAGGAAGGTGAAGATTTGACTATCGGTTTCAAGCTCGATCAGTGTACTGCTAACTGGGTATTCGTAGATAATTTCCAGATTGTGTATTGCGGTCCAAGTTTCAAGGCTATGAACTTGAATGATGTGCAGACTGCTGCAGAAGACCTCGATGCTAAGCTGGCTGGTGCTAATGCATGCCCTACTTATACCGACAAGGCTGCTGAACTCATCGAAATTGCAAGAGCGATGACTGAAGATGGTACTTCTGATGAGGAAATCAATGCCATGAAGAAGGATCTTTCAGATATCGCAGCAGAGATTGAAAAGAGTTCTGAGTTGTATGCTGAATTGGATAATCTGAATACAACGACGATAGCAGATTTCTTGGCAGAAGATCCTGCTGGAGATGAGTTTGATGCTTTCATGGCATTATATGATGATTGTGGAACGGGCGAAGGCGTAGAAAGCTTGACTAGCAGCTATAATCTCAATAATGAGGAGTTGACAAAGTATATGGCTGACTTGAAGGTCTTGTTGGAGGCTGCTCAGAATGCAAGTATCAAGCCAGGTGATGATATCACAAGAAAGATTGTGAACCCATCATTCGATAATGGCAGCGAAGGCTGGACTGTCAAAGATGTGACAGGAAACAGAACATTTGGTGGAAGTTACAACAACTGTGAGGTATATCAAGGTACATTTGATTTCTATCAGGATATTACAAATATTCCTGATGGTGTTTATGAACTCTCAGTACTTGCATTCCAGCGTGTAGCTGAAAATGGTGTAGCTTCTAAAGCTCATGATGCTGGTACAGAGGATATTACTGCGTTTATCTATGCAAATGATTTGGAGACTCCATTTACTTCTCCTTATACATACGGTATGAAGGAACCTTCTGGTGGTGACCCTGCTGACTATAAATATACCTTGAATGGAGAAGAGGTTTACATCCCTAACTCTATGAAGGGTATGGCTGCTGCCACTACGGAGAATCCAAACGCTTATACTGTAACCGTTCCAATGTTAGTAGAGGGTGGTACGCTTCGTGTCGGTGTACGTGAGAAGAGACGTCCTTCTAATGTGAATGGTTCTTGGGGTGACTGGGCTATCTGGGATAACTTCAGATTGAAGTATATTGGTAGCAAGGGTGAGGCTCTGAATGCGGTAACAACACCATTGATTGCTAAGGCTGCAGGCTTGCTTGATTCTAAGATGAATTCAGAAGTACGCGCTCAGTTGGAGGCTGCTAAGACTGCTCTTGAAACAGAAGCAACAGTTCCTGGTATTCATACATTGAGTGCTGCCATTGAGGCTGCTAACACCTCTATTGAGGCTTATAAGCCACTTCAGACTGCTATTGAGAATGCTCAGACCCGTTATGATGAAAATGAAGCTTCTTCTACTACCTCTGACGTAGCTAAAGGCTTGTATAATGCAGCTAAGACTACTGCTGAGAATATTTATAATAATGGTACAGCTGCTGATGCTGAGATACCTGCTGCTATCAAGGCTTTGAATGAAGGTGTAACTAAGTACGTCATCAATGATATCATTGCTGATGCTTCAGAAGCAAAACCTGCAGATATCACCAAGGTTATCGCCAACAGTGATTTCGCAACCATGAGTAGTACAGGTTGGGATGTGAAAGATGGAACAATGGCATTCCAGTCTAATAATAGTGTTGAGGCTGGTGAGTTCTTCAACTGTACATTCAACTTGCAGCAGACATTGGTAGGTCTTCCTGCTGGTATGTATCGTTTGACAACTCAGGCTTTCTATCGTAATGGTAAGGCTGCTAAAGACGGTAGCGATGAGTTGAAGTATGATGTAAACGAGAATGCATTTATCTACTTCTCTGATAAGGAAATCCCAACAGAAGAAGGGAAGAAGGTAGCTACTGAACTCCCTGAGAGCAAGCAGGCTATCAAGACCATTACTGCACATAAGATTGCTGAAGACAAATGGAATGACGTAGGCTTGAGTGATAATGGAGGTCTGTATAAAATGAAGGATGGAATGTACATTCCTGACAACATGATTACTGCTCAGGCATTCTTCAGATCTGAAGCTGGCAGTGCATACGATTCTGAGCCATTGAATTTCAACTATGATGGCAATAGCGATTTCCGTATCGGTTTGATCAAGAATGTAACGGTAACCAATGACTGGACAATCGTTAAGAACTTCAAGTTATATTATCTCGGCGTTGATCCTACAGGTATCAGCGAGATCGTTACAGATGCAAATGCAGTAGCAACTAAGATCTACAATGCAAGCGGTATGCAGATCGGCAAGCTTCAGAAGGGTATCAATATCATTGAGACCGTGATGAAGGATGGTTCTAAGAAGGTGAAGAAGGTAGTCGTTAAGTAATTGCGACTGGTTTTTGAACTAACATAACTTGAAAGGCAGACGGAACGCAGAGAGTGAAAACCTTCTGTTTTCTGTCTGCCTTTTTCCTTTTCTTTATTCAACTTATTTTTTTTACATCAACTCTATCTCTGAATAATTCATGAACTTAAGTAAACCTATACTCTTTTGTTCTTCTCTTTGTATGTCTTTGGCAGCTACAGCGCAGGTAACGATGACCATCGATGCCCAAAAACGTGCGGCTGCTATCAGCGAACACCAATACGGACTGTTCTTCGAGGAAATCAATCATGCGGGAGATGGTGGCTTATATGCGGAACTTATCAGAAACCGATCTTTCGAGGATAATAATACAACCCCTGAATGCTGGTCGGCTATCCAGCAAAACGGTCAGGACGTGAAACTCTCCCTGAATACAAAGCAGGTGATGAACAAGGCACAGCAAACCTGTCTGCAACTTTCGGTTTCCGGCGCAAGCGCAACTCAAAAAGCAGGAGTCTGTAATACGGGCTTCTGGGGAATGCACTTTGAGACAAATTCTACCTATACGCTCCGTGTGTGGGTAAAAGCTTCAACTAATTTTAATGGAAAAATATACGGACAACTCCAGCAGAATGATGGAACTGCTGCTTCTGAGGAAGTGCAGTTGGAAGGCTCTTTGAAGTCTAATTCTTGGACTCTGTTGACTGCCCGAATCAAGGCAAATGCTTCTTGTGAGAAAGGTCGTTTTGCATTGCTTACCTCTTGTGACGGCAGCATGCTGATCGATGTAGTCTCACTCATGCCTTATACCTGGAAAGGTCGCAAGAATGGTTTGCGCCCTGACCTTGCCCAACTTCTTCATGATACCAAACCTACCTTCCTCCGTTTCCCTGGCGGTTGTTATGTGGAAGGACAGGGTGCACTGGAAAATTCCTTCCAGTGGAAGAATACGCTCGGTCCGATAGAGGAACGTCCGGGACATTGGAACCATAACTGGCGTTACCGTTCTTCCGACGGCTTGGGTTATGATGAATACCTGCAGATGTGCGAAGATTTGAATGCCGCTCCGATGTTTGTGGTCAATGTAGGTCTGGGACATGGCTTTACCGTTCCTTTTGAACAGGTAGATACCTTGGTGCAGAACACCTTGGATGCCATTGAATATGCCAATGGGGATGAGACGACCGAATGGGGTCGCCGTCGTATCGCCAATGGGCATGAGAAACCTTACGGACTTAAGTTCATTGAGGTGGGCAATGAGAATGGTCAGCCAGAGGCTCGTGAGGAATACAGTCGCCGTTATGCGAAGTTCTATGAAGCCATTCATGCCAAATATCCGGAGATTGTCATCATCGGCAATGTGGAGGCATGGGGTACTGACAATCCTGCATGGGTCTTGGATACTCCTGTAGATCTCGTGGATGAGCATTACTATCGCACCTACCAGTGGATGAGAAACAACTATCATAAGTACGACCGATACAACCGTACCATCGGTGTATATAATGGTGAATATGCTGCCAATTCCGGTTCTTATGGTAAGTATGGCAATTTGAACAGTGCATTGGGAGAGGCTATCTACATGTTGGGCATGGAGAAAAACTCCGATGTCTGCAAGTTGGCAAGCTTTGCACCGATCTTTACCCACGAGGAAGACCCGCTGTGGGCATACGATATGATCCACTTCAATGCGGCAAAGAATTTCTGCACTCCTTCTTATTATGTGCAGAAACTTTTGGGTAATAACTTGGGTAAGCAGAACCTGCTATGGACAGAAACGGGTAATTCTTCTTCTGTTCAAGATGGTCAGGTGGGCGTAGGCTCTTGGAATACCCAGGTCTCTTACGATGATGTGGAGGTCTTAGGAAATGACGGCACGACTATCTGGAAGGATGACTTCTCTTCTTCACAGGACACCTGGAATGCGGGAAGTGGCTTCTGGTTTGTCAACAATGGAGAATTGAAACAGACCAGTTCTTCTACCAACTGTACTTATGTAAATACGCAAAAGATTTCTGGACAGAAATATACCTATAAGCTTCGTGCCAAGAAAAACGGTGGTGGAGAAGGCTTCCTCGTTATTTTCAATTATCAGGATGCCAATAACTACTGTTGGTGGAACCTCGGTGGATGGAACAATACTGCTCATGGTGTAGAACAGTGTGTGAATGGTTCGAAATCTACACTTGCCACAGCTTCCGGTAATATCGAAAACGACCGTTGGTATGATATCGAGATAGAGGTGGATGGTACGGCTGTTACCTGTAAGTTGGATGGCACGGTGATTCATCAGTTTACTTTGCCTGCTGAACAGCAGATTTATCAGTCTGCACAGTTGGATGAGGAGAATGGTATTCTCTATCTGAAGGTGGTGAATCCTAATCAGGATGCTACCACGCTCCATCTGAATCTCAAGAATATGAAGGCAGACCACGGTACTGTGGTTCGACTGACCTCTGTCAATGGTACAGATGAGAATACGATGGACGAACCTTTCAAGGTGGCTCCAACAGAAGAAATCAGTCTGTCTGATGTCAAGACCTTGGAAATTCCTGCTTTCTCTCTCAACGTATTTAAGTTGAAGGTAAGCGAGGTGGCTGATGAAGTGAAGGATGATCTCTTGGCTGAGGATGTAGATAAGTATGGTTATCTCTATGCCCACATGCATGGTTCTCAGGAAATAACCTCTTTCGCCCTGAGCCGCTATGGCAATAGTTACCGTGATCTCTTCAATGGTGGTGAGGTCTTCGATACCAAGAAGTTTACGCAGACGGGCGGTATGCGTGATGCGTATGTGATGCGTACGGAGAGTGGCAAGTACATGTTGGCTGGTACTGATATGACTTCCAAGTTGGGTTGGAACAGTAACCATATCATGGTTCTGATGCTCAGTAATGACCTGGTTCATTGGGCCAAGAGCATGAGCATCGACCTGGAGAGTGAGGAAAACATGAAGGCACTTGGTCTGACTGATGTGAAGGATATGACTGCAGCCTGGGCACCGCAGGTAATCTATGATCCTGTGACCCAGAAGTATGTGGTTTATTACTCAGTTGGTTTCCCTGACCGTCATCGTATCTATTACTCTTTGGTCAATGAGGATCTGACAGAGATTTCTGCTCCAAAACTCTACTTTGATCCAGGCTATGACATCATTGATGCCGACATTATATATAATAAGGTGGATGGCGAATATGTGATGATCTACAAGACAGAGAGTGGGGAGCACCATCTCAAACAGGCAAGAGCAAAATTTCTGGTACCTACAGACCAGACTACAGGCACCTGCCAGTGGCAGCTATTCTCGTGGTTGCCGCTCATAACAGAAACAATA
>OQVU01000112.1_pt1 | contig 25064 bp, 20 predicted proteins | sample 1691611 | NCBI WGS metagenome assembly OQVU01 (sample SAMN03418272, study PRJEB22391) | human gut metagenome | biome: human-gut; feature: organic feature; material: feces | host: Homo sapiens | place: Tanzania | collected 2013-01
ATTGTTTTGCGTAGACCTCTCTTCCCCACTCGTCAGGCGTCAGCGTCGGTGCGAAGCGCATCCATTTTCCGACAAAAATCAGCGAAGAGAGGATAATACCGAGTTATTATAGCGCGAGCAAGAACGTCGATGACGTGACCTTCATATTTGTACGCTGCATCGGAACGACTCTTTATCATGTGCATCCACGACTGCCCGTCGCTTATAAGGCTCATTTCGAAGGCTTTGCGTGTAGCGTCGCGCGAGCCTCCGATGCCGTCGAAGCCTTGATACTCGGCATACGCCTTCATGAGTTTCCACGAGAGTTCGTGTGTGAACTCAAATCGCTGTACAAGTCCGTCGCGCTCAAACTCGTTGAGCGCCCGCTTTTTGCTGGCGCCGACTATCTCGGCGAGGCGTGCGAGTGCCTTATGGTAGCTGTCAAGACGTTGTTCCCAACGCGGAATGTTAATCATATACTGCTGTTTTGCGTGCTAAGTTACTACTTTTACGCGAAAATAACAAGGCTTCACACCATAAAAGCGAGGAATGCAACAATATCAACCAATCATGCCACACCCTCGCTTCATGGGTCAGAACCGATAAGACACGCCGTCAAAAGTAGTTTTTTCATATATAGATGTTTATTTATTGATATATCACCGTATAATTCATTCTTGCCAACTGTTTTATCACTAACTTATACTTTTTGTCATAGATACATTTCTCTGCAAGTTCTTCTTTGGTGTACTTTTTATACGTGCTCCTCCTAATAACAACAATCTGATATACTAAGTCGTCGTTGCGCTTATACACTTCGTAACCTTTGTATTGATCATTGTTTTTAACACGCCGAAGTCCTTTGGAGAGTATAGTTTTAGTAGTAAGTTCTGAAGAACTGTCTGCGAATGCTCCATAGCCAATATAAACCGATTCACCGCATTTGTTTATGAAACAAATATTCGGGTAGTCATAATCGAATTCCAACTCGTCGTCATCCCTGTACCCGAAGAAGAATTTACACGAAGACAAAATGGACACAAACGCTATAGCCAAAAATATTAATTTATACCTCATACTTCTTTTATCATTTATCATCATTTCCCGTATAAGTGATTAATGAACCCATTGCTAAAGCATCATCATAAGTGAAGCGATATATTTTATCACATATTCCCTTTTCCACAAGCTCAGCATCGGTATATTTATCTAAGGTCTCTTTTTTGAAGATAAACAAATAGGTAGAATTAAGAGCCACACGAGCATCATTCGGACAAATGATGGAGAGTCCCCAACTCTCCCCTGGCAAAACCTTAGTCATTCTGTCTCTACTGCGTATTTTATCAAACACGGATTCCACCGTAACACATTGGTTAGGTTTCGCATTATAATATGTAACTAAATACACCTCGCCTTCCGATTCGTTTGTAAAGGTGCAATAAAGATGAGTAACAGAAGAGCCATCATCATCACACGTTGTTGCCGTAAGCGTGATATACAGAAAACACATGATTGTGTAAATGAAAAATTTCTTCATTGGTTTAACACATAAATTTAAATAGTTGAAAGATAAAGCCCACACAGAAAGTTTCGCTTTGGGACTAAACATTATATCTTGTTTATACGAACTCTGATATGACATGGCAAAAATACAAATTAAATCTGATAAGCGCACCCTTTTGGAGGAATATTTTCCGAATAAGGAGCAATTTGACAACGTCGTAAAGGAAAGGAACGTGTCTTCGATGGTTACTACTTTTGCATGGTAAACGCATGTTTTTAATGATGCAAAAGCTCAAGTTCTTTCATCGTGCTCCGAACGCAATCCGATCGGACGGCGGACGCGAGCGGTGGAAAGATGTTGAGGGTTATGGCGCAGAGAGCAAGAAGAGACGGATTATCTGTAGGAGGCTACGGCATTAGCTTTCCGCTACGCGCTGCTTTAGCACGGCGTTGACATCAAAAAAGGCGCAACTCCCTTGCGGGAATTGCGCCTATATGCATATCGGCTCATGCTGTCTGCTTCAGGAACCAGACGGAGAGCTAACGAGTGCGTCGGTTAAGCCTCCGGGTTGTTGAACGGAGTAGCTGTGCGAGGCTGCTGTGCCTCCGGCAGGTTGATCTTGCCGAAGTTCTGCTCGTACTTCTGGATGTTGTCGTTCAGGGCCATGAGCAGACGCTTTGCGTGCTCCGGAGCCATTACGACGCGGCTGCGTACCTGCGGCTGCTGCATACCGGGGAGCATGCAAGTGAAGTCGAGGATAAAGTCGCTTGAAGAGTGAGTGATGAGTGCGAGGTTAGCGTAAACGCCTACACCGATTTCCGGCTTCAGTTCGATCTGAAGACCCTGGGGCTGCTGGTTCTTGTTTTCTTCCATTTTTGTTATTTTGTTTAAGTTATTAATTATGTGTTTTCCTTTTGTATCTGCAAAGATACGGTTTTCATTTGGGTCGTGCAAATTATTTTTCAGAAATCTGCGCGCGCCATATCTCTATGCTGTTGATGATGTTCTGCCAGAGTATGTAGCATCCGGGGCCTACGGCTGAGAGTGGCGAGAGGTAGGTGCAGGCTATCCAGATGGCGAAGGCGGTGTTCTTCTGTCCGAGTCCCTGACCGGCGTTGATGGTCTCGCCGAAGCGTCTGCCGATGGTTCTGCCGCAGGCGAACTGGAAGATGCAGAGCAGGAGCGAACCGGCGGCGATGAGGAGCAGGAAGCGGAGCGTGGTGTCGGCGTGGAAGATGTTCTTCATCGTGGTGCCGGAGACGATGAGCAGCGAGCATCCCCAGAGATAGTAGGAGAGGTCTTTGACGCTGACGATGCGCTGGCAGAGGCGCTTGGCGTGATGCTTCACGACGTAGGCGAGCAGCATCGGCACGACGAGCACCGTGAACACCTTATATAATATAAGGGCGAAGGCGGCGAGGAAGTGCATCTCGCGTCCGCCGTCGAGGAGCGGGAAGCAGACGGGTATCATGAGCGCCGTAATGAAGTTGGAGAGGAAGGTGTAGGTGGTCATCTCCTCAAGGTTGCCGCCCAGCTTCTGCGTGACGACGGGCGCGGCTGAGGCGCACGGACTGATGATGCACGTGAGGAGTGCTTCGGCGAGGATGAGCCGGTTGCCCTTCAGAGAGAAGGCTATGACGGCTGCCATCACCACGGCCACGCCGAACACCTGAAAGGCGCCGAGCCACCAGTGCCACGCCACAGACGCCGCCGCTGATGATGCAGACAATCGCCACGGGGCGCAAGCGGCGGAAGTCGACCTTGCAGAACGTGACGAAGAGCACGAGGAACATGAACATGGGGAGCAGGGCATCGAACACGGGCGCGGCGCCGGTGGCGAACGTGTCGAGCTGCGGCACGAGCGCGAATATCATATAAACGACACATCCCGTGGCAATGGCTACGGGCAGCGTCCAGTCTTTCAGTAAGCGTATGAGTTGCATTATCGTCGGGTTTTGTTATACGGAGCAAAAGTAGCGAAAATATATCAGATAGTGTGGGTTGTTCGCAATAATTTCGTAATTTTGTACGCATGAACGTAAAAATCGACAACTCATGGCGCGAGCATATCGGAGCGGAGTTTGAGAAGCCCTATTTCGCTCAGCTCACCGACTTCGTGCGCCAGGAATATTCCACTACGGCGTGCTATCCGCCGGGATCGCTCGTCTTCAACGCCTTCAACCTCTGTCCGTTCGACGCGGTGAAGGTGGTGATTATCGGTCAGGACCCGTATCACGAGCCGGGTCAGGCGCAGGGTCTGAGCTTCTCTGTGCCGGCAGGCGTGCCTTTCCCGCCGTCGCTTCAGAACATCTTCAAGGAGATACAGCTCGACCTCGGAAAGCCTATCCCGCAGACGGGCGACCTGACGCGCTGGGCTGAGCAGGGCGTGCTCTTGCTGAACGCTACGCTCACGGTGCGTGCGCATCAGGCGGCGAGTCATCAGCGTCACGGCTGGGAGCAGTTCACCGACGCCGCCATCAGCGCGCTCAGTGCCGAGCGCGAGCACCTCGTGTTCATTCTCTGGGGCGGCTATGCGCGCTCTAAGAAGCAGCTCATCGACCGCGGGCGCCATCTCGTGCTCGAGTCGGTGCATCCCTCGCCGCTCTCTGCCAACCGCGGCGGATGGTTCGGCAACCACCACTTCTCGCTCTGCAACGCCTATCTGCGCGAACACGGCGAGCAGGAGATTGACTGGTAACACGTCCACGGAGATTCCCTACTAAGACTTTCTCCCTCAGAATTCACGAAATTCACGGAAGAGTTTGCTGAAAGTATTCTCCCACAGATTTCACAGATCGACACAGATGGGTTCTTTCAGGGGGTGCACTTGTCTCAAGTGCACCAACAAAGCAAAAAAAGGCACCAATGAAGCAAGACGTGCAACAACAGAGCAGGTTGGTGCACTTGAGACAAGTGCACCCCCTGAAAGCAGCATCTGTGAAAATCTGTGCAATCTGTGGGAGAATATACAGCAAGAAGATTCTGTGTATTCCGTGCAATCTGTGGGAGGCATTTCACTGCAAGAAGAGTGCAATCTGTGGGAGGCATTTCACAGCAAGAAGAAATAATCATTAAGAAACAAAACAGAAATATGATACTTGACATTGACAACATACTCGTTTCATCCGACATCATCACCGAGCAGTTCTGCTGCGACCTCGACGCCTGCAAGGGCATCTGCTGCGTAGAAGGCGACGCCGGCGCACCGGTCACACTCGAAGAGATTGGCGGCATAGAAGACGCGCTCGACACCGTGTGGGGCGACATGTCGGCACAAGCGCAAGCCGTGGTAGACAAGCAGGGCGTGGCGTACACCGACCGCGACGGCGACCTCGTGACAAGCATCGTGGGCGGCAAGGACTGCGTGTTCACGTGCTACGAAGGCGACTGCTGCCTCTGCGCCTTGGAGCGTGCATACCGCGCCGGCAAGACGCAGTTCATAAAGCCCATCTCGTGCGCACTCTACCCTATCCGCGAGAAGCGCTTCGCCAACGGCACCGTAGCGCTTAACTACAACCGCTGGGACGTGTGCAAAGACGCCGTGAAGAAGGGTCGCGAACTCGAGTTGCCCGTGTACAAGTTCCTCGAAGGTCCGCTCACGAGACGCTTCGGCAAGGAGTGGTACGCAGCACTCTGCGAGGTGGCAGACCACTTCGACGAGCTGTGCGAATAGCAAGCCGTTCGTAGCACGTTAAGCACTATAACGTTGCACGAACGAAACAAAGACGTTGCGCTATTGCAACTAAGCATAACATGGTAGCGCTCAACACATTACTAAACTCCGACTGTCATTTTGCGACATACACGCACACAAACGGTGTGCGTTAACATAAAAGATGTTAATAATATGTTAAGTCGGCGCCCGAAGAAGTTTTCGAGCGTCGACTTATTAAATATTATTAGTAATTTTGCAGCAAATTGTTTTTTTTCAGTATAAAATCAAACACACATGTCAAACAAATGGTTCGCGCGATTGGTAGCCATTGTGGCGGTGCTTGTGACAACCACGCCATCTAATGCGCAGCGCGTAAATGTAAAAACGAACGCCTTATATTGGGCTGTGGCGGCACCCAACCTCGGGCTTGAATTCAGGATTAATCGTCATGTGACGTTCAACCTCGAAGGCGTTGTCACCCGCACCAAGTTTAACAACGGCAAATACGACTTCAAGGGATTCGGAGTAGAACCCGAAGTACGCTACTGGTTCAGTGCACGTCCTCAGGCTGCTCACTTCGTGGGCATAGCCGCAGTAGCAGCGAACTACGACTTGAAGTTCAAGCAGAAGCGACACGACGGCGATGTTTTCGGCGGTGGCGTCACCTACGGCTACAGCTTCGTGCTCAGTCGCCACTGGAGTATAGAGACAACGCTCGGCGTGGGTCTGGTATATCGCCAGGAGAAGTTCTCGAGAAGCGAGGCACAGCACGCTGCGCTTGAGAAGCCGAACGTCGAAACCGTCAACTTCGCTCCGATTAAGGCAGGCGTCAACTTCGTATACATTATTAAATAACACAACACAAACTCAACGGGAAGTTAAAGCTAAATACTTATACACGGCGTTTCGCGATATGTCCGCCGACGGACAAGAGACGCTGCAGACACTAGTTTATATACGAATAAGTTTAGATTAGAGAGTTTTATAAGCAACTTCATTTTAAAGTTTGAAAGCAAAGAGATATGAATTCAGAAAACATAGCAACACACTTTAAGCGGGTGGCACTCACACTCGCAGCCCTGCTATGCCTCGCGCTCGGTGCGCAGGCTCAGGAAGTGGTGCGCCTAACGGGTCGCGTAGTGTCTAAGCAGACCGGCGAACCGCTCATCGGCGTGAATATCACCGACACCAGACTACGCCGCGCGCTCGCCGTAACCGACGAGGACGGACGCTTCTCAATGAACACGCACGTAGGCACTCAGCTGCGCTTCTCTATGATTGGCGCCAAGCAGGAAATGGTGAAGGTGAAGAACGATAAGTTCCTCACGGTGAAGCTCGACGAGGACGACGTGCAGCTCAAGGAGGTAGAGGTGAAGACAAAGCGCATCACCGACCGCATCATGCCCGAGCCTACGGATATCGAGGTGAAGGGCAACTGGCTCTATGTACGTACGCGTGTTCGTGTGCCGAAGCAGATGTTCCAGCACGACCGCCGACTCGTTGTGCAGCCTATATTGAATAATGTGACGGAGAACAAGCTCACGCTGATGCGCCCGATGGTGTATGACGCCAAGGAGTATCACAGAACGCAGGACCGCCTCTACAACTTCAACATGAACAGCGAGACCGCCGGCGACCCGCTTGCAAAGCACGTCACCGTGAAGAGCAGCGCCACACGCGAGAAGGGTCAGGCTAACGACATCATCGGCTACAGCGACTCTATCTTCGTGAAGAACCTCAAGGCAGAATACTCTTGCGACGTGTACATGGCTATCGAGGACTACACGCACATCATCTATCGCGACACTACGGTCATCGCCCGCGGAACGGTCAATCCGCTGCGCTGGCTCGACTGCTCATTGCTGGGCAAGCCGCTCAATGATGAGTCCTACTACCCCACTCCAGAGAAGCAGATGCGCGACAGCAAGGGTAACATCAACCTGAAGTTCCTCATCGGCAAGGCAACGCTCAACACCAACGACCCGCACAACGATATAGAGATTGAGAAACTGCGCCAGCAGATCGACGCCATCCGCGCCGACAAGGACGCTACAATACAGTCGCTCTCGCTCGAAGGTATCGCTTCGCCTGACGGCCGCTACAACTTCAACCAGAATCTTGCACGCCAGCGTATGGACTTCGCGCTGGGATATATACGCGAAAAGCTGCCCGAGAATCTGCGCAGCGGCATCGAGTTCAGCAGCAAGTCGTCGGTAGCTCCTTGGAGCGAGGTGGTTGCTCTGCTGCGCCGCGACTCGCTCTTCAACGAAGCCGACCAGGTGCAGAGCATCATCAACCGCAGCAGCAACATCGACGTGCAGAGCGCAAGAATACGCCGCCTGCCGTTCTTCAGAAGTGTGCTTGAGGCACGCTATCTGCCGAAGCTCCGCCAGGTGAACTACGTGATGAACTACACAATCTTCCGTCAGCTCACACTCGACGAGATTCGCAATCTCTACGCTGCCGACTACAAGAAGCTCACTCGCTACGAGTTCTTCACACTCTATCGCAGCGAGAACGACGCCGTAAAGCGCGACACCATCATACGCCAGGCTCTGGAGATGTATCCTTCGTTCATGATTGCAGCCAACGACCTCGCAGCCGATCTTATCAACCGCGGCGAGTCTGACCCGCAGCTGCTCGAGCCGTTCGCAGGCGAGAAGGCACCGGCTACGGTTAACATCAACCACGCCATCGCATTGCTTCAGGACCGCCAGTTCGCTGCCGCCGACGAGTGTCTTTCCTACGTGCCCAAGACCGAAGAGTCTGAGCTGCTGCACGCTATGAGCGGCGTTCTCAACGGACGCTACGACGAGAACTACAAGACGGTGGCTGCCACGGGCAAGCGCAACGAGTTGCTCATGATGCTCGCCATGAAGCGCAACAAGGAGGCTCTCAAGCTGAGCCGCGAGTTGCCCGACGACGAGGCGCTCACCCACTACCTGCGCGCTATCTGCCTCAACCGCGCCGACGACGCCGTGGGAGCATACGAGGAGCTGAAGCGCTCGTTCGAGATGGACCCGTCGCTCGAGAAGATTGCGCACACCGATGGAGACGTTAACGATTTGTTGTTAGAGCAGAAGAAATAAGGAGGGAAAAGAGTTATGAACAATATAAGAAAAGCGATTGTGGCTGCCTTCATGGCTTGCGCCTACGTCGCAACAGCAAACGCACAGATTGAAGGCAGTGCTCTCAACTATATGCTGCAGCGCCCGCGCGTTGCAAAGAAGTGGAAGCAGAAGACTTACTTCGACCATCTCTTCGTAGACGCAGGTCTGGGCACCAACATCATGGGAACACGCCACCCTGAGTTCGGACTTACCGCCGACTTCAACATCGGCGACTGGTTTACTCCCGAGCACGGCGCACGCATCAACATCAACGGCGGCAAGTGGAGCACACGCGGACTGAAGGCGAACTATCTTGACCTCAGCCTCGACTACCTGCTCAATATCACAGCCATCGCTCAGCCCGGCACCTACTACGAGACAAAGCGCTTCGAGGTGTACGGCATCGCAGGTTTCGACCTCGCTACGTCAAACCACAACAACGTAACAAAGTACGGTATGGGCATACATATCGGCTTGCGCGGACAGTATGCTCTGAGCGACAACTTCTATACCTACCTCGAGTCGCGCTACGGCTTGATGGAGGACCAGATTTCGCAGCAAAAGACATGGCACGGCTACCGCCCGTTCACTACGCTCACTATGGGCTTGGGCTATCGTCTGCCGTTTGTTCGCAAGAATTATGAAGACCCTGAACGTGGCAAACACAGCATCTGGGACGGTATCTTCGTAGGCGGAATGGTTGGTCCGGCTACGCTTTCCAACGCTCACAAAGCCACTTGGGGCGACTTCCTCGGCGTGCGTCAGGCAGCAAGTGCCGGCAAATGGTTCGGACCGTATCACGGTGTGCGCTTCACGCTCAGCTCTACAACTATCCGCCCCGACAACCAGTGGCGTACAAAGGCGCTCAGCTCGCAGTTCGAGTACCTCCTGAACCTTAACAACCTCATCGGCGGTGTCGATCCAGAGCGTTACGTATGGATCAATGCGCTGGCAGGTTTCAGCTTCAACCGTTCTTCCGACCGCATCGACGGCATCAAGAGCAGCTGGGGCTTCAGCGGAGGTCTGCAGGGCAACATACGTCTTTCGCGCGGACTCGCGTTCGTTGTCGAACCGCGTGTCGACTCTTACACCAAGAACTTCATGCAGCAGGACCGCGTCTTCAAGAAGTGGAGCGTGATGCCGTCGCTGCTCGCCGGCTTCATGTACACTTATCATGACAGATACGCCATCGAGCGCCGCGAAGCAGGCATCCACGGCATACCTAAGGCGTCTATAAGCATCGCCGGAGGTCTGGCTTCTACGTCTACAAAGATGAAGCAGACCGACTACTGGATGCCGGTTGCACGCATCAGCTACACCAAGTGGTCGGCAGCTTCGCACGGCGTGCGTTTCAGTCTCGACGGAACGATGCAGCGCCGCATCGAGGACAAGCGCTACTCTAAGGCTGTTGGCGCGTTCGACTGGCTTGCTGACCTCACCGCTATGAACTATGGCACGGAGAACACCAAGTGGCTCTCAATACGTTCTGTCATCGGTTTCGCTGTCGGCGCCGACTACGGCGACCACAAGTCGTACTTCTCTGCCGATGTTCACGCCGGTGCGCAGGGTCGCATCCGTCTTTCAAGCACTACGGGTCTGTTCATCGAGCCGCAGATGGCTTACGAGCTGTCAGACCGCTTCATGCATCGCAACTGGGGTCGTGTGACGCCGCGCGCTCTCGTCGGTCTCGACTACACGATGAACCGCGACAAGGGCTCAAGCGACCTTAAGGAGGCACCCGAGCAGAAGAACTTCATCACTATCGGCGGTGGCGCCGGATTCTTCACTGGCAGCTTCAGCGAGCTGCACGCTCAGCACAAGCTCACATATAACGTGCAGGCTGGCTACGGCCACTGGTTCAACGGTGTGCATGGTGTGCACGGCAGCGTGAGCGAGACATTCGCCAAGCGCGGTGCAGACGGACTCAGCTACACCGACCACATCACAGCCGTTACAGCCGACTATATGATGAACATGCGCAACGCCATCACGGGCGAACAGAGCGACGACCGCTTGTTCCAGGTGACGGGTATGCTTGGCGCGCAGCTCAGCGTAAACTCGTGCGACATGCACAAGACGAAGGTTGTGCCGGGCGTACACGCAGCTATCCAGGCTGGTTTCCGCTTGAGCCGCCACTTCGAGATATACGCAGAGCCGGCAGCGGTGGTACACGCCAAGTCGATCGACCAGGTGAAGGACCAGGAGCCGGCTAACGGCGAACTGAAGTTCAGCATCGGTACGAAGTTACACTTCTAACAATTAGTAATTATTAATTTTTAATTATTAATTGGTTGGTTGAAACCGTTAATTATGCCTTCATAAGAATATAAAGCATACTTGATAATCAATCAACCAATTAAAAATTAATAATTAAAAATCAATAATTAACACATGCCAATTAATAATTAAAAATTAATAATTACAAATTAAAAAAACGGTGACGAAAGGAGACAGTTCCTTTCGTCACTTCATTAATTATTCATATCTTTGCGATTGGTTACGGCGACGGGCGGAAAGCCTCAGCCATTCTATCTACTAACTATTAAACGAACCCTTATGAAACAGAACAATTCTAAACGCAAAGCGCTCATCCCGAGCGGCATCTGGTGCATCACCAGCGTAGTAGTGCTCTTCGGCTATCTGGGCATGGTGATGGGTGTGCCCAACATGCTCAACACCATCATGCGCACGGCGCACGACCTGCTGCTCAACACCGTATTCTATCTGATGAGCATCTGCGTGATAACCGGCGCCATAGGCAGGGTGTTCGTGGAGTTCGGCGTGGTTACGCTGCTCGAACGAACGCTGCGACCACTGATGCGACCTATTTTTAACCTGCCGGGCGTGACGTCGCTGGGCGCCGTGATGACGTTCCTCTCCGACAACCCCGCCATCATCTCGCTTGCGCACGACAAGCGCTTCGCAAGCTACTTCAAGAAATACCAGTTCATCTCGCTCACCAACTTCGGTACGGCGTTCGGAATGGGTCTGCTCGTCATCGTGTTCATGGCGAGTCAGGGCTACTACGCCGCTCCGTTCATCGGTCTGCTCGGTGCCTGCTTCGGCTGCGTCTGCTCAACGCGACTCATGCAGCGCTTCGTGCTGAAGGCTTATCCGCAGTATGCCACGGAGGACGCCGTGTCGAAGGAGGATATAGAGGAAGAAGAGAAGGAGGAAGGCACGCAAGAAGAGAAGACCGTGTTCATACGCCTGCTCAACGCCATGCTCGACGGCGGACGCAGCGGCGTTGAAGTGGGCATAGCCATCATCCCCGGCGTGCTCATCATCTCTACGTTCGTGATGATATTCACGTTCGGTGCGGCTGCCGACGGCTCGTACACGGGCGCCGCCTATCAGGGTGTGGAGCTGCTGCCGGGGCTTGCCAACAAGATCGACTTTGTGTTCGAGTGGCTCTTCGGCTTCCACGACCCGCACCTCGTGGCGTTCCCCATCACGGCGCTCGGTGCTGTAGGCGCTGCGCTCAGTCTGATACCCAACTGCATAGCGCACGGCTGGATTGACGGCAACGCCATCGCCGTGTTCACCGCCATCGGCATGTGCTGGAGCGGCTTCCTCAGCACTCACACCGCCATGCTCGACTCGCTCGGCTACCGCGACCTCACGCCGAAGGCTATCCTCGCCCACTTCTGCGGCGGACTCGTCGCTGCCATCACCGCCCACTGGATGTTCTTCCTCTACTCGCTGGCGGTGGGATAAAACTTGCAAAACAAATAACAAACAAGGCTGGCAGATCGGCTCATTCGCCGAATCTGCCAGCCTTTTAACCACCCGAACACATTCACATGTAAACTGGTGTGCTCTTTTATTTAATCGTATCAGTCTAGTTTATCTTTTTTTTACTTGAATATCTTGAACAGAAAACCGCTCTTCTCGTGGTTGTACTGCTTTTTCTCGTTCGAATCTGTGCATACCTTGATAGCATTGAGGTCGGCGTCTGTAGCCTTGCGGAAGTTCTTGTAGGTTGCGGGATAGCCCGAAACGGTAAGAGAACGCTGTCCGTACTGAGTCTTTTCGAAGTGGAACTGAGGCTCAAGAAGCACGTCGGCGTTGTTCTCCTTCAGCACGTCAGAGATAAGGTTGCCCTTAGCTGTCGACTTCTTCGGCTCGCCCAGGTAGAACGGGCGGAAGCTCCAAGTCATGGTCTTTGTCACCTTAGCCTGAACGTCCAGGTCTGCCACTTCAGGATATGTGTTCACATGATTCTTTACATCTGCCGTATCCGCAGTCTTGTACACCGTAGTGCACGAAGAGAGCAGGAGCGCTGAACAGATAGCTGGTAAAAGGAATATCTTTTTCATAAAGTTGGGTTAAAGGTGAATTACTTTGACTTGAAGTTGTTGTACTTTGCAGGATAGCCGCTCACGATAACGGTCTTAATCTTAGAGCCGAACAGACCGCTCTTTCTGATGAATGTATACTGCGGAGCTACGAGCACCTCTGCGTTTCCGTTTGCTTCGAGCGCTTCTCTAACGGCTGTATTTGTGATATTCTTGCGACCGCCTCTTCTTTCCTTAGCTGTAGTCTTGTGCGTGTAAGTGATCTTCGAGTTTGAAACTACGAGATCTACATCCGACTCTGATGTAAGATGATTGTCTACATCCATTGTTGTGGCTGTCTTGGTCACTGTTGTACAAGATGCAAGAAGAAGTGCTGCACCGAATGCTAAAAATACCTTTTTCATAAGTAGTTAATTTAAATGTTTCTGATGCAAAGGTATGATTAAATTAACAATTGCACAACCCGAATATCAGACGATTGTGCTCAAAAGGATTGGGCGACGGCACAAGCGGTTGAAAATCGTGCTTAAGTGGTTGGTTTTTTATAACATCAAAACCGTATAACAAAACCGTAGCGGAGGTATCCTGCCTCCGCTACGGTTGACTATAAGAATTATCGCTTTACAATCTTCTTCACGCTGCCGTCCGAGTAGCGCAGGATGTTTATGCCCTTGCGACACACGGTGCGGCGCACGCCGTCGGTAGAATAGATGCCGAGAAGCGTCTTGCCGGCGCCTGACGAGAGGCGGTCGACGCTGGTCTCCACCATCTCCTTAACGGCAGTCATGGCGAGCACCGATGTGCGTCCGCCGGTCTTGTACATCGTGAGTCCGCTGAGCTGGCGCGTAGGGTCGGTGGGCATCTCTATCTCGTAGAGACGTATATACTCGTTGTTGTCGAACTGGTCGGTTGTGCCCTGCCATCCGCCACTCGTTGTGGTGAGAATGCGACCCAATCCGTACACAGCCTCATCGCCTTGCGCCGACGAGCTGTACCAGTCGGGCACGCTGGCTGTGAAGGCGTCGCCCTTCGTGTCATCGGCGTAGCGCGGAGTGACGGTGAGCTCGGATGCTCCGTCGCCGCTGAGCGCAAGACAGTAGACAGACTTCGCCGCTACCGGACTGTCGAACACGACGTCGGCGTCGGAAGACGTGGTGAGCAGCAGAGCGTTGTTCTTAGTGTAGTCGGCAAGCTGATAGGTCACGCCGGCGTCAGACATCACTACGCCGTCGTCGCCTGCCAGCGCTCCGCTCTCTCTGACGGCTTTCGTGTAGAGCACGTAGCCGGTCTGGTCGACGGTGGCGGTGGTATGCTCCGCAGAGGTGAGCGCTTCGGCTATGATGTCGGCGTTGAATCCACTGGCTACGGCGAGCGTCTGTATGTCGGCGTCGATAGGCTCCTTCAGTTTCCAGCTCTTGTCGATGAAGGCAAGACGACTGGTGCAGTAAGCCTTGAGCGTGCTTACGGCGTCGTCGAACGTGCCGAAGTGGTTGCGCCAAGCCTGATTGTCGCGGTCGAGGGCGCCGCTCCCCTTAAGCACGGCAGCGAGCGAGTCGATCTGCGCCGTGATGTTCGTTTCAGAGTAGTTGGCAGAACGCAGGTCGGTCCAGCGCTGGTGCAGCTCGTCGACATACGCCTGGTCGTTCATCAGCTTGTACCAGAAGAACGGCACGAGCTGCTGGTCGGCGTAAGCCATGAGGTCGTTGCTCGTGTAGCGCCAAGTGTTCACCTTGTTGGCGTCGTAGTAGCTGGCTGAGCCATAGGCGATGTTGAAGTCCCAGAGCGCCGTCTTCCACTTCGAGTCGGTGCCGAGTTCAGCGGCGTGCGTCTCGCTGTACTTGTAGAGCGGCGAACTGAGTCGGTAGGCGTCTACGTTGCCCGCCATCTCCTGCGCAATCTGGAAGTCGACGAACGACGCCACGTCGATATACTTGCGGTATCCGTTCTCGCCCGTGTAGTCGGCTGAGGCGAAAGCGTCCTCCATCGTGGCGATGGCGTTGTCAATAGCGTCCTGAGTGCCCGCAGGCAGGTCGGCGAAGTCGTCGTACTCCGGCTCCTTATACTGGTAAGCCACGGTGCGGTCGGTGTATTCCACTCCGCTTGCGCTCACCGGATGGTGCTTCGACACGTAGTAGTGCTCCTCGTCCTTGCGGTCGATCTCAACATGGAAGTCGCCCGTGAGGTCGTCTGCCGTAGGGTCGTCGAGGTTGAGACGGGTCTTGCCCTTCGTGGCGCGCTCCGACATGATGTACACGCCGTAGTAGTAGCCGTCGACGAACACCTCGCAATACTTCATGTGCGGCGCGAACGAATGGCCTCCGCGCGCCAGCTGCATGGTGAGCACGTCGCGCATGTAGCTCGTGTCCTCCCACGGAGCCAGCAGCGCCCAGTCGTTGTCCTTGCCCATGCCCATGATAGACACCTTCGCTTTCTTCGCCTTCAGGTCGGCGGCGGAGAGCGTCTTTATAGAGAATGGCTTCTTGTCAGACCCGGTGAACGAGGTGTTGCCGCGATACTTCAGCGCTACGGGACCTTCCCAGTCTACCGTCTGCGACGGATGCGCCGTGAGGTCGGTGTAGTTGTGTCCGTCGCCGTTGTCGATAATCTTCATCGTGGCGAGCACGCGGCTCTCGCGCTGAATTATCTGTCCGTCGACCGTGATGTAAACGATAGGGAGCGTGGTCTCGCTGAAGGAGACGTTGGTGGAAGGTCGGAAGTTGTGCTGGTCGGTGTCGGCGCGCAGCGGACCTCCGGCAAAGGCTTGGCTTGCAACAAGTGCACAAGTGAGCAGTAGTAAGGATTTCTTCATATGTTTATAGTGTATTTTGTTTCGGTTTTCAGCTTGATGTTCTGAAGGAACATCCCACAAAATTACACTCTTTTCCACTAACTCTCAAACTTATTATTATCAATCCTCAGAAATAATAAACAAAAAACTGCGCGGTAAAACAATTACCGCGCAGCAAAAACAACATTACAGCATATCGGGCATCGCGTTACCGCATATCGGGCATCGCGTTACCATGCTGCTGTAACAAAAGCAGGTTAAATCTTTTCAAATGTATTTGTACTTCTTCTTCGCCAACTCGTCGAATTGGCGGCGAGACTACATGCCAGCCAAACGCTTCTGGTAATAATCTCTTACTTCATTCCAATGATAATAAGGCCAAATATCTGTTTCAACCGGAACATGAACCTCTTTCTCGTTGTGCAGGAACTTCACCAGGACATCGCCTTTCTTGTTCTCGAAAAACACAATCTGAACGTTTGAAGCCATAGGCGTCGCTTTGAAATCGCACCAATGCTTATAAACCTCAGAAGGTCCGGCCACAGCAACATCGAAGTTCTCTATCTGGAGCAAAGCCAGCAAAGGAATCACATTGCCGTCATGTCCGAAACGCAACGTGGCAGCTATAGAGTGGTCTTTGATGGCTGCGTCGGCAGACTCGATGATGTTCTCGACCAACGACTTGGCGTTAGCCATCACGATGCCTTTGCTTGCCAACGGATTGGCATTGCCGATATAGAAGCGATAGTTTACGCATTGCCACAAGTCGAACATCTCGCGGGCTGTGAAGATATCGTAGAAAGACAACGGAGTCTCTATGTCCTGCATGTCGACAGCAATCCAATACAATCCCCACATCAAATTATCAGGATTCACCTCGCATCTGATGAAATCGGCATTGGAGAACAAAGAGTTCACAAGACGGTCGGGCTTAACCTGTGCCTTCTCAAACTTGCGATACTCTTCCACCCAAGGTCCTTTCTCGCCATTAGTGAAGGCATTGGAGCGGTCGGTATGGTAATTGAGATACGACATGTATTTCTCGCTCATCTCATAACTGATGTCGAGCTGAGGGTTCAATCCCTTAAGACGGTCGCCAAAAGCAACCATACTCATCGCGCAACGATAAACCACTGTAGAACGGGCAGAGACAGAACGCTTGCCGCTGAACACCTCAGGGAAATTCTTATACATTCGCTCCGCAATACCTCGATGCTGGCGAACGCCCAATGGAGTCAGGTCGCCTGCACGTCCTTGAACTTCCTGCCACACCAACGCCAATCTCTTCAACACATCCTTGCCCAGAGGAGTAAGACCATTTATGGAATCGGCCTTTTGCATCAGCTGTATAATCCATAGATAATCTCTGTCGCCTAACAAATAGCGAGAGCCGTGTCTGCCATAGTGGCTCACATAGAAAGGCTTATACCCTTTGGGGGCTGGTGTCTGCTTGGCTTCCACCTTCGGATATGCCAGATAAACGCCACCCGCCTTGTTCAGATCCGCACTGATTTCCTCAAATGTGGTTTGGGCATTCACGCCCAAACCCACGGTAGCCAATACAAAGGCTAATATCTTAATCCTTAGATTCATCATATATGTTTCTTAGTTTGCATAACCAGCATTCTGCTTCAATTGCGGATTGTTAGAAAATTCTGTTTGAGGAATCGGAAACAGCTGGAAATGGTCGTCCACATCAGTACCCAAACGCTCGCCGTTCTTCCAGTCCCAGTTATGTCCCTTTGTGTACTTGCCGAAACGAATAAGGTCGGTACGGCGTACAAGCTCCGACGCCAACTCACGCTGGCGCTCAGCCATGATGAAATCGAGAGTCAGCTCGCTCTCCTCAATATCGCCAGAGACATCAGAACGCACACCAGCTTGTGCATACTTGCCACTCATGTAAGCACGCTCACGAATTTCATTAACATATTTCAGAGCCTCAGCCTTGCTGCCCTTGGCTCCACGCAGAATAGCCTCAGCCGCAGTCAGGTAAGCCTCACCCGTACGGAAGAGTGGGAAATCAATAGAAGTATAAGCGTCGCCACTTGCCGGAATCTGGTCGTTTTTAGTGACATTACGCCATTTGATGTATCCATATCCACATGTGTAGGTGCTTGTCATGGCGTCTTTAGAGTCCCAAGTTTCCTTCACCTGATTAGGCAAAGCCGTCATAAACTGCGCACGCTTGTCGTTTTTATTATTGCCCCAAGGATCATTCACGTCAAACATCACGTCGGCTGGATCAAAGGCGTCAACGAGAGTTGTCTTGGATCTGACATTACCCCAACCACGCGAACCGACGCCGGTGTTATACAGTTCGTCCATCGGACCATTGACAAAAGCCTTCACATAGAAGTTGGTGCCACCTGAGCTCTGCGCCTTCAATCCATCCTGCACCAAAGGCCAGATGATTTCCTTACACTGGTCGTTATCGGCAAGGAAGATATGGCGATAGTCAGAAGCCAAAGGATAGTGACCGTCCTCAATCACCTTCTTGGCATAAGTCAAAGCATCGTCATAGCGGTCTTCTCCAATCCATGTCTTGGCATTCAGATACATGCGAGAGAGCAAGAACCAGTCTGCCACGCAGTCTACACGCGCATAAACATTTTCGCCAGGGGCCTTCAGGTCTTTCTGTATATCCTTCAACTCATTTTCGGCGAACTCAAAGATCTGCTTACGCGACCATTGCACCGGAATATCCTTTACACCCGTATTTTCATCTATATAAGGTACGGCTCCAAACATATCGCACAGGGTTGCATAGCAATAAGCACGGATGAAACGGGCCTCTGCACGATAGGAGGCACACTCGCCACCCAACTGGTCCCAAAGACCGCGCGACTTCAACTTTTCCTCCGTACACTCTCTCAACAACTCGTTACAATAAGCTATACTCATGTACAGACGCTGATAGGTCCAACGGATGACCGATGCATTTGAGGCATCCCATTGAAGGTTAAGACACTTGCGCAAGCCATTGGACGAAGACGGCATAAGGAAGTTGTCGGTGTTCAATTCCTGCAGGTAGAACATCAGACGCATATAGCTGGAATAGCCCTCGTTGGCTCCTTCAATGTCGCCATCGCCGCCATCTCCACCTTTCTGTCCGGTCAAGATGAGAGAGCCGTAGCATTTTGCCAGCACACCCGTATAGCCATCAGCCGTGTTATAAACCTTCTCGCCGACCAGTTGTGTTTCGTCAAGAGGCATTGTGTCAAGGTCGCCGAAACATGAAGTTGTCAAGCAACCCATAAATACAAACATCAATATTTTAAATATATTCTTTTTCATATTCCTGTCGTTATTATGATTGTTTAGAAATTCAGATTGAATGACAAAGAGTAGGTACGGGGACGTGGATAGACATTTCTGTCGATGCCTGAGTAGATCTCAGGGTCGATGCCCGAATAGCTGGTGAATGTGCAGACATTCTGAACAGCTGCAGACACACGCAGAGACGAAGTGCTGTTCCACAGTTTTCTGAACGTGTAACCCAACGTGATATTGTCTATGCGGAAGAAGTTGCCACGCTGCAAGAAATAGTCGGTGTAGAGTTGCTGCTGCTGGAATCCCTTGTTTGCTGTCACCTTCAGGATATTCGAAAAATTGCCCTGGTCGCTATACACCTGCTGCTGATACTGGTCGGCCTCGATGTAATTGTAGATGTAGTTGCCGAAAGAGCCATGACCGGTAATGCCCAACTCCCACTGCTTGTAAGAGATTTGAGTGTTAAAGCCAAGGTACGACTTCGGCAAAGCACACTTATCGGCATAACGTGTCTCTGTAGAAGATATTGAGCCATCAGGCTGAACATACTGTCCCTCGATTGGCTTGCCTTTCTCGTCGTAAGCCTGCTTTGCCAGATAGAATGTGTAAGGGCGTTTGCCCACCATGAAACATTCAACAAATTTACCAGTACCCGAAATAGCACCCGTCTCCACATAAGAGCCCTCGCTATCCGACACGTTCAACTTTGTAATCTCCGAATCATTCCAGGTGTAGTTCATTCCTACCGACCATGTAAAATTCTTTGTGTTGATTGGTACAGCATTAATTGAGAATTCCACACCTTTATTATCCATCTCGCCAATGTTGGTAGTCAGGACAGCAGAATAGTTCACACCCGAAATCACCGGAATCGTGTTCAGCAAATCTTTGGTATGGCGTTTGTAGATATCAATCGAACCATAAATGCGGTTGTTGAGAAATCCATAATCCAAACCGGCATTCCAGGTCTCGGTAGTCTCCCATTTTATGTCTCTGTCATATCCGTTTGGACGATAAGTGTTATACCATTTGTCACCAAAGAGATAGCTTGACTCCGGGTAAGACACGGAGAAAGTGGTCATGTAAGGATAGTCGTTGATGATATCTTGCTGACCGGTAAGACCGTAGCTCAGACGCAGCTTCAAGTTGGTAAGCACCTTACTGTTCTTAAGGAATTTCTCTTCCGACAGTTTCCAGCCCAAAGCCACAGAAGGGAAGTAGCCCCATCTGTTGCCCTTCGCAAAACGAGAAGAGGCATCGGCACGCAAAGTGGCTGTGACCATATACTTGCTGGCAAAGCCATAATTCAAGCGTCCATACATAGACAGAAGATAATACTCTGACTCGTAGTGTTTCGGCGAGAACAATTCTTCGCCTTTCGGCGAAAGAGTGGTGTCGTTATACTTCTTCCAGAAATGCTGCCATCCATAACCGGCCATCGCGCTCACATCATGCTTTCCGGCAAATGTATGCTGATAGTTGGCATAAAGGTCGAGCAGGGTGTTGCGCTTCTTCTGTTTCGAATCATAATCCAAGCCCGTTCCATCCTTCTTGTTGGCTGTATACATCATACCGGCAAGATCAGGAACATCCTTGGCATACTTGCTTTCCAAGATATCATAGCCCAAATTCATATTGAGCTGCAAATCCTCGAAGCCATGCACCTTATAATTAACCGAAGCATTGCCGATAGAACGATAGATTCTATTGCGCATGTCCTGCAAATCAAGCTGAGCCATAGGGTTATCGCCCTGGATAGCCATTGGCGCATTGCCGTTCATCCAAATGAAATAGCCAAGACCAGGATCTGTAGCAGAAGTGGCACTGCCCGTTTTCACCGGACGTGTCGGATCGTAAGACAAAGCACTACCTACCACTCCTTCGTCCACTCGTCTATTGTCCTCGTAGGAAGCCTTGACATTGAGGTTCAGACTTAAATGGTCCTTGAAAAACTTAGGCGAAATGCCTCCGTCAAAAGTGTAACGCTGATAGTTGTTGGTGCGAATCACACCATTCTGGTTTGTGTAGCCTGCAGACACACGAAAGGGTGTCTTGTTCTTGATACTTCCCGACATTGAGATGTTATGGTCCATACCAAAAGCCGTGCGGTAAATCTCATCCTGCCAGTTGGTGTTGCTCTTGCCCATTTCCACATTCTCGGGAACACCCGTCACGGTAGGTGCGAAAGCTCTGAACTCGTCTGCTGTCAACACTTCCAAACGCTTTGCTGTAGTGCTTACGGCATAGTTGGAAGAATAGTTGAACTTAGGTTTGCCCTTCGTACCTTTCTTTGTTGTAATCACGATGACGCCATTGGATGCACGCGAACCGTAAATGGCAGTAGCCGAAGCGTCCTTCAAAACCGTAAAGGTTTCAATGTCATTCGGATTGATACCACCGATAAGATTGGTTCCTCCCTCAATGGAAGAGTTGTCTACCGGAACACCGTCTATCACAATCAGCGGATCGTTGGACGCTGAAAGCGAGGCACCACTACGAATACGGATAGTGGAACCCGAACCAGGAGCGCCCGAACTTGACACCACATTGACGCCAGCCACCTTGCCTACCAAGGCATCCTGGGCAGTCGACTTGGCTCCACGATTGAACTCGTCTGGCTTTATGGCTGAAACCGAGCCTGTGAGGTCATCCTTTTTTACAGTTCCATAACCAACCACAACAACCTCATCAAGCAACTCATTGTCGGGATTCATCTTTATCTGCATGGCAGAAGACGAAATCTGCACATCTTTGGCCTCATAGCCTATATATGAAATATGTAGTTCGGAAGCGCCTGCCGGCACATCGTCTATGGAAAACTTTCCATCCAAATCGGTCACAGCACCAGTTGTGGTGCCCTTAATCATGACAGTAACACCTATCATCGGTTCGCCCAACTCGTCAATAAGCTGACCCGTCACACGCTTCACATTCTGCCCGTTAGATTGTTTCTTCGACTGAGGCTTCACAATAATATAATTGCCCTTTTCCTCATAAGTGCAACCACATTCCTTCAACAGCAGGTTTAATATCTCCAACACGTCACCTTTAGTCTTGCTGATGGTGACCATACGGTTAGCGTTAATTGTCGAGGAGTTGTAAGCTATCTTGTACTTAGATGCCTTCTCGATTTTCTCAAACGCAGCCTTCAGAGAGACCTTATTAGAGCCAAGCGTCACTGTTTGAGCTGAAACCGCTATGTTTCCAGCCAGCAACAAACAAAAGCATGAAGCTGAAATTCTTTTAAAATTCATAGATTTATTTTTTTAGTTATTATCTTACTTGAGTAGCTACACCTTAAAGACTACCTCTTCTAAATTTACACCCAATCAAAAAACAAAAAAAATGAAACTTTTATCAAAAAAAGCGCATCATTCATCATGATGCGCTCCACTATTCTTGCCATAACTATTTTATAACCACCTCATCCTTCTTCAGCTCATACTCCAATCCCGGTACCAAATTCTTCACGATAGCCAAGGCTTTCTTAAGATTTTCTCCACGATTGAAGTGGACAGTAATCTTTGTGTTACGGTGGCGTGACGACCGGAAGACGAACTTAACGCCATAGACACCGCCCATCATGCGGGCAGCCTCAGCCAGAGTGACATCATCAAGCGAGATCTGCTTGTTTCGCCAACTCAACCCGTCATCCTCATCCGAAACCAGACGCAAATCGACCGACTTGGTATGCACATTATACACCAACTGATCGTTAGGTTTCATCCTATACACCTTGTCCTCGCCTACTATCTTAAGCTCTATCTTACCTGTCTTGAGCGTAGTGGAAACCTCCTCGTCTGTTGCGTAGGAAGATACCGAGAAGGATGTTCCCAAGTCGGTTATATCAAAATAAGGTGTGCTCACATGAAAAGGATGTCTGCCGTCGTGCTTGATATCAAAGAAAGCCTCGCCAGTCAAGAACACCTTGCGTTCCTTGCCAACAAACTTCTCGGGATAAAGAAGTACCGAACTCTGATTCAGCCTTACCTGCGTACCGTCTGCCAAAGCTATCGTCTTGCATTCGCCGGAGATAGTATGCTCATGAAGCATAGCCACCACCTGCGAAGCCTTCAACTCATCGCTCATTTGAACATACAGCTTGCCAAACACAACGAACATAACCAAGGGGACAATAACGGCAGCAATCCTTTGCCAAGTGAAGAACTTAAGGTATTTGCTCTTTTTCTTTTCCACGTTTGTTATCCGTAGCCGTTCATAGACCGCAGATATTTCGCCATCGTCCATAGACGCAGAGTCAGACTGAGCCCACAATGAACCTAAAGACTCATTTACATCCTTGTCGTCCTTAGCGTGCGCAATCCGCTCCAACACCCTATCTCTGTTTTTAGCAGACACATCGTGCTCTAAATAATATGCTATGATTTGTTTTATATTTACTGCCATAATATATTCCGTACAATTATTATATTAAAGACATATTAAAAGACCGTTACACCCAATACGCTTGCAATAAAATCATCAGATACAAGGCTTTTTTTATTTCTTTAAGAGCCAGATTAAGATGGTTCTCTACCGTTTTCTTTTGCAATCCTAATTGTTGGGCGATTTCGTCATTCTTCAGACATTGCTCTCGACTCATGCGATAAACAGCCTGGCGTTGGGGCGGCATGTTCTCAACCACCATATCAATAAGCAGTTGCGTATCCTTTGCCACCACCTCATCGTGTGGCGAAGTTTCGTTAGCAAACCTATCGGACAAGGAGTCTATGTCTATAGGAATAACACGCTTTGTTGATATATAATTAATAACGGTATATTTAGACAATATAAATAAATAAGAATCAAAATCTTTTATCTCGACAAACTTCTGACGCTTATTCCATATTTTCTCAAAAATAATCTGGCATACATCGTCCGCGTCGTCCATGTTCTTCAGCAACATGAAGACAAAGCGATGTACTTTGGGGTAAAACTTATGGAACATGGTCCGATAAGCCCTTTCGTCGCCTTGAGACATAAGTAGTATTACTTCTTTATCTATTTCCATTTGTCAACAAATTAATATTGAATGCAAAGTTAATACAAATAAACGATTTCGCCATCTCTTTTATATTCAATAAAAACTGCGCGACGGCATGGAACTGCCTTTTGAGGATTGGAGCAAATTTATGCTACAGTGACGCATAAATCACAATCCTTTTAAAATAAGGAAGATACAATTGGTGCATTAATGATGCACCAATTTGTAATACCTGAGAAAACAGGGGCATATTGATACTTTGCTGTCCGGTAAAACAGACAGTGTGATTATTGGGCTTTCAGCCCGTCTTTGACCACATTGTTAGTTTTACCGGACAGCAATAATACAGAAAAAATCCCCTCGCTCAGCATTGCCGAACGAGGGGATTCGCTTTATGATGTTATCAGTTACTTGCGACGAGCTCTGAGCGACTTCAAGAACTTGCGGTCTTTTGCGCTCTTTACAAACACGACCTCCGGGCTGTCCAGAACCTCGCTGATAAGATTGCTGCTCTCGAAAGCAATCTTGCCCTTTGTTCTTCTTGAATAGTTGTCTATACCATCATCGTCAGCGCCCTTCTCCGAAGCCAAGAAGGTAAGCTCGGTTGTCTCAACCTTGAAGGTGTTGCCCGACTTCTTTATAGTCAAAGTCTCTGTAGACGACTCGTCTTGATCCCAAGGTGTACTGTACCAAATATGAGTAGATGCAACTGGGAAATCGGAATCGTCCTCGTCATCAGTGATACCCTCCTTCAGATTGCAGTCGTAATTAACTTCAACGTCAAACTGGTGCTGAGGCTTGTTTAGCTCGTCGGCATACGTATCCAACGCCATATATGAATATACCATATTATCCTTTACCTTTTCTGGATGCTGACGATAGTAGAAGAGGTCTTCTGTAGAAGCAAACAGTCCATAAAAAGTGTCGCCATCGTCTACTTCCGACACTACATAAAGATACTTGTACTTAACGGTACGTCCATCCAGAGTGGAGAAAGCGCTGCCATTTTTGCTGCTGCCGCCGCCACCTTCATCATCGTCGCTACATGCAGAGAAAGAAACGCATGTAAACAAGGCTATAAAAGCCATCAAAAGATACTTAATCTGTTTCATAGTTTTTGTTGTTTAAAGTTAGGAATTTAAATTGTTACCGATGCAAAGGTATGATTAAATTCTCATCCTCACAACACAACTTTTGGACGATTGTGCTCAAACGGATTGGGCGAAGGCACAAGCGGTTAAAATTCGTGCTCAAGTGGTTTGATTTTTTAACGGCAATAGAACACCGCAAGCTACGCTTCACGAGTTTAACCTTTTTTATTGTCGACAAGGCTAAAGACTGTCATTACAATTTATTGCTGTCCGGTAAAACTAATAATGTAATCAAAGACGTGCTGAAAGCCCAATACTCACATAGCCCAGGGCAGCGCCCTGGGTAAACATTATACCCCACATCTCCATTCGCCCTGTAAGG
>OQVU01000116.1_pt1 | contig 24705 bp, 19 predicted proteins | sample 1691611 | NCBI WGS metagenome assembly OQVU01 (sample SAMN03418272, study PRJEB22391) | human gut metagenome | biome: human-gut; feature: organic feature; material: feces | host: Homo sapiens | place: Tanzania | collected 2013-01
TGTCTGTTTTAGGGTGCTGCGGAGGCCGGAGACCTCCGCTACTTATGTTACTATTCCTAATTACTAATTAATAATTACGAATTACGAATTACGAATTACCTCCAGTCTCACCACCTCCGCATTCGCCATGCGTGGCGTTTCGTTCATCGGCGTGCCGCTATGCACGCTTCTTATTGCCTTGTTCATTATTCCGTGTCCCACGGCAAGCACGGTCTTTCCATCATAATTCTCTCTCACGAACTGCAGGAATGATGCGGCACGCGCCCTGAGAGCGTCGAGCGACTCGATGTCGTCGGTCCACACCGCATCCTTTAGGTCGGGGATATATCTGCCCGTGAAGCTGCCCCAGTCGCGCTCGCGCAGCAGCTTTGTCTGCACGATAGCGTCGGGCGCCACGCCGTGCGCAGCCGCCAGTATCACACATGTGTCGAAAGCGCGCTTAAGGTCGCTTGACACGAACACGTCGATAGGCGTGTCTTTCAACTCGGCAGCGAGGGCACGCGCCTGCTCAATGCCGTTCGGGGTCAGCTTGCCTTGAGTCTGCCCCTGCATAATCTGGCGCACATTGTCGACGGTCTCGCCGTGGCGCACAAGAAGAAGTGTTGTCATATCGTTGTTTTTTTGTTGTCCATTAAAATATTAACGCCAAATATTTGTTTTTATTTAAAAAAAAACTACATTTGCAAAAAATAATGACTAAAACTTTTAAACCTATGAAGAAAAAACTACTATTAAACATGTTGTTGTGCCTTATCACATTATCTACGTTTGCACAAGAATACCGTCCGATGCTGACCGACGGAAAGGAATGGCATTGTTTTCGTAGAGTGGCATTGTCGGATGTAGATTGGGATCCGAACGGAGAATGGACATACACCATAAAGGTGGTGGGCGACAGTGTTATAAACGGTGTCGCATACAAGAAGATGTGCAAGGAGTATACCCAGGATGTTCCGTCGGGAAAAAACAAATGCACGTACTTCGCCGCAATAGAAAAAGACCGCAAGGTGTATAGCTACAGCGAAGATGGGGATGTTCTGTATTTTGATTTCAGTCTGCATGAAGGCGATTGCGTTTCCAGTTATCCTGAATATGTAGTTACAAATGAAGAAACGTTTGAGGCGAAAAACCGCACATACAGACGCCTTGTGCTAAGTGGCTTCGTTTGGGTTGAAGGCATAGGCAGCAGAAACGCATTTGAGATTATACCGGAAATGGAAAGCGAATTGGCGCCGCCCTATATCCTGGAAGACTATATGGTAGAGTGTTACGACAACGGCGAATTGATATTCACCAAAGACGACTTCTATAACACAACGACCGGCATCGAAAACGTAACTGCTGAGGACCAGAAGAGCGCTGATGTGTATAGCATTTCGGGTGTGAAGATTGCGAAACCTGAAAAGGGCATATACATACAGAACAAGCGCAAATACATAGCGCATTAAAGCGTAACGTGAGAGTATTGTATATAAACGTAAAAGCGTCACCTACTATGGCAAAAGCCAAGTGGTGACGCTTTTACTTTTTTACTCTTAAAATCCCTTTTTACTTTTTTACTTTTAAAAGCACTTTCACCGCTTCGCCCACGGTAGGCACACCGCTCACCACCATATAGCGCTTGCCCCTCACTTCCTTAAGGTCGCAGCGGCGTGCGTTGGCAGCGATGTAGTTGAGAACCTTGCCAAATGTAGCACTCTTGTAGTAGGCAGAGTTGGGGTTGCTCACGAACTGCATCTGCATGCGGCCCTGCTTCAGAATAATCTTCTCGCAGCCGAGACTCTTGCCGTAGCGGCGCAGCGGCACCACCTGCAGCAGCTCTTCACCCTCGTGAGGCATAGCGCCGAAGCGGTCGATGAGTCGCTGGCGGTAGGCGTCGAGCGCAGCGTCGTCGCTGATGTTGTCGAGTTCGCGGTAGAGCAGCATACGCTCTGCGCTTCCCGGCACGTAAGTGTCGGGGAAGTACATCTCGAGGTCGCTCTCCACGGCGCAGTCTTCCACGAAAGCGTCGCCCGTGAGATGGTTGCCAGCAGCCATCTCCTCGGCATACATATCGGCGAACTCGTCGTTCTTCAGTTCGGTGACAGCCTGGTTGAGAATCTTCTGATAAGTCTCGTAGCCAAGATCCTCCATGAATCCGCTCTGCTCGGCGCCAAGCAGGTTGCCCGCACCGCGGATGTCGAGGTCTTGCATGGCGAGATTGAATCCGCTACCCAGTTCGGAGAAGTTCTCCAAAGCCTCAAGGCGGCGTCGTGCCTCGGGCGTGAGCACCGACTTAGGCGGTGCAAGCAGGTAGCAGAACGCCTTGCGATTGGAACGTCCCACGCGACCGCGCATCTGGTGAAGGTCGGAGAGTCCGAAGCGGTGGGCGTCGTTGATGATGATGGTGTTGGCATTGCTTATGTCGATGCCGTTCTCGACGATGGTCGTAGAGAGCAGCACATCGTAGTCGTAGTTCATGAAGCCGATGAGAATCTTCTCAAGCTCCTCGGGCGACATCTGTCCGTGTCCGATAGCCACACGCGCGTCGGGCACGTATTTCTTTATGAGCGCAGCAATCTCGGGCAGGTTGCTGATGCGGTCGTTCACGAAGAACACCTGTCCGTTGCGCGACATCTCGAAGTTGATGGCATCGGCTATTATCTCATGTCCGTACACGCCCAGTTCGGTCTGCACGGGGTAGCGGTTGGGCGGCGGCGTGCGCATGATGCTCATGTCGCGTGCGCCCATCAGCGAGAACTGCAGCGTGCGCGGTATTGGCGTAGCCGACATCGTGAGCGTGTCGACATTGGTCTTCAGCTTGCGCAGCTTCTCCTTTGTAGACACACCGAACTTCTGTTCCTCGTCGATGATGAGCAGTCCGAGGTCGTGCCACTCCACAGCCTTTCCTATCAGCTTGTGCGTGCCTACGAGTATGTCTATCTTGCCCTCCTTAAGGTCGGCAAGCACCTCGCGTGTCTGCTTCGCTGTGCGGGCACGCGAGAGATAGTCGACACGCACAGGCATGTTCTTCAGACGGTCTGAGAATGTCTTGTAGTGCTGGAAGGCGAGCACCGTTGTAGGCACGAGCACCGCCACCTGCTTCGAGTCGCACGCCGCCTTGAACGCCGCACGTATCGCCACTTCGGTCTTGCCGAACCCCACGTCGCCACACACAAGGCGGTCCATCGGTCGGGCAGACTCCATGTCGGCTTTCACGTCGTGCGTGGCGCGCTGCTGGTCGGGCGTGTCCTCGTAGAGGAACGACGCCTCAAGCTCGTTCTGCAGGTACGAGTCGGCTGAATAGGCGAAGCCTTTCTCATGGCGCCGCTTGGCGTATAGCTTGATGAGGTCGCGCGCAATGTCCTTGATGCGCTTCTTCGTGCGCTCCTTCAGCTTCTCCCATGCGCCGGTGCCGAGCGTGCTGAGTCGGGGCGGTTCGCCCGTGTCGCTGCGGCGGTACTTAGATATCTTGTAGAGCGAGTGGATTGACACATCGACGATGTCGCCGCGCTGATAGTAGAGGCGTATCATCTCCTGATAGGAGTCGCCCACAGGCACACGCACCAAGCCGCCGAACTTGCCGATGCCGAAGTCGACGTGCACGATGAAGTCGCCGGGTTCCATCTCCTGCAACTCCTTCATCGTGAGCGCCATCTTGCCCGTGCGGGCTGCGTCCGACTTAAGGTTGTACTTGTGGAAGCGGTCGAATATCTGATGGTCGGTGAAGAAGCACAGACGCAGATCGTTGTCGGCGAAACCCTCGTGCAGAGTGCGGTTGACGGGGGTGAAGGGGAGATTCGAGTTTTGAGTTTTGAATTTTGAGTTTTGAGTTTTTCTGCGCATCTGCTGCAACTCCTCGCTGTCGAAAATATCGCGCAGGCGCTGCGTCTGCTTCTCCGAGTCGGCGAGGATGTAGAGCCGGTAGCCCTGCAAGAGATAGTCGTCGAGCGTCTGAGTGAGCAGACTGAAGTTCTTGTGGAAAAGCGGCTGCGGCGAGATGTGAAACTCGATAGACACCTGCGGCGTGCCCGAAGGCTGTGCGCCGAACTCGACGAGGCGGAAGCGGCATATCTCCTCGCGGAATTTAGACGGCGACACGAGGTTGTTCTCCTTGCGCATGTCGCGCATTATCTGCTCCTGCTCTACCTCCGTCGCTCCCTCCAAGCGCTCGGTCATAGCCTGCTGCGAGAAGCCGTCGTTGTATATCTTCTCGATGGTAGAACAAAGGTAGAGACGGTCTTTCATCACAAGCAGAGCGTCTTCGGGCAGAAGCGCCGTAAACGGTTGCTTCTCCTCGGTGAGCTGCGCCAGTTCGGGCACGATGCGCACCTGCTGTTTCGAGTCCTTCGAGAGCTGGTCTGCCACCTCGAACGTGCGTATGGTGTCTACCTCGTCGCCGAAGAAGTCGATGCGGAACGGCAGCTCCGACGAGTAAGAGTAGACGTCGATGATGCTTCCGCGCATGGCGAACTGCCCCGGCTCGTACACATAGTCGACCTCCTTGAAGCCGAACTCGCGCATCTTGCGTCCAAGGTCGGCAAAGTCGACGATGTCGCCCACGGCGATGTTGATGGTGCGCTCGTCAAGGCGGCGCTTCGACACCACAAGTTCGCTGAGCGCCTCGGGACAGGTGACGACATACAATGCGTCGCCGGCTGTCTGTGCAGAGAGCCGGCTCAGCGTCTCGGTGCGCAATATCTCGTTGGCGGCGTCGCGCTGTCCGTACTTCACCGCACGACGGTACGACGACGGGAAGAACAGCACGTTCTCGGTGCCGAGTATCTGCGTGAGGTCGTGGTAGAAGTAGCCTGCCTCCTCGTTGTCTTGCAGAACGAAAACAGCTGTGAGAGTTTTGAGTTTTGAGTTTTGAGTTTTGAGTCTTGAGTCTTTCTTCCCGTTAAGTCGTTCGGCTACGGCGGAGAAAAACACAGGAGCCGATGAGGCAAGTAGTCCACTGAGGAATACATGTCTCACCGACTCGTCGCTTATTGCTTTCAAAAAAGCCCCGCACTGAGGCAGGGCTGTATATATATTACTGATTTCTCTTATTTCCATAGGAATAGGGTGGGTGGTTTAGTGTTTCGCCTCAGGATACTTTCTGAACCAGCCGTCCCATCTGAGTCGCATCACGCCGAAGAACGCTTCGCCGAAGATGCCGCCGCTCATCTTGCTCACGCCCTCGCGACGGTTGACGAAGATAACCGGCACCTCCTTTATCTTGTAGCCCATCTTGTAAGCCGTGAACTTCATCTCTATCTGGAAGGCGTAGCCCTTGAAGCGTATCTTGTCGAGGTCGATAGACGAGAGCACGCAGCGGCGGTAGCACTTGAAGCCGGCTGTGGTGTCGTGCACCTTGAAGCCCGTAACCATACGCACGTACTTGGAAGCGAAGTAGCTCATAAGCACGCGACCGATAGGCCAGTTGACAACGTTCACGCCGCTCACGTAGCGCGAACCGATAGCCACGTCGTAGCCCTCGTCGTGACAAGCGCTGTAGAGGCGTGGCAGGTCGTTGGGGTCGTGAGAGAAGTCGGCGTCCATCTCGAAGATGTAGTCGTAGCCGTGCTCAAGCGCCCACTTGAAGCCTGTGATGTAGGCTGTGCCGAGGCCCAGCTTGCCGCTGCGCTCGAGGATAAAGAGGCGGTCGGCGAACTCGTCGCTGATGAGGCGCTTCACGATGGCGGCGGTGCCGTCAGGACTGCCGTCGTCGATTACAAGAATGTGGAAACACTTCTCAAGTGCGAACACCGCGCGTATTATCTTCTCGATGTTCTCCTTCTCGTTATATGTCGGTATGATTACGATACTGTCGCTTTTGTTCATAGTCTTGTTGTTGAAATGGTTTTACATTGTCAACTCGTAACTCGTCTACTTGTAACTCGTTTACTTGTCAACTGGTCAACTAAAATGCAAATGTACGAAATGTATTCGACACAAGTGCGCTTGTTGCGTTAAAAAACGTGTTTTTCTGCGTGTTACTGGTCGGGATTCTCTACAAAACCCTGATATTTCTCCTCAAGTCCGCTCATCACCACCTTGTAGCTCTCCTGCTCAAGATACTTGATGTTGTCTGCACCCTTGCCAATAGGCTGTATCGGCTTGTGGATAGTGAGGCGCAGCGGATGCCATACCACCCACTTCATGTCGCGGGTGCGGGGCATGATGTCGAACGAGCCGTTGATGGTGAGCGGCACTACGGGCAGCTCGATGTCGTCGGCGAGCATGAATGCGCCACGTTTGAATACGCCCATGTGTCCGGTGAACGTGCGCGCACCCTCGGGGAAAACAACGAGCGACATGCCGCCCTGTAGCGTCTGTCGTGCGCTGTCGTATGTGGCGCGTATCTTGCTTGCGCCGCGCTTGTCGACGAAGATGTGGTGAGCAGCCTCGCACGCCTTGCCTACGAACGGCATCTGGCGTAGCTGGCGCTTCATCATCCACTTGAAGTTGCGGCACAGGAAGCCGTAGATGAGGAAGATGTCGAACGCTCCCTGGTGGTTGGCGACGAACACGTACGACTGTCCTTTCACAAGATTCTCGCGTCCTTCAACCTTCACCGGCAACATGAGTATGCGTATGATGAACTGTGCCCACCACTTGCCAGGATAGTAGCCCCAGAAGTGGCCGTTGCCCAATGAGCAACCTATTATCACTATCAGACTTGTTATGACGGTATAGATAGCTATCAAGGGGAGAGCTATCAGAAGTTGGTATGTACGGTATAGATATTTCATAACTTGTTTTTTATTTTATTAAGCCTTGCTAAGCCCTCCCCGATGAGGAGGGTTGGGAGGGGCTTTTTTTTACTTTTAACGTGATTTCCACAACCTCCGGCTTCATGTGGAAGCGGAACGGTATGAAGGCGCCAACGCCTGTAGACACATACAGATAGCGGTTGCCCTCTTTGTAGAGTCCGGCGTCTTCGGTGTTCACGACGCTTGTCGGTCGCCAGCCGAACAACGAGAGTTGTCCGCCGTGCGTGTGTCCGCTCAGCGTCAGTTGCGCATTGCACTGCGGCAGAATGTGGCGGCGCCAAGCCGAAGGGTCGTGCTGCATCATGATGACGAACGACTTCGGCGATATGCCGTGCAGCGCCTTGCGATAATCTGCCTTTGCCGGGAACGGCGGGCGTCCGTCGTTCTCAGTTCCTGCTATCACTATGGAGTCGGCTCCGCGGCGCAGTATGCGGCGTTCGTTGAGCAGTAGGTCCCAGTTCATCGAGCCTTCCAGCGATCGCGTCAGGCGTTCCATCTCACTCTTCTGCTCTGCGGTGGCGGTCTTCACGTAGTCGGCGTAGTCGTGGTTGCCGAGTACGGAGAAGATGCCGTCGACAGGATGCAGATGTATCAGCGTGGCCGTGAAGCTAACAGCCTCCTGCGGACGCATGTTGAGCAAGTCGCCCGTGAAGAGCAGCGCATCGGGATGCAGATCGTTCACCTGCGCCACTATGCGCCGTGCAAACTCCTGCTTCATCGAGCCGAGGTGCATGTCCGACAGCTGCACTATGCGGTAGCCGTCGAAGGCTTTAGGCAGGTTGTCGAACTCGAGTGTGACGCGCTTCACGTGCAGCTGGTCGGGTCCTACCATCGTTCCCATGAACAACACGTAGAACCATCCGAGCACAAGCACCAGGCCGGTGTGGTTGCCCCAGTTCTTGCGCTGCTTCAGCAGTCGCTTCACAGCCATGCCTGCAAGCGAAGCCAGGGTGAAAATCACCTTCGGTACGATGAGCAGACCTATCATGAACAGATACACGTTGAAGGGTGTGAGGTTGTACGGCGCGAAGTTGCGCATCATCGAGTAGGCTGCTGTGCATGCAAGCATGGCGGCTCCCGGCACCCACCACAGCAGGCGCATCCAAAGCGTTATGTCGCGGCGTTGGCGAAGATAGCGCCAGTAGATGTACAGGTCGGGCAGCAGCGTGAGCAGCAGTATGAGTATTGATATTCTTGCTATCATTGTTTCTTTACTTAACTATCAATTGGGTAGTTCTTACTTAAACAGTCAACTGTTTTATTGTTAACAAACGACCGTTCGTATTGAATTTATAACAGTTCTAACCGAACAGGTTTCGTGCATTTTACTTCAAGAATCGGCGAATCAGTTCAACGGGCAGTCCGCGTCGGCGGGCATAATCGCGCAGTTGGTCTTCGCCGATGCGTCCAAGTTCGAAGTAATGCGCCTTCGGGTGGGCGAACATCAGTCCCGAAACCGACGCATGAGGCTTCATGGCGCCGCTCTCTGTGAGACGGATGCCAATCTGCTTGAGGTCGATAAGCCGGTCGATGATGAAGTTGACGCTTGTGTCGGGCATCGACGGATAGCCCACAGCCGGACGAATGCCTTGGAAGTCCTCGCGCAGGAGTTCGGCTACCGACAGCTTCTCGTCGGGCGCATATCCCCAAACCGAGCGCCTCACCTCCATATGAAACACCTCAGCCGTGGCTTCAGCGAGTCGGTCGGCTAGCGTCTGTGCCAGCATACGCTGGTAGTCGTCGGCAAGAAAGTCGTGCTCCAACGCCAAGTCGACCGTAGTGGCGAACACCCCGATGCGGTCTTTCACGCCCGAAGATTGCGGACGTATGAAGTCGGCGAGCGAAAGATTAGGTTCGCCCTCACGAGTGGGGTGCTGTTGGCGCAGCATAGGCATGCGCACATCGCCGATAAGGATATCGTCGCCGTCGCTGTTGGCGTCGAACAACCCGAAAGCAGCGTGTGTTCTGTAGCGCTTCTCCAAGCGGTCGAGCATCTGTTCTGCCTCCGCCCGCATCTTGTCCTTCGCCTCCTGCGGTTTGCCCGACAGTCCCCAGGCGAAGAAGAAGTATATCCAGTTGATGTACGGGCGCAGCGTAGAGATGTTGTAGTCGGTGTATTTCAACATCGTTAGTTACCTGAATTGTTTTTCTATTTGTATAAATCTCGTTTGAGCCTATTCTCTGAAGCGCACAGCCTCACCGCGACTCGCCGAGTCGAACGCCCAGTTATTATATATAATGTGTCCGTTGCACATCGTAGTGCGCACCTGCCACTGGTAGGTGTGACCCTCCATCGGGCTCCATCCGCACTTGCTCTGTATAGTCTCCTTGGTAACGGTCCACGGAGCGTCGGGTCTTACGATTACGAGGTCGGCCTTGTAGCCCTTACGCACAAAGCCTCGCTTCGACACTTCGAAGAGTTTTGCGGGGTTGTGCGCCATTAGCTCCACGAGACGCTCCATGCTGAGCACGCCCTTGTCAACGAGTTCGAGCATCGTAACGAGCGAGAACTGCACCATAGGCATACCCGAAGCGGCACGTGCGCAGCCGCCCTCCTTGTCCTTGAGCAGATGCGGAGCGTGGTCGGTGCCGATGGTTGTGATGCGTCCGTCGGTGAGAGCGTGGCGCAGAGCGTCGCGGTCGGCTGCTGTCTTGATGGCAGGATTGCACTTTATGCGGGTTCCGAGACGCGCATAGTCGTCCTGTGTGAATACGAGGTGGGCTATCACAGCCTCCGCCGTGATGCGTGGCGAAGTGCCGAATAGCTGCAGCTCGCGCTCCGTGGTGAGATGTGCCACATGCAGACGGGCGCCGGTTTCTTTTGCCAGGGCTACGGCGCGCTTTGTCGACTCGTAGCAGGCTTCCTCCGAGCGAATCTCAGGATGATGCTCAACGGCAGGGTCGTCGCCGTACTGCTCCTGTGCACGCTTCATGTTGCGGTTGATGATGTCGGTGTCCTCGCAGTGAGCCATGATAGGCAGCTTCGCCTTCTCGAAGAGCTCGTGCAGCACATCCTGACGGTCTACGAGCATATTGCCCGTAGACGAGCCCATGAACAGCTTGATGCCGGGCACAAGGTGCGGGTCGATGGCAGTCAGGCAGTCGATGTTGTCGTTGGTGGCTCCGATGAAGAAGCCGTAGTTGACGTGCGACTTGTTTCGGGCGTCGTTTATCTTTGCGTCGAGCGCTTCGAGTGTTGTGGTCTGCGGCTTCGTGTTCGGCATGTCGAAGTAGGTTGTCACTCCGCCGTAAGCCGCAGCGCGGCTCTCTGTCTCCATGTCCGCCTTCTCTGTTAGACCGGGGTCGCGGAAGTGAACGTGGCAGTCGATAACTCCAGGCATAACAAAACACCCCGTGGCATCCACGATGTTATCGTAGTCGCCACGAGGTGTTTCTGTACCTTCTATAATGTCTGTAATGGTGTCGCCGTCGACAACGACGGATGCTACGCGAGTAGCTCCCTCGTTGACCAGCTTACCACCAAATACTAATGTCTTCATATATCTTGGATGATAGTTATTTATCTTGTTCATCGCCGTTACTCGGCGTCGGCAGGCTGCGCCAGTTCGTTAGGCGTCGGTCCGTCGGGCATCGGCTGTGCGGGCGCTGCGCCGGCAGGAGCAGCGTTCATGTCCTTCATGCCGTTCATGATAGCCTGGTTCTCAAGCGCCTTCTGGTAGAAGTCCTTCACGTACGGGTCGTTCTTGAACTTGTCTGTAGCCTTGCTCATGATGTCCTCTATCCACGGTGTGAGTTCGGGGTAGCGGTAGCCGATAGTCATCATGAAGAACACGCCCGGTCCGAGCACGTTGTCGAAGTTCTCGGTGACGAACGTTGTGACGAGCTTGTCCTCTTCGGCGGTGAGTCGCATCGCCTCGTCGTTGAGCTTGCGTGTCACGGCGTCCATGTCGCTTCCGTCCATGATGGCGCGGTCGTGCGTGTGCAGCAGTTCTGCCTCCTGGTTCTTCAGTTGGTTGTACTTGTTGAAGAACTTGAACAGTTCGTCGTTGAGCGGAGTGCCGCTAACGATCTGCTGGGTGTTGTCGAGCTTGATGGTGATGTCGCCACTTTCTATCACGAGCGGCAGGATGCTCTCGTCGTCCATGAAGATGTTGGCGAGACGCACGGTGTCGAACGTTCCGCAGAACTGGAACTGGCCGTGTACCACGTCGCACGAGTCGATCTTCTTGAAGTCGTTGTTGCTAAGCACCTTCAGGTAGAGCATGCGTCCGTCGAGCGTAGACACGTTCGACGATCCCTGGATGTTGTACGAGCTTGTGCACGATGCCAGTGTTATTATACCGAGTAAAGCGTAGAGTAGCTTCTTCATCATCTTTGGTTTTAAAAAATTGTTGGTTTCTTGTTGTCTTCTTTTATTCTTTGTCTGTATCGGAAGCCTCTTCCTGCTTCTCTTCGGCGTATTCCTTCGTTTCCTCCTTCTTCATCTCCGATGCTATGCGGTGCATAGAGTACATCTCGAGTATTGCGGCTGCGAGCAGCAGCATCACCCACTTGTTGTAAATGAGGTTGAAGTATGTCACGGGGTCGGAGAACGAGTCTCTGAGCCACATGTTTGCGCTGTCTACCATGAGCAGACCTGCCAGCACGAAGAATATGTCGGCGAAGGTCATTATCTTCTTCAGTCGCTTGATGGTGGGGTTCTGTCCTTCGTACGCCTGGTTCACCTGCATTGCTGCGAAGAGCAGTGCGCCCAGCAGGAATATCCAGCAGACAATCTGCTGTGCGAACATGAACACGAAGCATCCAGCTCCGACGACCATCAGTATGCCTCCCGTGAGGAAGAGCGCGCTTTGTAGAGTATTCAGTTGTTTCATTATTGTTCTTCTTTAGCTTGTTCGGGCTTGGGGTCGTCGCTGAGCACATAGATATCCTCGTCGTCGGCTTTCATGAAGTAGCGTTCGCGTGCGATCTTCTGGAACTCCTGCGTACCTTTTCGCATATCCTTTAGCTTTTTCAGGTCGCTTTCGTTCTGCGCGTTGTACTTGTCTATCTCCTCCTCCAGGTCGTTTATCTGCATTTCGAGCTGGAAGCGGTGAAGAAAGCTATTCTCGTCGACGAAACCTACGGTAAGAATACCGATGATTATAGTGATGGCATATTTATAGTGGCTTATCAGAGCCAGAATGAGTTTCAAACGCCCCATTTGTCCTTTATTATATATAATGTATTACTGGTAAAGACACGTCAGTGGCTGCTGACTGGTCTTTATTAGATGCAAACTTACTACAAATTTTTCATATTTCGACTGCTGCGCCCATTTTTTAGGGTTTATTATATAAACGGATTGTTTGGATATGCAAAAAATAGTTAACTTTGCACATGGTTTACAAAGTGTAGACAAAGGGGTGGCGGACAATTTCCGTCTGAGAGCATACCCTCAGAGCTGATCCGGACAATACCGGCGTAGCGACAAGGTACAGACATGAAAAGTCCCCTTTTTGTGTTATTTCAATCCTTTGATTTTCAGGGATAACTAAAACAATTAAAAGATGAAGAAATTCATTGGAGTAGCTTTGGCTGCAGCGTGTGCTTGCCCTTCGCAAGCCGCTGGCGAGCAGACCAAGCTCGACACTACCCGTGTGAACAACCTCAACGAGGTGGTAGTGAAGGCTGTGAGAGCCCCGAAGAGTTCACCGTTTGCAGTAGAGAACATAAAGAAGACCGAGCTCCAGCGCTTCGCCTCTTCAGGCAAGGAGCTGCCTATGCTCTTCGCCCGCACACCGGGTGTGCTCGCATGGAGCGAGAACGGCGTGGGCACCGGCACCGTATATATGCGTATGCGTGGCGCTGCCGACAGCCGCATCAACGTCACGGTAGACGGTGTGCCTCTCAACTCGCCCGAGGACCAGTGCGTGTTCTGGGCTAACATGAACAGCTACGCAGCTCTTATGGGCAGCGCGCAGATACAGCGTGGCGTGGGTGCGTCTACCAACGGCGACGGAGCCTTCGGCGGTTCGGTGTCGCTCGCTACAGCCGCTCCGTCGCTGAAGCCTACCGTTGAGGTGACAGGCTCTTACGGATCGTTCAACACATACCGTGTCGGAGGCAACTTCTCAACAGGTCTGCTTGCCGACCATTTCGTCATCGACGGCGCTTACCACGAGACTAACACCGACGGATATATCCACGGCACAGGCGGACGCTCTGGCTCTTACTACGGCGGACTGACTTGGCTCGGCGACCGCTTCAAGCTGTCGTATAAGAACATCGGCAACTTCGAGCACACGGGTCAGGCATGGAACGGCGTTGCGGCTTGCAACTACGACGGCGATACCGACCTCAAGGCGTGGGGCATCAACAACTATAAGGATATGTGGAAGCACGGACTGGGCAAGTTCAACTCGCTCTACGAGGAGCTTGTAATACCGATGGACGACAACTGGGCTGCCGACCCTACAAAGCCGCTCACTACTGAGCGCTACAAGATGCGCGACGGATCGTACTGGAAGCAGACTACCGACAACTTCGAGCAGAACCACAATATCCTCAACTTCACTTGGCAGCCTGCCGACATGCGCTGGAGCCACTCAGTAACGGCTCACTACACATACGGATACGGCTACTACACCGAGTTCAAGAAGGACACAAAGCTGGCTTCTAAGTTCGGCATCAACGAGATGTACGAGAAGAATGGCGAGCTGAAGCTCGTGAAGTCGGACGCTATACGCAAGAAGGGTCTTACGCAGAACAACTACGGCGCTCTCTACAACGTCAACTACAAGGACGCTCTGTGGGACGTTATGGGCGGCTTCAGCATGCAGCTCTTCCGTTGCAACCACTGGGGCAAGGTGACGTACATCGCTGACGAGACTCTTGAGAAGAAATACTTCACCAACGGCAGATACAAGTATTACGATTCTGACGCCAACAAGAACGACTGGAGCTGGTTCTTCAAGGCTAACCGCAAGTTCGGCAACGGCTGGAACTGGTTCCTCGACATGCAGATGCGCTACGTAAATTATAACACCGACGGACTCAACGACCACTTCGAGCAGGGCGCCGACGGCAACTACAAGAACCAGAGCATCGACATCAACGAGAACTACTTCTTCGTGAACCCGAAGGCTGGCATCAGCTACGACGCCAACGGACACAAGGCTTATGCTTCTATCGCTTACGCCAACCGCGAGCCTGAGCGCAACAACTTCACCGACAACATCGGCTACGGCAATCCTTCACCGGAGCGTCTGCTCGACTTGGAGTGGGGCTATCAGTATCAGGGCGAGAACTGGTTTGCTGGTGTCAACTTCTACTACATGAAGTATGTCAACCAGTTTGTGATGACCGGCGAGAAGAGCGACATCGGCGAGTCGCTCACACGCAACATCAAGGACTCTTACCGTCTCGGTGCTGAGGTGTCTGCAGGCTGGAGCCCGCTGTCTTGGCTCTCTCTTGAGGGCAACGCCGCTCTGAGCCGCAATCGTCTGAAGAACTTCAAGGAGTGTGTGGAAAGCTGGGACGGTCCTGCTGTATGGAACACATACAAGAGTGCTACCATCGCATTCTCGCCGTCGGCTATCCTCAACGGCTTCGTCGATGTTCACTTCGCAGGTTTCCGCGCTACATGGCACACCAACTTCGTCAGCAAGCAGTATCTCGACAACACCGAGAGCTCTGAGCGCTCACTGCCGTGCTACTCGCAGACCAACATCAACGCTTCGTACACGTTCAACTTCTCGAAGCGTGTGCTCGGCTTGAAGCAGGTTGTGCTCGGCGCCGACTTCAACAATATCTTCGACCGCCACTACGCTGCGTCTGGCTACGTCTACTACGACTGGTATAACAACAATAAGCGCAACTCTACCGTGGCTTACATCCCGATGGCTGGCTTCAACTGCCTCGGAACCGTAACGCTGAAGTTCTAAAAAAAGCCCCTCCCCATCCCTCCCCGTCGGGGAGGGGGCGCAGGGCAGAGTTATATATGCTTTGTTTCTTTTTTAAAAAGGTTGCATGGCAGAGTGATACATGCTTTGTTTCTTTTTTAAAAGGTTGCAGGGCAGAGCGATGCATGCTTTGTTTCTTTTTTAAAAGGTTGCAGGGCAGAGTGATACATGCTTTGTTTCTTTTTTAAAAGGTTGCATGGCAGAGTGATACATGCTTTGTTTCTTTTTTAAAAGGTTGCAGGGCAAAGTGATACATTTTTGTAATTAATAATTCAATCCTCTCTCTCCTCCCCGATGGGGAGGTCGGGAGGGGCTGTTTTTTTTAATTGTTATGACTGAATTTCTCTCCACTCATTGGCTCGACATTGTAACGACAATACTCGGGCTAATCTATCTCGTCCTCGAATATCGTGCGAGCATAGCGCTTTGGGTAGTGGGCATCGTGATGCCCGCCATGGATATCTACCTCTACTGGAGCCACGGACTCTACGGCGACGCTGGCATGGCTGTCTACTACACGCTGGCTGCGATATACGGCTACGCCGTGTGGAAGTTCGGAGCGAAATGGAAGCGGATGCTGAAGCGCAAGGCTTCGGGGGCAGCAGGCTCAGATAAAGCAGTAGATGTTGCAGGCTCAGATAAAGCAGTGTATGCTGCAGGTTCAGATAAAGCAGTGGATGCTGCAGGCGGTTCTTCCGAAGAGCTTCCGATAACGTTCTTCCCGCGCCGCCTTATCCTGCGCACGCTCGGCTTCTTCCTCCTCGCATGGGCTGCCACCTATTACGTTCTCGTGGCTTACACCAACAGCACCGTGCCCTTGCTCGACGCGTTCACCAACGCTCTCAGCTTTGTCGGCTTGTGGGCTTTGGCGCGCAAGTACGTAGAGCAGTGGCTGTTCTGGATAGCCGTAGACGTGGTCTGCTGCTATCTGTATGTGGTGAAAGGCATACCGTTCAAGGCTGGGTTGTACGGCCTGTATGTCGTGATAGCGGTCATGGGATACATAAAGTGGAAGGGCCTTGCGAAAAAGGCATAACTCATCTGGATGCTCTGGGGAAACCTAGGGCATCCTTTTTGTTTTTGAGGGGGTCTGGGGGCTTTGTAGGGTTTCTAGGGCTTCTAGGCTTTCTAGGTTTTCTAGGAAACCTAGAGCTCCTAGCTAACATAGCTCTCCCGGCTCTCCTTGCCTCTCTAAAGTTCCTTGCTTCCTTCCAGACTGTCGAGCTTTTCCTTCAGCCCTTTTATCTCCGCTTCCTGCCTATAATACGCTTTCAGCGCTCTTTGCTTTATATCCTCGAAGGCTGCCTTCCATTTTGCAGCCTCCGCCTGCGCTTCGGCGAGAGCCTGCTTCAGGCGTGGCAGCTCCTCCTCAAGCTGTTTCAGGCGTGCGTCCTGCTGCTGTCGGTAGGCGGTGCGGGCGCGGTGCATGCGCTCCCTTATGCCGCCCTCGGTGATGAACTCCTGCTCAAGCTTCTTCAGAAACGACATCATCATCTTGTCGATGAAACGGCATAGCGTGATGGCGTAGTTGCACATCTGCTCGTCGGTCCATTGCTGGAAGAACGGAGCATAGTCGGGTAGGCGGTTATGGTGGCGGCAGTAGTCGAGCATATCGGTGTAGCGCTGGTCGCCGGCAGCGTAGAACTGCAGGTGGCGCGACTTGATATAATCCTCGAAGTCTTCGCGCAACTCCTTCAGCGAGGCGCGTGCCACGTTGAGCAGCTTCAGCTGCATCTCTGTCGACGCCACGCCGTCAGCCAAACCTTCAACGATGTTCTGCTTGCAGGAACGTGCTGCCTGAATCACCTGGTCGCGCGTTCGGTCTTTATACAAATGAATGAAGCGGTCGCAGAAAGCGAACGCCAGCTGATATACCACGTCCGACTTCTGGTAGAAGTAGAGCGTGTCGCAGTTGCGCTGCTGGTTAAGTACGTGTAGAGTGTTCGGGTCTTCAGCCATAATAGAATAATAGATGAATAGTTTGATTTGGTGCTGCAAATATAAAGAAAAAAGCAATAAAAAGTGCTTTTTATTGCGTACTTTTGCCTGCTCAAAAACAAAGTATACGGTTGACGAACAACTACTGTCAGTTAAAAACATAATAACTATGTGCAACCAACCACACACTTCCAAAAGTTTTGCGTCGCTGCAGCCCGACGCCTTCGACGCCGTGATAGTAGCCGGCGGCGACTTCCCCACGCATCCCGTTCCGCTCGCCGTGATAGAGCATGCACGGATGCTTGTGGTGTGCGACTCGGCTGGCGAGGAGCTTGTGCGCCGTGGCTTCAAGCCGACGGCAGTTGTGGGCGACTGCGACTCGATGTCGGCGGAGTTCCGCGCGGCGCATGCCGACATTATATATAAGGTGGAGGAGCAGGACTATAACGACCTCACGAAAGCCACGCGCTTCTGCATCGGGCGCGGTTGCCGCCGCATAGCCTACGTCGGAGCCACGGGCAAACGCGAGGACCACACGCTGGGCAACATATCGCTGATCGACTTCTACCGACACGAACTGCATGTAGACGCCGTGATGCTCACCGACTACGGCGTGTTCCTTGCGGCTTCGGGCGAAACAACTATCGCCACCGTCGTAGGACAGCAGATAAGCATCTTCAACCTCACATGCACGCAACTCGATGGCGACGGACTGCGCTGGCAGCCCTACGCCTTCTCCGCGCTCTGGCAGGGCACGCTCAACGAGGCGCTTGGCGAGAGCGTCACGCTTCGCGGCGACGGAAGCTACATAGTGTATGCCGTTTACAAATCGTAGCCTATTTTTGACATATTGACACCTCGCAGCGCATAATCAAAACGTAAATCGGCGCGTGAAAGTAAAATAAGATGTTTTTATTGCATAATGTCGTTCTAAGTGTCAGTTTTCGTGCGAAAATTCACGTTAGGCGACATTTTGTGTTTAATTATGAAATTTGTTTCAGAACGTTAAAAACGTAAAGTTTTCTTGAGAAATGTTTGGAAGTTATAAAAACATTCTCTAAATTCGCAATTGGAAAACCAATTCTTTTCACAAGAAGAGGTTTATCACACATACAAACTACATTTGCTTTTAAAGCAAACAGACGACACAGACAAGACGACGCAAACAAACAACAACGACGCAAACTGACGAAAACGATAAGTTTACAAACTGATGCAATCGACGATGTAATCAACGACGCAAACTGACGAAAATACAAAAACAAAACGGGATAGACATTCCCAACATATACAAACTAAACAACAAAAAGGAGTTGCTTATGAAACGACTTGTATTTGCACTATTAATACTGTTCTGCGGCAACGATATGTCAGCCCAGACATATACAAAGGAAGTCTGCGTAAGATTCCCGGTGGCATCAAGCGTGCTCAATCCTAACTTCGGTGACAACGCAGCAAGTCTCGCAGAAATAGTCAAGTTCCTTACTGACGTGCAGAAAGACAGCACCTTGGAGCTGACCAGTGTGAGATTCTGCGGCTCGGCATCGCCCGAGGGTGGACCTCTTCTCAACCAGCGCCTCACCGAAAGACGCTGCGCCAACATGGAGCGCTACGTTCGCGAGCGAGTGCAGCTGCCCGACGCTATCGTGTCTAAGTGCGACTGTTCGGAGATGTGGCAGAAGCTGGCTTACTTCGTAGAGAAGTCGGACATGCCGTACAGAGACGAGGTGTTGCACCAGATACGCGAGACCGATGAGTTCACATACAACTCGAAGGGAGTTCTGGTAGACAGCCGCAAGAAGCGCCTCATGGACCTCAACTACGGACGCACATGGAACTACATGCTGCGCGAGTTCTTCCCCGCAGTGCGCAACGCCAGCCTCATATCTGTCTACATCGAGCAGAAGCCTACCGTGGTAGACGACCAAAAGGCAGAAGTGATTGTTCCGGAAGAGCCCGTAACGCCTGAGCCGCAGGTAGAGGAGCCCGCACCCGAGCCTGAGCGCCGCAACGCATACCTCGCCATCAAGACCAACATGCTCTACGACGCGCTCGGCGTACCGAACATAGGTATGGAGTTCTCGCTCGGAAAGCGCTGGTCGATAGCTGCCGACTGGATGTACGCATGGTGGAACAACAACCATCACCACAACTACTGGCGCATCTACGGTGGAGGCATCTCGCTTCGCAAGTGGTTCGGCAAAGCCTCTAAGGTGAAGCCGTTGCAGGGACACCACCTCGGCATCAACGCACAGGTGCTCACCTACGACTTCGAACTCGGCGGAAAGGGATACATGGCAGGCGTGCCCGGTGGCACACTATGGGACCGCGCAAGCTACGCCGTAGGAGCCGAATACGGCTACTCGCTGCCGATAGCAAAGCGCCTGAACATCGACTTCAGTGTTGTGGCAGGATACATGGGCGGACGCTACTACGAGTACGAGCCGCTGGACGGACACTACGTGTGGAAAGCCACGAAGAACCGCCACTGGATAGGACCTACAAAGGCTGAGGTGTCGCTCGTTTGGCTCTTGGGACATGGAAACTACAACAATAAGAAGAAAGGAGGCAACAAATGATTAAGGTCATATTTAAACGCAATGTTACGAGAATCGCAACGGCGTTTGCTCTGGTTGCCATGACAGCATTGTCATCTTGCGAGCACAAGGATTTGTGTTTCGACCACGACTCTCATTCTCCTAAGTACAAGTTCCGTGTAGAGGCAACATATCAGCAGGAGTGGGAGATACGCAGCGACGGAAGCACCGACTGGAAGAACTTCTCTGCATGGGTCGACACCTACGGTATGCAATACGACGACCTCAGACCGCTCATACCCGCAGGTCTCCGAATGCACGACTTCCCGGCTCTCGGACCGAGCGACATGATCAACATGCCGGCTCAGGGCGACGTGGTAGGTCTCCGACCGGGCAAGCACCAGCTGCTGTTCTACAACAACGACACCGAGTATATCGTGTTCGACGATATGTACTCGTACGCAGCAGCCAAGGCTACAACCCGAACACGCACACGAGCTTCGTTCCTCGGCAATCCGTTCCAGAAACAGACCGACGCCAAGGAGCCTACGGTGGCAATGCCCGACATGCTCTACGGCAACTTCAACGAGGAGTATACATCGGAGCGCACGGTGGAGGAGACGGTGATGCCGGTCACGATGCATCCGCTCGTGTTCAAGTACCTCGTTCGCTACGAGTTCAGCAAGGGTCTGCAATACGTAGGACTGGTGCGCGGAGCACTCTCCGGAATGGCGTCAGCCGTATACCTCAACAGCGGCAGAACATCAGCCGAGGCAGCCACGCTGCTTTACGACTGCACGCTGAAGGAGTGGGGAGCACAGGCTATAGTTGCATCGTTCGGAGTGCCCGACTATCCTAACGGCTACTACACTTCTACACGAGCACCGCGCAGCCACGCGCTCAACCTCGAGGTGCGACTGAAGAACGGCATCATAAAGAACTTCTACTTCGACGTGAGCGACCAGATTGCAAAGCAACCGCAAGGTGGCGTAATCGTAGTGAAGGGTCTCGAGATATCTGACGAGGACGGCAAGCACGGCGGATCGGGCTTCGACGTAAACGTAGACGGATGGGGCGAGTTCGAGGACGTAGACATGCCGCTCAAGTAGCGCTACGCAGCTCAAGTAGAAACTGTACACGGTTTACAACTAAACTTTTCATATAACTCTATTTACTAATTTAAACTACATCATTATGAAGAAGAATCTATTTTTAATCGGTTTAGCAGCAATAGGTATGTTGTTTGCTTCATGTAGCAACGACGAGACTGTAGAGGTAGCTAAGAATCAGAACGGCATTCAGTTCAAGAGCTTTGTAAATAACAGCACACGTGCGACAGACTTGACAACCGCTAACCTCACCGACTTCCAGGTTTGGGGTATTATGAAGAAGGACAACCAGATCGGCAAGCCGTTCGTTGGCACACAGGTTAACAAGGCTGGCGGCGCATGGTCTTATGGCACACCAGTTTACTGGGAGAAGGGCTATCAGTATAGCTTCGCAGCTGTGGCTCCGGCTGGCGTATTCGAGATGGTAGAGGCTCCTGCCGACTATCAGGACTACGGCAAGGTTAAGTTCAACAACGGTAGAGGCGATACCGACCTTCTCTGGGCTTTCAACGACAAGGGTCTCGTGACATGGGATGGCGATGTATGTCCGGCTGCTGTCGATCTGACATTCAACCACATGCTCTCACGCGTTCGCTTCAACTTCGTGAACGCTATGGACGACGGCTCTTTGCTCACCGTTAAGGACGTGCAGATCACAAACGCTTGCACAGAGGGCACTGTACAGCTCATTGCTGACAATGCAGGTTTGGCATGGGCAGCTTCAGGCAACGCAGCCCTTCTGTTTGACAACGCAGCAGAAACAGGTTTCGCTCAGAACGCAGCTTGCACAACAGGTCACAAGTACATGATTCCGACAACTAAGGCTTACAATGTAACATTCGTAGTAGAGCGTGCACACAACGGCGTTGTTGACACCTACGAGCACTCTGTTAACCTCACAGAGATGCAGATGGAGTCTGGCAAGAGCTACCAGTTCAAGGCTGAGTTCACAGCACAGAACATCAATCCTGACGGCGCACTCTGCCCGATCGTATTCGAACCTACTGTTAACGAGTGGGACGCTTGGGGCGACGCAATCGACATGAACATGTAATCGTAGAAAACAACTAACACACGATGCGTCGAAAAGACACATCTGTGAACATCTAACACATCAGGTGTAGGGGGAACGCACAGTTCCCCCTTACACCCGCTCTTTTCTCTTAAAACCAATTAACCCATTTAATACGAACGAATATGAAAGGAATAAATATATTAAACATGACAGCAGGCATGGCTGCTGTGCTCCTGTCGGTGACACTCTTTTCATGCAGCAGCGATGTGCCGTACGAACACACTGATTACAGCACAACAGACAATATCTGCTTCGGTATTTCTGATTCTGGCAACGGCACACGCGCCGCAGCCGCAAACGAAGCGATAACCACCGACCGTTATGTGCTACGCTCATCAGAATCGAGCGACACCCTCTGCGTGCGTGCTGTCGTAAGCGACGGAATAGGCAAAGTCGCCGCCAAACATGCCACACGTGCTTCCATGCAGACCACGATGTACGACCAGTTCAACGTCGTAGCGCAGTTGAAGAAGTCTGACGGTAACATTGCTCCACGATACTACATGAACGAGGTAGCCACCAAGCAGGGCGTTGTTTGGCAACCCTCTTCGTCGATATACTACTGGCCCGACAACGGATCGCTACGCTTCCTTGCATGGGCTCCTATAGATGCAGAGCTTGACGAATCGCCGGTCAAGCCTTCAGAAGACGTAAACAAGACAACCATAAAGTACACCGTTCCGGCAGAACTCTCAAAGCAGCGCGACCTCGTAGCGGCTGCCACCGGCTACAACGCAAGTCCTGCGGGCGGAGTATGCGCTCCGGTATCGCTGCAGTTCAAGCATCTCTGCACAGCCGTTGTCGTGAAGACCGGCGCAACGATGGCGCCCGGCACGATAAAGAGCGTAACCGTTACCAACGTGCGCAACTCTGGAACGTACGACATGCTGAGATCCGCATGGACACTCAACGACGCAACGACCAGCTACACCGTTTCGCCCAACATGGCTACAGGCAGCACCACAGCCGAAGGCACTAAGCTCAACGCCGACGACGCTACATTCATGCTGCTGCCGCAGACATTGGGTGCTGACAGCAAACTCGAAGTGATGTTCCACGACAACATCTCCGGCCGCGACCGCCTGCTCACAGCTTCGCTTAACGGCGCCGAATGGCCGATGGGCAAGACCGTCACCTATCGCCTCTCTATCACTCCGGAGTATGAGCTTGAGTTCACATCAGAACCGCAGGTGCAGGATGCTCACTATGTGATCTATCCTATCAAGATAAAGGTAGACCCAGGTTTGACCGGTGGTTGGAGATTGAAGTCAACATCGCCAAAGGTGACGTTTTGCAAGGAGTTAACAGAACTTACATCGCTTGGCTACTGGATTGAAGAAGACCGTGGTACACAGGCTATAGAAGGTACTGAAACAGGTGAAATCACTGTATATGCTTTCATTGAAGAAAATGTAACTAATGCAGAACGTGACCTCGTGCTCGAGTTGAGTCCGAAGGGAATACCTTCAGCTACACCAGCTAAGTTCACAATTAGACAGTTGTGTCCGAGTTGGAATACCGACGGATTGGGTTGCGAGCGCTTTGAAGATGGAAAGTATCCATGGGGCTTCTTGTGGGATAGCTCTATGAAAATCACCTATGATATGAGGGATGCTGGTGGTCATGGCTTCTGGGGTCCGTTAAGAAGATGGATTATGAAGATTCAGATTAAGTATTATGGTGATAAGTATAAAGACTACATTACCTATACTCAATATTGGCTTCAATTAGAAACTGTTACTATCGACTTTAGTAAAGTACCTAATCTTGATGTAGCAGACAATCCTGACGATGGAAATCTGAATACATGGGAATTATATAATTTCAATGGTATTAGTGATGTAACAGGACTTATGACTCAGTTGGAAGCGTGGGGTGGAAAACCTGATAAACATTTAGCGCAAAATCCAGCAAAATATGCCGCTCGATTGTGTACAATGAAGAATAAGTTCAATAAGGAATTGCTTGAAACAGATGCTGCTGGTAACAAGACATATCGTCCAGTGCTTAAGCGAGAAAACCTTGTGTGGTATCTACCTGCTAAGAACGAATTCTCTATGGTTGTAGATAATGAATATCCTTTGACTGGAGATTATTGGACGTCAACAGCTTCTGAGGTTGCACATGATAACGAGAATTCGTATAAATACTTGTATGGTTCTGGTGCATCTCTCCAAAAGCGTACAACGTTGCTCAACGTACGTGCAGTGCGCAAGCGCCCATAAGCTGCGTCGGCACTCATTTAAAATGGTACTTTTTATATTATTTGCATAACTCTTTTCATACTGCGATTAGAATGATCCGTGAGGCTAATTCTAACCGCAGTTTGTTTTTTGTTATATAAACCAAGTACGTGAAAAAATCTGCCATATCTTCCAGTTTCGCCGTAACGCACACAGGATAAGCGCAATAAGGGCTGGAAGATAAACCGCTGGACGCGATATCTACCAGCCTATCTGCCAGCCCGAACCAATCATCTGCCAGCAGTATAACACTTTTGATGAAGCCATAAAACACTTTTGATGCAGCCGTATAATGCTCTTGACGCAGCCTATCAAATTGCGTGTCTGGAGCAAAAACATGGCGTTTGTTTTTGCGGTTTGCGCGTTTTGTACTAATTTTGCACGCTCAAAACACCCCTATCATCATTAACAATTTATATTTTTTATGTTCAAAAACAATTTCAACGCACGCCCTGGAGCCTTGCATTTCAAGCACTTCACGCACCGCAGCTATGCTCTTTTCAGCTGCTTGGGTCGCGAGGTGCTCATCTGCACGCTCAGTGTGGCTACGCTCACCAACGCCAAGGCAGAGGGCATCAGCACCAAGCCGGTAGCGTCGGCTCTGGCTCTCGACTCGCTGAGCCGCGAGGAGGTGAAGCTCGACGAGGTGCTCGTAACGGGTTCGCGTGCTCCGCTCACTGCATTGCAGTCGGCAAAGATTGTGGCTGTCATTTCGCGCGACGACATTCAGCGTGCGGAGGCAGCGAGTGTCAACGACATTTTGAAGTTAGTCCCGGGCGTGGATGTCCGTCAGCGCGGGGGCTTTGGTGTACAGACGGACATCTCCATCAACGGCGGCACGTTCGACCAGATTACCATTCTATTGAATGGCATGAATATTTCGAGTGCACAGACGGGTCACAACGCTGCCGATTTCCCAGTTTCGCTTTCCGACATTGAGCGCATCGAGGTTCTCGAGGGTGCTTCGGCACGTGTGTTCGGTTCGTCGGCGTTCAGCGGCGCCATCAACATCGTTACGCGCCAGGATGCCGAGAGCAATGTGTCGGTGGCTGCCGAGGGCGGTTCGTTCGGCACGTTCGGCGGCGACGCGAGCGTGAACCTTGCTACGGGTGCGGTGCGCCAGAAGCTGAGCGGAGGCTACACGCAGAGCGACGGAGGCACG
>OQVU01000117.1_pt1 | contig 24675 bp, 18 predicted proteins | sample 1691611 | NCBI WGS metagenome assembly OQVU01 (sample SAMN03418272, study PRJEB22391) | human gut metagenome | biome: human-gut; feature: organic feature; material: feces | host: Homo sapiens | place: Tanzania | collected 2013-01
GATGATGTGTATATTGTCTGCAACTTCGGACTTAAAAATGTGACAGGATATAAGCTTCCGGTTGAGACGGATGGAAGGTACAGAGAGATCTTCTCAAGTGATAACCTGAAATACGGAGGCGAGGGCAACAATAACAAAGGATATGAGACTGCGGCGGATGGCGTGATAGAAGTGAGTGCTCCTGCACTGTCATTTGCAGTGTTTGCCCATGTAAAATAGGAGGAATAGACATTTATGCTATTGATTGGTGATCTGTATAATATGGCGGCTGATACTGCGACCACAGAGAGTGTGGTCGGGGATGCTGTGAAGGAGGCAACGGATCAGGTGAGCGTTATAGGACAATATATCCAGAAGCTTACAGATTGGTGCATGTCCAAGTTGGGAAGTATAGTAGTGGCGGTCATATTCATGGTTGTCTGCTTCAAGCTGGTGAAACTCCTGCTCAAGATACTTAGGAAGAGTTTCGAGAGATCAAAGCTTGATCCGAGTGTTGCAGGATTCTTCATATCGGCGGTCAAGATCGTCCTGAATGTTCTGATCGTGCTCACTGCGGCGAGTATCGTGGGATTCCAGATCACATCATTCATAACCATACTCGGTACAGCGGGCGTTACCCTTGGACTTGCACTCCAGGGAAGTCTGTCAAATCTTGCGGGCGGTCTTCTGATACTCATACTGAAGCCGTTCAGAGTCGGAGATTATATAGTGGAGAACAATACCCATTGTGAGGGAACAGTCGTATCAATAGATATATTCTATACAAGACTGATAACCCTCGACAACAAATCAGTTGTCATACCGAATGGTAACATATCCAACACATCCCTTGTGAATGTGACGGAGCACGATATGAGGAGAGTGGAGATACCATTTTCCGTTGCGTATGACTCCGATATGGAGAAGGTCAAGAGGGTCACACTTGAGACCATAAAGGATGTTGACGGTTTCCTTAAGGATGAACAGATTCTCTTCTATATAGATGAATTTGCTGACAGCGGTATCAATATGTATGTGAAGTTCTATGCGACGATAGAGAAGTTTTTCGATGCCAAGTGGGATGCCATGTGGAAGCTCAAGAAGGCATTTGATGAGAACGGCATAGAGATTCCGTTCAATCAGGTGGATGTGCACATGAGACAATAGTTCATTAACACACATAAAATGCTTGATTTCTTGCAAAAATAAAGGCAATCGAGTATAATCATGTGGATGTAGATATCAAAGACTGTGTATTTACTGCACAGTCTTAATATAAATTTGTTTAAGGAGTGATTGATATGACAAAGATTGATATTATCTCAGGCTTCCTTGGGGCCGGTAAGACAACGTTGATCAAGAAACTTATTGAGCAGGCATTTAAGGGCGAGAAGCTGGTTCTCATAGAGAACGAGTTTGGTGAGATAGGAATCGATGGCGGTTTCCTGAAGGATGCCGGCGTTCAGATCACAGAGATGAACTCAGGTTGTATCTGTTGTTCACTGGTTGGAGATTTCGGTACTGCACTTAAGCAGGTTATCACAGATTACACACCTGACAGGATCATCATTGAGCCATCAGGAGTTGGCAAGCTGTCTGACGTTATCAAGGCAGTAAAGGATGTATCAGGGAATCTTGATGTTGAGCTCGACAGCTACACAACAGTTGCCGATGTGTCAAAGGTTAAGATCTATATGAAGAACTTTGGCGAGTTCTTCAACAACCAGATCGAGAGTGCTAACACTATCATTCTGAGCAGAACACAGACTACTACACAGGACAAGATAGAGAAGGCTGTAGCTATGATCAGGGAGAAGAACGATCATGCAACCATCATAACAACTCCATGGGATGAGATCGATGGAGCAGCCATCAGAGAGGCTATGCAGAACTACAAGTCTCTTGAGGAGACAATGATGGATGAGGCTAAGAAGGGACATGATCATGACCACGACCACGGCGATGAGTGCACATGTGGCTGTCACGACCATGACCATCATCATCACGACCACGATGAGCACGAGCATCACCACGACCACGACGAGCACGAGCATCATCATGACCACGATGAGCACGAGCATAACCACGACCACGATGACCACGATCATCATGATCACGACCATGGCGATGAGTGTACATGTGGCTGCCATGACCATGATCACCACCATCATCATGCAGATGAGGTATTTACGAGCTGGGGCAAGGAGACTCCTCACAAGTACAATGAGGACAAGCTCAGAGAGATCCTTGACACTCTGGCTGACACAGAGAAGTACGGTGTTATCCTCAGAGCAAAGGGTATCGTTCCTAGCGATGCAGGTGAGTGGCTGTACTTTGATCTTGTACCAGGCGAGTTCGAGATCAGAAAGGGCAAGGCTGACATCACTGGTAAGCTTTGCGTAATAGGAAGCAAGCTTAATGAGGACGACCTTGCAGAATTGTTCGAGGTTTAAGCAGGTTGTTCTATGATAAGGAGTTAATATGATGGGACGTCAGAATAAAGAGATACCTGTATATGTGTTCATGGGATTCCTTGAGAGTGGCAAGACAACATTTGCAAAGGAGACCCTGATGGACAGAGGCTTTACAGGTGGAGCCAAGACACTTCTTCTCGTCTGTGAGGACGGAGAGGAGGAGTATGATCTTGAGGCTCTGAAGAAGGCTAATATATATACAGAGTTCATAGAGGAAGATCAGCTCACCACAGACCATCTCCTTGACCTTCAGGACAAATACAATCCGGAACAGGTCATGATCGAGTACAATGGTATGTGGAAGCTCGATAAGATATTTGAGATAAGGGTTCCAAAGGGATGGACGGTTGTCCAGGTTATCTCATTTGTGAATGCGGAGACATATGATGTGTACTCACAGAACATGAAGGCAACCATGGTTGAGCAGTTCAACAGTGCGGACATGGTCATCTTCAACAGATGTGATGAGAATTCCAAGATACCTGAGTGGAGAAGATCCATCAAGGCGGTGAACAGGAGAGCGCAGATCATATTTGAGATGAAGGATGGCTCCATTGCACCTGAGACAAATGAACCTGAGGATCTGCCATACGATGTGAGCGCAGATGTGATAGAGCTGCCGGATGATGATTTCGGTATCTGGTATGTGGATGCATCTGACATGAAAGAGAGATACGATGGCAAGAAGATCCACTTCAAGGCCATGGTATTCAGACCAAAGCAGTACGGCAGCAATGCATTTGTTCCTGGAAGATTCGCCATGACATGCTGTGTTGAGGATATCCAGTTTGTCGGATTCAAGTGCTACTATCAGGGTGCCAAGAATCTTGTGGACAGACAGTGGGTTGATGTCACAGCCAAGATAGGCTACGAGTATTACCCGGATTTTGAAGGTGAAGGACCTGTTCTCACAGCGGAGAAGGTCACACTCACAAGTGCGCCTGATGAAGAGGTAGTATATTTCAGTTAAGAGTTGAGCAGCTCCCTGAATACATGATATTTGATGTATCCGGGGAGCTTTTTTTGCGCAGCCGGGGAATGCCGGAAGAGCTTTGACGTGTCCTTACGAAAGTGTAAGTTGCGTTATTTACCGGCAGAATTTATTATAAGTTTAGTGTAAAAAATAAAGTCAAATTGGAAGGAAAGACTTATGATCAGATCGGCGAAACTTGCGTGTGGCGGTGCGGTTGCACTTATGCTGCTTGGAGGTATGATCTGTCCAGCTATGGCGGAAACGAACACAGATAGTGCATATGGACGGGTTGAACAGAGGATAATTGAAAATAACCCTGATTTTGATATACAGCTAAAGTATGGCCTCAATGGATATGCGGTAAATGACAGAGGCAGTGTTATCAGGCTGGATATTGTGTGCGACACAGATTTTGTGGGAAATGTGTCTGTACAGACGAGCTATTCCGAAGGCTTTGGCACGAAGAATATGACATATGCCAGAGATGTGGAATTCAAGGCGGGTGAAAATACAACGCTGGAATTCTGTGTCGACAATATGGGCTCCGGTATAGCAAAGGTTGAGATCAAGGACAGTGACGGAGTGCTGGTGTACTCAGAGCGGGATTCACTGAGTATAGAGGGCAATGATATGGTAGCCGCGGTGGGCGTGATGAGTGACAGACAGGATGCCATGTCTTATATAGAGGATGTCTCCATGGACAATGTGTATGATAATGCAAAGGTAGAGACTGTTGCATTATCACCCTCAGACATTCCTGAGTCCGAGGAGGGACTGGAGGCTATAGAGTACCTGTTGGTGGATGATTATGATCTGTCGGGATTGTCAGAGAAGCAGAGTGCTGCCATAAAACAATGGGTGTACAGTGGTGGAGCTATGATACTGGCAAAATCGTCAGGTGAAAATGAACTCAGCAGCTTTGACGGCGATTTTGTCTCCGCTGTGAATGACACACAGAAGGTACATGAGCTGGACGGCTCAGATGGGTACTATCTGAATATGGGATATGGCAGGATCGTCGTGCTCCCGTATTCGCTTGCACAGACTGATGAGAAGGATAAGACTGCCCAGGCGCAGGCTGCTCTGGAGGCGGGCTTTACGGATATGACACATAACTGGATCGATGGAGGCTGGTATTATGGAGACACATATTATGGATATGATGTGGCAAATGCAGCCAACAAGAGAAGCACCCCGTCACCTGTTGTCATTATGCTCGTGCTGATCATATATATCATTGTGTGTGGTCCTGTGGCGTACATCGTCCTCAGCAGGCTCAAAAAGAAGGAACTCATATGGGGAGTTATCCCGGTATGTGCAATTATCGGTACAGGTGCCATATATATGGTAAGCCTCAAGTACAGAGTTACAAAGCCTATCGGACTTACATTTGTGGCTGCGGATATAAGCGGTGATACCAAGCGGGAGGATGCATATTCATATATAATAGACGGCAGATCAGGCCAATACAAGATAGATATCAACAGCAAATATTCCAACATCGAGATGGATAATTCCATGGGATCCAGCTTTTATGACAATCTCAATGCGGTAAAAAATGATGGAAAAGATGGCGTTACACTGAATTATTACAGCAATCGTTCATTTGGCACTATATCAGCTAATGCAAGCTTTGCTGGAAGCAACGATATTGGAAGGATTCGGAAGAATTTGACATTATATACAGATGGCTTTGAGGGAACATTGACAAATGACACCTCGTACGATGTGGAGAATCTTGTGGTCATGTCCGAGGGATATTATTACGTTGCTGATGTCCTGAGAGCGGGAGATACCATACGGATAAACAGGAAGAATACACACAAATTTGACGGCGGCTCCATACTTGACGGAATGAGATCATATTACACGAAGAAGTATGGTGAGGATTATTTCGGAGATGGTGAATCGTCGGCGGAATGGTCCAGAAATTATTACATGCAGCTCCGGCTTGCCCAGTACAGTAGACTCGCTGCAGATGACGGCGTTGTGGCTGTGTGGGGAACCATACAGCGAAATCCGGATATGATGAGTGATGCCGATACGGAAAATTATGGCAGCTATATGGTATACGACATAGATACCCTTAAATATGAGGATGTGGATGGAGTTTATTATTACAGCATTTATGACAGGGATGAGAATGGAATCGGCGGATCAGATTATGGTGATGACGATCTGTTGATGTATTCTGAAACCGTGGACGTTAACATCAGATTTGGCAAGAATGATGATATAACGGAACTGATATACGATAAGACCCAGGCGGGAAGCGGCAAGAGCAAGGTCGTAGTGCAGATGCTCAACAGAGAGACCGGCGAATATGACACGGTATTTGCCGATGGACAGACGATCATAAAGGGGCAGGAACTTGACAAATATATGTCGGACGGATGCCTGGCTATGAGATTTATATCTCCTCAGCAGGGAGATTATTATGTGGACAGTTACCTTCCACATATCAGTGCGAGGGGAGGTGTCCGGTAATGGTTGATATAGAAGAACTCACCAAGAGATATGGAAAGTTTGTTGCGCTCGATCATATGAACCTTCATATTGATAAGGGCGAGATATTCGGATTTGTCGGACCAAATGGTGCCGGTAAGACGACAACCATGAGGATCATGTGCGGACTCCTTAAAGCCACATCGGGAAAGGTCACCATAGACGGTGTAGACGCACTTGGCAGACCTGCGGATGTGAAACGGAAGATAGGATATGTTCCTGACTTTTTCGGTGTGTACGACAATCTGAAGGTCATGGAGTACATGGATTTTTATGGCTCCATGTACGGCATGAGCAAGCGTGAAGTGGAGAAAGTCGCAGATAAATATCTGGAGCTTGTTGCCCTTCAGGATAAAAAGGACGAGTTCGTCGACAGCCTTTCAAGAGGTATGAAGCAGAGACTCTGTGTAGCAAGAGCACTCATACATGATCCCGAGCTTCTGGTGCTCGATGAGCCGAGTTCGGGTCTGGATCCAAGGTCAAGACATGATATGAAGAATATACTGCGTGATCTGAAGGAGATGGGCAAGACCATCGTGATAAGCTCGCATATTTTGCCGGAGCTTTCAGAGATGTGTACGAGTATAGGTGTCATAGACCACGGAAAGATAGTGGCCAGCGGAAGCGTGGATGAGATTGTAAATGGTGATAAGAACATGCCTCCTGTAAGGATAAAGGGATATATGTTGGGACTTGATGCGGAGGCCTCAGCCAACAGGATATCTGTCATTGTGAAGGAAAGATTCAATGTGGATCGCATAAGTATACAAGATGGAGAAATTCTTGTCTATTATTCAGGCACGAGGGAGTCTGACGCCGAGCTTCTCAGAAGTCTTGTGGACAACGGTGTGCACGTTCATCAGTTTTTCAGGGAGAAGGAAGATCTGGAATCCCTGTTCCTTAAGATTACGGGAGGTGAGAATCGTGGCGCGAAGAACAATTATTAATCCCATATTGAAGAAGGATATTCTGGTAAATGCGAGAAGTGCCAGAATGGTCGTGACGATAACACTCATCAACTGCATGTTTGCACTGGTTGTCGGAATGCTCTTCATGACGAGCAGAGGCTCAGCATACCAGGTGTATTATTCAAATATTGCACAGATGTTTCCAGTGCTTGCGGTGTGTGAGCTGTGCATAATAGGACTTATAGTTCCGATAATCACATCCACCTCAATATCCGGTGAGAGGGAGAGACAGACGCTTGAGATCATGCTGACGACTCCGGTAAGACCTATATCGATAGTTGCCGGAAAGCTCCTGTCGGCAGTTGCCACCACGGCAATGTATGTCATAGCAACTCTTCCGTTTATGGCGGTTGCATTCATAGTTGGAGGAATGGGTTGGGACGAACTGTTCAAATACCTTGGAATGGTTCTCTTTATTGATATATACGTTGGTAGTATTGGAATATTTTACTCCTGCGTGAAGAGAACTTCTGTGTCGGCAGCCATATCAACCATAGTGACTATAGCGGCTGTTGTGTTTTTATCATATGCGATAGGAAAGGTTTTTGAATCCATGATGTATATGTCGGATGGTTCAAGAAGCAGTTATGCTGCTTATATGATGGGAAAGGCAGTGTGCTATGCAGTCAATCCTGCCATATGGATAGCAGAAAATTTCTTCAGATTGCTCGAGGATGAATCTGTGGTGGAAACCATGACGGGATACGGTAAATACACGAATTTTGTGGTGGATCATATGGCTGCGATCTCTGTGTGCGTGAATCTCGCAGTATCATTTGTGCTGCTTAAGGTGGCTTCGGTGAAGCTGGTTAAGGGCAGCAGAAAAAGGAAAAAGTCAAGGATATGATATTCCAAACAGGTATACAAAATGGAGTTTGACTTGTGTTTGATTATGGGATATCCTTTTTAGTGTAATATGTGCTCCGATGGAGAGGCTGCTCGGCAGAGCGGGAAGGAGCACTTGCTTATGTATAGTAAAGTATTAAGTGGACTTGTACAGGGAATCGACGGGACGCTCATATCAGTGGAGACGGATATACACGATGGGCTTCCCGTTATGAATATGGTCGGATACCTGTCCTCCTGCGTGAAGGAAGCAGGAGAACGGGTCCGGACTGCACTGCGCAATTCCGGTTTCAACATTCCTCCGAAGAGAATAACGATCAATCTCTTTCCGGCGGATATCAGAAAGGAAGGCACTGCCTTCGATCTGCCCATCGCAGCGGGTATGCTGGCGTCCATGGGCGTTATTCCAACAGACAATATAAAGAACATACTTATCCTTGGAGAGCTGGGGCTTGACGGACATGTGAATACGGTGAGCGGTGTGCTGTCCATAGTTCACTCTGCGTACAGCGAAGGTGTGAGGAGCTGTATAGTGCCGGCGGGGAATTCCAGGGAGGCCGCCATTATACGTGGGATGACTGTTATACCGGTCACAAGTATAGGAGAGCTGGTCGATCACTTGAGTGGTATACAGACCATAGAGCCTGAATATGTTGATGTAGAAGCTATGCTGGATACGTCAGGGGATGAAGCTGAAGTGGATTTCTCTGAGGTAATGGGGCATGAATCCCTTAAACGTGGAGTGGAGATAGCCGCGGCGGGAATGCACAACATACTCATGACAGGCCCCGCCGGGGCAGGCAAATCCATGATAGCCAGACGTATTCCGACGATACTTCCGAGACTCAGCCTTGAGGAGAGTATAGAGATAACGAAGGTGTATAGTGTGGCGGGGCTTCTGGATGAATCCTGTCATATAATAAACCGCCGTCCATTCCGGGCACCTCATCATACGATATCCCTGCATGCCCTGTCCGGCGGCGGGCATAATCCGAGACCAGGAGAGATAAGTCTTGCACACGGTGGAGTGCTGTTTCTCGATGAGCTGCCGGAGTTTAACCGGAACGTGCTCGAGGTCATGAGACAGCCCCTTGAGGACGGTGAGGTCAGTATATCAAGGCTTGGTGGAATATACAGATTTCCTGCGGACTTCATGCTGGTTGCGGCGAGAAATCCATGCCCCTGCGGACAGTACCCGGATATGAACAGGTGTACATGCACGGTCAGGCAGATCAGGAATTATAATGCCAGGATAAGCAAGCCTCTGCTTGACAGGATAGATATAAATGTGGATGTTAGAAAGGTGGACTGCAGACAGTTATTTGGTGGCCGGACAGGGAAGAATTCAGCAGAAATGAGGGAGAGTGTGCTGAGAGCCCAGAGGATACAGAGTGAAAGGTTCAGCGGTGAAAATATACGGTTCAATTCCCAGATGGATTCGGCATTATGCAGTAAATATGTAGTACTTGACGGCGAGGCAAAGAATTTCATGGAGGACTGTTTTGCCGATATGGATATGACTGCGAGAGGAGCATACAGGGTACTCAAGATAGCCAGGACTATTGCGGATCTCGATGGAGATCCTGAGGTCGGGATAAAACACCTGAGAGAAGCGGTGTTCTTCAGAAATGCGGACATTCAGGGAGGTGTGTGACATGACGGAGGAATTACTTTATCTCTGGTTTGGGATGATAAGCAGGATGACTCACACTGTGAAGATGAACGTTGCTATGAAATACGGAGGTATAAGAGGACTGTGGAACACTTCTGAGGAACAGCTCCGGGATGAACTCACACAGGCTCAGGCTGACGGATTCCTTGAACACAGGGATGCCGGGAAAGTTGCGGCATATGCAGAGGAGCTTCGAAGAAATGACATTACATATATTTATCCGGGACATAAGCTGTATCCCGGGAAGCTGTATGATATACCGGATCCCCCAATGCTTCTGTTTGCAGCAGGGGATGTTGATGTGCTGGCGGATCTGGACCCTGCGGTTGCGGTGGTAGGGGCAAGAAAGGCCTCTGTGTACGGAAGGGAAGCTGCCGACAGACTGTCGGGGGAGCTTGCAGCATCAGGGGTTACTATAGTCAGTGGAATGGCACTGGGAATAGATGGCGCTGCGCATAGAGCTGCAATGAAGGCTGGAGGAAAGACTGTGGCTGTGCTCGGAAGTGGTATAAATGTTCCGTATCCGAGGGAGAACTATGATATATATCACGACATAAGAAATGGCGGCGGAGTAGTGCTGTCGGAATGTGGGCTTGACATAAGACCGGATGCTTTTAGATTCCCGTACAGGAACAGGATAATCAGTGGACTTTCGTCCGGTGTGCTCGTCGTTGAGGCGAGGGAAAAAAGCGGTTCTCTGATCACTGCGGACCAGGCGCTGGAGCAGGGGCGGGAAGTGTATGCTGTTCCCGGGAGGATCACGGATTCGGGCAGCAGAGGCTGTAATGGACTTATCAGAATGGGGGCGGTGTGTGTCACACAGGTGGAGGATATACTCGATGAAATGGGCATAAACCGAGCTGAATCAAAGGCATTTAACAAAAATTTACTTGCGCCTGCAGAGAAAAAAGTGTATAGTTGTGTACGTTTGGAATCAAGGCATATAGATGATATATGCTTCGAGACTGGGATTTCAGTGTCTGAGGTGACTCAGATATTGTATGAATTAGAACAGAAAAAATTGATAAAACAGTTGGTAAGAAATTATTATGTCAGAGCTTGACCATGAAAATGAACACTGCCGGAAGATGCTCTGGGATGATAAGAATTACAGGAAACCTACAGAAAGGACAGATAGCTATGGCAAAAAATCTTGTTATTGTTGAGTCTCCGGCTAAAGCTAAGACAATAAAAAAGTTTCTTGGATCAAACTATGAGGTGATTGCTTCGAATGGCCATGTGAGAGATCTGCCAAAGAGTCAGATGGGAATAGACGTCGATAATGATTTCGAGCCCAAATATATCACTATAAGGGGTAAAGGTGATATCCTTGCCGCTCTGAGAAAAGCGGTTAAGAAGGCCGATAAGATCTATCTCGCAACTGACCCGGACCGTGAGGGAGAGGCTATATCCTATCATTTGATGAAAGCGCTTAAGCTGGAGGATAAGGATTACAAGAGAATTACGTTCAATGAGATCACAAAGAATGCGGTAAAGAATTCTATAAAGCAGGCAAGGGACATAGACATGAACCTTGTGGATGCCCAGCAGGCGAGACGAGTGCTCGACAGACTTGTTGGTTACAAGATCAGCCCGGTTCTCTGGGCAAAGATCAAGAGAGGCCTTTCTGCCGGACGTGTACAGTCTGTTGCACTCAAGCTCGTGTGTGACAGGGAGAAGGAGATAAATGATTTTATCCCGCAGGAATACTGGACACTGGACGCGAATCTGACAGGCGGCAAGCTCAAGAAGCCTATCACGTTCAAGTTTACCGGAGATGGTAAGAATAAGGAAGAGATATCAGGCAGAGCGGCACTCGATGAGATACTCAGCGGTCTTCAGGATGGAGAGTACGTTGTAAAGTCCATAAAAGAGAGTGAGAGAAACAAGAAGGCACCGCTGCCATTTACAACAAGTACGCTGCAGCAGGAGGCTTCATCGAAGCTCAATTTTGCGACATCCAAGACGATGAGGATCGCACAGCAGCTCTATGAGGGAGTTGATATCAAGGGCCGTGGAACGATAGGTCTCATAACATACCTGAGAACAGATTCCACTAGAATATCAGAGGAAGCAGTTGCTGCTGCTGACGAATATATAAAAGATAATTTCGGCGAGAGATATATTGGCGATTCAAATGGACGCGCCAAGACAGACAAGAAGATACAGGATGCCCATGAGGCAATCAGACCTACAGATGTGACTCTGTCACCGGTCATGGTAAAGGAGCAGCTTTCAAGGGATCAGTTCAGACTGTATCAGCTCATATACAGTCGTTTCCTTGCAAGCCAGATGGCGGGTGCGGTATATTCTGTCAAGAGTGTAAAGGTAAGCTGCGGCGATGCGACATTCCAGACATCTGCATCAAAGATAGCATTTGACGGATTCCTTGCTGTATACAATCTGGACAATGACAGAGGAGAGACCGTTGCGGGCATTAACAACATTTCTGAGGGTGACGTGCTTGAGCTTGATGGCCTTGAGGAGAAGCAGCATTTTACACAGCCGCCTGCAAGATATACAGAGGCGCTGCTTGTCAAGACTCTGGAGGAGCTTGGAATCGGAAGACCAAGTACCTATGCTCCAACCATATCGACAATACTTGCGAGAAGATATATAACGAAGGAACAGAAGAAGTTATATGTGACAGCCATAGGCGATGCGGTTAACCAGAGCATGGAGCAGGCGTTCCCGGTTATCATAGATGTGAATTTCACGGCTAACATGGAGTCCCTTCTCGATAAGATAGGAGAGGGAACCGTGGACTGGAAAGTGGTTGTCCGCAATTTCTATCCGGATCTCGACGAGGCGGTGAAGAAGGCGGAGGCAGAACTTGAGTCCATCAAGATAGAGGATGAGGTGTCCGAGGAAGTGTGTGACGTGTGCGGACGAAACATGGTCATCAAGTATGGTCCTCATGGCAAATTCCTGGCGTGCCCTGGATTCCCTGAGTGCAGATTTACAAAGCCGTTCTACGAGAAGATAGGTGTTACCTGTCCTAAGTGTGGCGGAGATGTGGTCATCAAGACGACGAGAAAGGGCAGAAGATACTATGGATGTATCAATGCACCTGAGTGTGATTTCATGTCATGGGCAATGCCAAGCAATGAGAAATGTCCTGAATGTGGAAAGTACATGATAGTAAAGGGCAATAAGCTGGTATGCTCAGATCAGGAGTGTGGTTATACCTGCAACAACAAGGCGGCGGAGACTGCTGATAAATAATTAAGATATAAGATATGTGACAGACAGATTCCTAATTGGAGACAATTAGTGAATTTGTCTGTTTTTTTGTTGAATTGTAGAAAAATTAAAAGAAGTGTATGGTTGTCATAATTATTAAAATTGTGTCGAAAAAAAGACTGACCACTATATGTTGTGGCTGAAAAATCCAGTAAAATCAACACTTTCTTAAATCTTCGTTTTTAGGACAACTTTACATAAAATAGGGTTGTTATGTCAATCTTGTTGTGGTAGAATCACAAATAGTCATAATATTTCGAGCAAAAGATACTTTTTGTTACATAAAAAAATGGAGGATAACTTATGAGTGTACAATTGTTAGATAAAACACGAAAAATCAACAAGTTATTGCACAATAACAATTCACATAAGGTTGTTTTTAATGACATTTGTGATGTGCTCAGCGACATTCTTGCTTCAAACGTGATGGTAATAAGCAAGAAGGGCAAGATACTCGGACTCAAGAACCGAGAGGATATTCCGGAGATCCATGAGCTCATTGAGGGTAAGGTAGGAAGTCTCATAGACAACATGCTCAACGAGCGTCTTCTTCTCGTCCTGTCCACTAAGGAGAATGTTAATCTGACGACACTTGGATTTGATGGAAAGGATATAGACAAGTATCATGGTCTGCTCCTTCCTATTGATATAGCAGGAGAGAGACTTGGAACTCTGTTTCTGTACAGACTTCAGACTGAGTACGATATAGACGACATAATTCTTGGCGAATATGGAACCACCGTTGTGGGACTTGAGATGATGCGGGCGCTCAATGAGGAGAATGCTGAGGAGAACCGCAAGCTGGCCATAGTGAGATCAGCGATCAACACTCTGTCGTTTTCAGAGCTGCAGGCAATCAAACACATTTTTTCCGAGCTTGACGGCGAAGAGGGAATACTGGTGGCAAGCAAGGTCGCAGACAGGGTAGGCATAACAAGATCGGTTATAGTGAACGCACTCAGAAAGTTTGAGAGCGCAGGCGTTATTGAGGCGAGATCATCAGGAATGAAGGGCACATACATAAAGGTGCTGAATGATGTGGTGTTTGATGAACTTAAGAATGCCTGAGAACAGAATTATAAATACATCGAAAAGGAGAGACATATATGATACCGGCAATAGTGACATTGATAGTAGGTGTAGCGATAGTGATAGTAAGCTTTTTCCTCACTGACGGTTCAAAAGAGAATACAGAGAATTCTGTGATGGATGAGAGCAGGGAGAATCTGGAGAAGAAGCTTGATGAGTATTGTAACAGCCTTGTAGAGAAGAAGAAGAATGAGCTGAAGAAACAGGGCGAAGCTGTGAAATCAGACATGAAACAGGGCCTTGATGAGGTCAGGGAGTCATCGAAAAAAGAGCTTGCTGAGATGAGAGAGAGTTCAAAAAAGGAAATGAGTGAGCTCATGGACAGCACAAGAAAGGAGCTGGATGAGTTCAGAGCCGGCACAGTCAAGGCAAATGAGACAGCCCAGGCTGATACCCAGAAGAAAATAGATGATGCAGTCAAGGCATACGAGGAGGGTATAGAGGCTGCAAAGAAGAAGATGCAGACAGAGCTTGAGGCTTGTGAGAAACAGTTGTCAGAGAAGGCCAAGAAGCAGATGATAGATTACATCAACCAGAGCCTTAAGGATGCATACGAGGCATATGATCCGAATGACACCAGCGAGAAGGAGCCTGTGACATACGATGAGCCTGAGACTGTAGAGACTTCTGAGTCAGAGCCTGTGGAGGCAGATAACGGATCAGAGAAGACTGAGCCGGATGCAGAGAAAGCTCAGTCAGAAAATGATTCCCAAGCAGCAGATAAGACAGAGACAGCAGATGGAGCTGAGACTAAAGCTGATGCTGAAGCAGAAGATGACGCAAAGACAGAGAATACCGAGTCAGAGAGCAGCGCTGAGGCTGCTGCAGATGCAGAGGCTGCCGAGAAAGCAGTCAGTGTGGAGGATGCACCGGTAACAGACAGTGCATTTACAGTGGTAGAGGCTGAAAATCCTGAGAAGGCAGCCGCAGCGATCGCTGAGAATAACAATGCAGCCAGATCTAGAAACAATCGTTCAAAGAAGAGAAAAAAGAAGAAAGCTGCTCAGAACAAGGTTGTTGATATATGGGATGAAGGCACAGATGTAGAGTCACAGGTTGCAGACCTGCACAAGAAGGGACTCAGCATCATGGAGATCGCAAACAAGCTTGGAATAGGAGTTGGCGAGGCTAAGGTTATGATAGACAAGATCAATGAGGCTGACAAACAGTAATCAGTCCAGGAGGTAAGCTATGTATAAAAAAAGTTATTTCAGAGGCCTTGGTACAGGGCTGGTGATAGGAGCACTTACCATGACTGTTGCGTTTAATTTTGGAAATGCCGGAAAAACTGATTCAGGTCAGGGCAAGACGGCGGTCGTAAGTCAGCAGCAGGATAAGAGCACAGAGGATTCTTCCACAGAGGATTCTTCCACAGAGACGACAACAGAGAAGAAGACCGAGGATAAGACGACAGAAAAGACAACGACAGAGAAAGTAACCACAGAAAAGAATGCCAGTGCCGATAAGACTACAACAGAGACAGGCAAGTCAGAAAATGGCAAGATCGATGCAGAGAGCGGCAGTGGAAGCAATAGCGGTACGACCGGAAGCTCCGACAAGTCAAATGAAACCGGCACAACAGATAACAACGGAGGCCTTTCTGATAAGACAGAGAGAGTTCCATCTGCCAAGGACAACGGCTATACAGAGGATAAGAATTCGCAAACCGGTTCAGGAAGCAGCACAAATAAGACTACCGAGGCGGCGACAGAGGCTGTGAAAGCGAGTGCCATCAAGTATGACAATGGCGGCGGAGAGATTACATTTGGAGCCGGCACATCAGCATACGAGATATGCCAGTTGCTTGGACAGATAGGCATCAGGGATGCAGATGAGTATTACGACTGGCTTCTCAGATCGGGATATTCTGAGAGTCTTGTACCTGGAACATACACATTTACCGGAAATGAGACAAACGGCGGAATAGTGTGGATCCTTTTAGGTCATCAGTAAATAAAAATATATAAAACACAAGAAAAAAGTGCTTGAATGCACTTTTTTTTTGTGTTACAATGTCGATTGCGTGAGTGCGCATAACAAATATACATGCTGGTTGATAGTTGGCGTGGTGCCTGTGCTCGGGTGGTCCAAAGAGTTGATGCCGGCAGAAGATTTTAACCATGGAGGTAGAAAAAATGAGCGTTATTTCAATGAAGCAGTTATTAGAGGCAGGTGTACATTTCGGACACCAGACAAGAAGATGGAACCCTAAGATGAAGCCATACATCTACACAGAGCGTAATGGTATCTACATCATCGATCTTCAGAAGTCAGTAGGAATGGTTGACGATGCTTACAATGCAATCGGCGATTGTGTTGCAAACGGCGGAACTATCCTTTTTGTTGGTACAAAGAAGCAGGCTCAGGACTCAATCAAGAGCGAGGCAGAGCGTTGCGGTATGTACTATGTAAATGAGAGATGGCTTGGAGGTATGCTTACAAACTTCAAGACTATCCAGACAAGAATCGCTACTCTTAAGAAGTACGAGGAGATGGAGCAGGACGGAACATTTGACGTACTCCCTAAGAAGGAAGTTATCCAGATCAAGAAGGAGATGGAGAAGCTTGAGAAGAACCTTGGCGGTATCAAGAACATGAAGAGAATCCCAGACATGATTTTCGTTGTTGATCCTAAGAAGGAGAGAATCTGTATCCAGGAGGCTCAGTCACTTGGAATTAAGCTTGTTGGTATCGCTGATACAAACTGTGATCCAGAGGAGCTTGATTATGTAATCCCTGGTAACGACGACGCTATCAGAGCCGTAAAGCTTATCGTTTCAAAGATGGCAGACGCTGTTATCGAGGCTCAGCAGGGTGTTGACGCTGATTCAGTAGATGAGGCAGAGGCTGAGGAGACTACAGAGGAGTAATTATTACAAATATTCGGAGGTAGAAATAAAATGGCAATCACAGCAGCTCAGGTTAAAGAGTTAAGAGAGCTCACAGGTGCCGGTATGATGGATTGCAAGAAGGCACTTGCAGAGACTGATGGTAATATGGAAGCAGCAGTAGATGTACTTCGTAAGAGCGGTGCAGTTAAGGCTGAGAAGAAGGCAAGCAGAATTGCAGCAGAGGGTATCTGCCGTGCAGCAGTTAATGGTACAACAGGTGTTGTTGTAGAGGTTAACTCAGAGACAGACTTCGTTGCTAAGAACGAGATATTCCAGACATTTGTTCAGCAGATCGCTGATCAGGCACTTGCTTCATCACTTGTTGGTGGCAAGGATGGCGAGGATGTTGAGGCACTTCTCGGAGAGAATGGTCTTAAGGAAGAGCTTGTTGATAAGACAGCAACAATCGGAGAGAAGTTATCATTCCGTAGATTCCAGAAGCTTTCAGGCGATGTAGTAGTTGACTACTTACACGGCAATGGAAGAATCGGTGTTATCGTAGCTGGTAACGGCGCAAGCGATGACGCTGCTAAGGAAGCACTCAAGAACGTAGCTATGCAGATCGCAGCTATGAACCCACAGTACATCAGCAGAGCTGATATCTCAGCAGACGCTATGGCTAAGCTTAAGGAGATCACAGTTGACAGTGCACTTAATGCACCTGATACACTTCCAAAGCCAATCCTTAACAAGCTTATCGCAAAGGCTGTTGACGGCGTATGGAGCGCAGAGGATGTAGCTATCTACGAAGAGAAGAAGAGCAACATGAACTTCTTATTCAACTTCCTTTCAAAGGAGGCAAAGGCACAGCTTGCAGAGCTTGCTATCGCTGATAAGGATGCTATCGTTGCAGATAAGATCTTCAATGGTCTTGTTGAGGGACGTATCTCAAAGCAGGTTAAGGAGATCAGCCTTCTTGATCAGGTATACGTTAAGGCTGAGGATGGCAAGCAGACAGTTGCCAAGTACCTTGAGTCAGTTAACAAGAATCTCAAGATCGCCAGCTTCGTTCGTTTCGAGGTTGGAGAGGGAATGGAGAAGAAGAACGAGGACTTCGCAGCCGAGGTTGCTAAGCAGATGAACGTTTAATCATATCCCGTATCTGAATATATGAATAATTGCCCTGCGGTTGGCTTTTGAGCTGGCCGTGGGGCTTTTTTATTGTCTGGTTCTGTTGAAATCCGGCACTGTATAAAATATAATCTATATAATTGCGGTTCAGATGATCGCAAACGAGCTGAGTAACGAGCAGGGACACATAGAATCGGCGTCCGGGCTTCTGGTAGACCTTATGCCTGACGGTGTGGAGGCTGCAAAGAGGATAAGAATGCTGCCGGGTATGAATGCCCATCTTGCCAAGCCTATAGACATAGACAGACTTGTCCAGACAATTGCTGATGTCGTGAAGGTTTAAGCTTTATTTAAGTTTGAGGGGTATAATACGAATTATAGATGGTTTGCGTGATATATGGTGGAGACCATAATAATATGAGACGGAGATAAGATTATGAGATTACTTCTTGCGGAGGATGAGAAAGCACTTTCAAGCGCACTTCAGGTTATATTGAAGCACAACAATTACTCAGTGGACGCTGTGTATAATGGACAGGATGCATATGATTATATCATGGCGGGAGTATACGATGGTGTCATTCTGGATGTCATGATGCCGAAGATGGATGGTTTTACCGTGCTGTCAAAGATCAGGGCTGAGGGCTGCGATGTTCCGGTCATCATGCTCACGGCCAAGGCTGAGACTGATGACAAGATCAATGGCCTTGATCTTGGGGCGGACGATTATCTTGCAAAGCCATTTGAGACAAAGGAGCTTCTTGCTAGGATACGCGCGATAACCAGAAGAAAGAGTGAGGTTGTCAGCACGGAGATGAAGTATGGAGACTGTACGCTAAACAGTCTGAATTATGAGCTCAGTTCATCTGGTGGAAGCATAAAGCTGCAGAACAAGGAATATCAGATCATGGAACTGCTGATGGCAAATCAGAATGCGATAATATCAGCAGAGCTTATGATGGAGAAGATATGGGGGTATGACACAGATACGGAGATCAGTGTTGTGTGGGTTAATATCTCGTATCTCAGGAAGAAACTCAGTCAGATAGGCTCAGGGGTGTCCATTAAGGCAGTAAGAAATCAGGGATACACACTTGAGTATAAGGAAGAGGATAGAACATGATAAAGAACCTGAGAAAAAGATTTATATTTGCGGCAATGGCATCCACATTCGGGGTGCTGTTTGTCATAATGAGCATTCTCAACATAGCAAATTATGCCCGCATGGTTTCGAGGTCGGATGATACCTTAAGTGAACTGATGGATAATAATGGACAGTTTGACAGCAGGGATTTTCTGAAAGAGAAGTTTAAGACTGCTGTGGATTCCCAGCCGCCTGATAAGCCTGATGGCAAGAGCAATGACAAATTCTCTCCGGAGACACCGTTTCAGACGAGATATTTCTCCGTGGTCGTAAGCGATGGGGCTGTTGAGTCCTACAGCCTTGACAACATAGCTGCTGTTGATGAATCGGAAGCCGAGTCGTATGCTTTGAAGATACTTGGGGACGGTTCAGACAGTGGATTTACGGATATATACAGATACAAGGTCGCTGACTGTGAGGATGGAACCAGGATCATATTTGTCGACTGCCGCCAGGAGCTGGAGTCGTTCAGAAATACGCTGGTATACAGTGTAGGAGTGTCCCTGCTGGGATTTCTTGCAGTGTTCATGCTCGTGCTTTTCTGGTCAAAGAAGATATTTAAACCGGTGGCTGAGAGCTATGCCAAGCAGAAGCGGTTTATCACCGATGCAAGCCATGAGATCAAGACCCCACTCACCATCATAGATGCAAATACTGAGGTTATAGAGATGGTGAACGGTGAGAGTGAATGGACGAAGAACACCAGAGATCAGGTCAAGAGGCTGACAGCGCTAACAAATCAGATGGTGGCGCTATCCAGACTGGATGAGAATCCTGAGCCGAAGGAGAAGGCGGAGTTTGATCTGTCTGATGTGGCGTATGAGGTGATAGATCATTTCTCGTCGTTGTCGGAGGTTCGAGGTAAGAAGATCAGTGCGGATATCGAAGATGGAATAAGGTATGTAGGAGATGAGAATTCGATCAGGCAGCTCATAAGCATACTGGTGGACAACGCCATGAAGTATGCGGTTGAGTCGGCGGATATAAATATATCATTGAAGCGTGATGGCAGAAAGGTAAAGTTTGTTCTCGAAAATCTCACAGATGGCATGGAAGAGGGCTCCCAGGATATATTGTTTGAGAGATTTTACAGACCTGACAGCTCAAGAAATTCGGAGACTGGAGGCTCGGGAATAGGACTTTCTCTAGCAAAATCTATAGTTGAAGCTCACAAGGGCAGGATAACAGCAAGGTGTGACGGGGATGGATACATCACATTCCAGGTTACATTATAGAATAATACAGTGTGTATAAGCGTTGGGATTTATTGTGCATATTTGAAAATACATAACATAATATTATCTTGCTGCGCACAAATTTGCACACAGATTGCGCTTAAGTTGCGCTTTAATGTATACAAAATGCACAATTAATTCTTAAAAACATTGTCTACAAGCGACATGGTAACCAGAACTCGAATATGTTAATATATCACCATAAGGACAAACGGTTGCGCAACTGTTGATCAACATTACAAGGAGGAATCCTTGTGATAATGCGGACGCCGCGCGAAGCGGTCTGCGTAATATTACTTATTAGGAGGGCATATATGAGAAGAAAGAGAATTGTAAAGCAGATTGGCTGTGCAGTTCTTGCAGGAGCGCTTATGGTAGGGCAGATCTTTGGATCGGGAGCTTCACTGATAACAGCGAAGGCTGCGGAGAGCTGGGTGGACACACTCAAGGTTGCAAATGGTGATTTTGAAACAGGTGACAGCAGTAACTGGACTATAGAGAGTGGATCGGGAGCTGAGCTTGTTGTAAAAAACGGTGGAAGTAATGTAAACTCCACATATTATCTTAATATCTGGGCTTCAGATGCGGCTGATGTCAGCATCACACAGACTGTAGAGGCTGTTCCTGCGGGAACATACAAGCTGGAGTATGATGTCGAGGGCGATGCCCAGGATACAGGGCTCACAGTATCTGTCGCTGATAAGTCACAGGCTGTTGGAGCCACGACCGGATGGGATGCATGGGCGACAAATGAGACAGAAGAGTTCGTTCTTGAGGATACAACTGATGTCAGCATTTCATTCAAGGGCAGTCTTGCCAAGGGATATTGGGGCAAGATAGACAATGTAAAGCTCTGCAAGCTTACAGACGAGGAAGATGTAGTTGAGCCTGTGGAGGCTGGAATATATGTGGACCGCGTGAGTGATCTCACATACACAGATCGGAACGGAGAGAAGCAGTCATTTATCGAGGGCGTAGACGTATCATCCTATGTGTCACTGAAGAACAGTGGAGTTAAGTATTATGATTTCGATGGCAACGAGCTGGATGATATCGGATACTTCAAGTTCCTTGCTTCATGTGGAATAAATTATGTGCGTGTCCGTGTATGGAATGATCCATATGATGCAGACAAAAACGGTTACGGCGGCGGAAACAATGATTTGGAGACAGCCAAGAAGATCGGACAGTATGCAACAGCAGCCGGAATAAAGCTTCTTGTGGATTTCCATTATTCGGATTTCTGGGCTGATCCTAGCAAACAGCAGGTGCCTAAGGCTTGGTCAGGCTTTACACTTGATGAAAAGGTAGCAGCAGTTGAGCAGTATACATCAGAAAGCCTCAAGACTCTTCTTGCAGCAGGTGTTGATGTGGGTATGGTGCAGATCGGTAATGAGACTACAAATGGAATATGCGGTGAGACAAGCTGGGCAAATATGGCAAAGATATTCAGTGCCGGAAGCAAGGCTGTAAGGGATATCAACAAGAACATTCTTGTTGCCATTCATTTCACAAATCCAGAGAGAAGTGGTAACTATGCAAGATTTGCGGGATATCTTAATACATATAAAGTAGACTATGATGTATTTGCATCATCTTACTATCCTGTATGGCATGGCTCAACAGACAATCTCACATCGGTTCTCAAGAATGTGGCAGACACATATGGCAAGCTTGTCATGGTGGCAGAGACATCATGGGCATATACACTGGATGATGGTGATGGACATGAAAATACTGTCAGAAAAGGTAAAGATGATTCTACAACTTATGATTTATCAGTTCAGGGACAGGCCAATGAGATAAGCTCCGTTATAAAAGCAGTAAAGAATACAGGTTCTTCAGGAATCGGTGTATTCTATTGGGAGCCTGCATGGCTTCCTGTAAATGTGTATGATTCATCTGCAGAGAATGCAGCAGACGTCCTTGCAGCCAACAAGGAGGCATGGGAGAAGTACGGTTCAGGCTGGGCTTCATCATACGCAGGAGAGTACGACGCAGCAGACGCCGGCAAGTGGTACGGCGGTTCAGCAGTTGACAACCAGGCACTGTTTGACTTCACAGGACACCCACTTGAGTCACTCAAGACATTTGCCTATGTTCACACAGGAACAAAGACAAAGAGAGAGGTAGTCTCAATAACAGTTGATGATGTTGAGATCGAGATAACAGATATTGCAAATGTAGCTCTGCCGACTGCAGCAACAGTAGCTTACAATGATGGCAATTCAGAGAGCGCAGACATCACCTGGGAGGATGGAGCGCTTGAGAAGGTAAAGAACTACGGTGCAGGAACATGTACTGTAAAGGGAACTGTGACAGTAAATGATGAGACTGTCGAGGTTCAGTGCAATGTAACAATATTAAAGGAGAACATCCTTGTAAATCCTGGATTTGAATCAGGAAATGAGGGCTGGACGATCGCAGATACCAGCAAGGGACTTGCAATAAAGACAAAGGAAGACTACAGAAACGGAGCATACTGTGCACATTACTACAATGCTTCAGATTTCACATATGACATGTATCAGACCATCACACTTGAGCCGGGCGAGTATGTGTTCAGCGCATATATCCAGGGCGGTGTAAATGGAGACAATGATGTATACGAGGTATATGCAAAGGCAGGAGACACAGAGCTTGCATCAGCTTCAGCAGTTCCACAGGGCTGGAAGATATGGCAGCATCCTGAGATCAGATTTACAGTGGAAGAGACAACAGAGGTTGTTGTCGGAATGAGAGCAACCGCATCAGGCAAGGCGTGGGGAACATGGGATGACGCATATCTCTACAAGGATGCGGATATCACACCGACACCGGATCCAGATCCAGATCCAACACCAGACCCAGATCCGACACCAGATCCAGATCCAACACCGGACCCGGATCCAACACCAGACCCAACACCAACACCAGATCCGGATCCAACGCCGGACCCAGATCCAACACCAGACCCAACTCCTTCTGTTGATACAAGCAAGAATGGTCTTGTGAAGGAGAATGGAACAACATACTTCTATAAGAAGGGAGTTGTCCAGGAGAACTACACAGGATTTGTCAAGAGCGCAGGAGTCAACTACTATGTTGTAAATGGTGTGGTAAAGATAGGATACAAGGGACTTGTAAAGAGCCCTAAGACAGGAAAGACATATCTTGTAAAGAATGGCAAGATATATACAGCTTACACAGGCTTCTACAGAAATTCAAAGGGACAGCAGTGTCTCATAATAAAGGGCAAATTTGCAGAGAACAAGACAGCCCTTGTCAGAAGCACCAAGAATAAGAAGTATTACTATGTAAAGAATGGTATAATCCAGTCAGGTTATACAGGATTCTTCAAGAGTACCACAACAGGTGCTAAATGCTATATCTACAAGGGCGTGTTCCAGTCAGGCAAGACAGGAATAGTAAAGAGTCCTAAGAATCACAAGAACTACTATGTGAAGAAGGGCAAGATAGCCACAGGAGTTACCGGTATAGTTAAGATATCAGGTTCAAGATATAAAGTAGTGAGAGGTCTTGTTGTCAAAAAAGTAAAGTAGTACAGAGTAATACATATATACGATAGTCCGATCGGGGAATACCCGGCCGGACTATTTTATTATTTGTTTATATGTTATTTAATTTTTGTAAGAAACATTAAGTAATTATTTAAAAGTAGTTGAAAAATTATCATTAAGTGATATAGAATGGATAAGTATTTGTTTATATTATACTAAAACGAGAAAAGGAGAGTAATCATGGACAAATTCTTCAAAATCTCAGAGCGTGGGTCTACAATCAAGACCGAGATCATGGCAGGACTTACAACATTCTTCGCCATGGCATACATCGTTCTGGTCAATCCAAATCAGGTTGCAGGAGAAGGCAGCAATGGCTGGCTGGCAGGGGCAGTTCCAGACATGGCTGGTGAGCTTGGTACAGTATGGAATGCTGTATTCATCGCATCTATTCTTGTTGCAATAGTGGGAACACTTCTCATGGCGTTCCTCGCGGACATGCCATTTGCACAGGCCTGCGGAATGGGACTTAACTCATTCTTCTGTACTATCTTCGTAGCTGGTGCAGCATTTGCAGGTGTGAGTGTTATCAGAGGTTATCAGGCAGGTCTGGTAATAGTATTGATATCAGGTCTCGTATTCCTGATCCTTTCAGTGACAGGACTCAGAAAGTATATCGCAGTTGCAATGCCTGAGTGCCTTAAGAAGTCAATTCCGGCAGGTATAGGTCTGTTCATAGCACTTATCGGACTGAAGAATGCAACACTTATCCAGGACAACCCATATACATTTGTTCAGTTCTTTGATTTCCACGGTGTGATCACAAGCGCTGGCAGCACAAAGGAGGCTATTGCACAGATCGCACCTCCTGTAGTAGCATTTGTAGGATTTATAATAATTGCGATCCTTGCAAAGCTTAATGTAAAGGGTAACATTATCATAGGTATCCTTGTATCTACAGTATTATATTATGTTATGATGCTTCAGGCACCTAACTTTGATTTCTCATCGATCGGACAGTCATTCAAGGATTTCGGTTCAGTCGGATTCCTCGGAGTGTTCCAGGGACAGGCGTGGAAGGATGC
>OQVU01000118.1_pt1 | contig 24651 bp, 20 predicted proteins | sample 1691611 | NCBI WGS metagenome assembly OQVU01 (sample SAMN03418272, study PRJEB22391) | human gut metagenome | biome: human-gut; feature: organic feature; material: feces | host: Homo sapiens | place: Tanzania | collected 2013-01
CTTTTTCTTAAAATATATGCTATAGCATTTTTTAGCATTTTATCATTCTCCTATCTTCAGATTTTTTGTTTAAGAATGTATATAGGCCACGTGATTATATTATTTTTTTAGGTTTTTGTCAATTTTTCCATCGGCAGATTTAATATCTTCTTCTGCATAAATTTCAAATGTTACACCACTTAATTTTTTATCTTTGTAAGTGTATTTACCATCTTTAATTACTAAATTTTCTCCTGTTTTCTTAATTTCAAGTTGACCTTTTATTGGTGTGTTTTTATAAGTTACTGTTATAAAAGCACCATAAGTTGTATATGAATAATGAGTATCATTTCCTATTGTGAATTATAAACAGCCAACGTGCAAGCGGCATGCCCTTGATGGCTTATAAAATAACTGCTATATTGCTTTGAGCGACGGAATAAACTCTAACTGTTCTTGAGTTCTTCGCCGTCGGTATTCGACTTTCAGCAGTTCTTTTTGTGCTGTCAAGGGTGGTGTCCATAGCCACAATCTTTAATATTTACAGATTTTCAAGGTTCAAATGAGCCTTTTTCTTTTGACTCGTTTTTTCATAGGTCACTTGACACTATCTATTTACTGATTCATGCTTAACGCTTTTTCATAACATCTAATCCACTGCCTAAACCCTCTGACCATTTTTACAGTAGATATGTTCCAATATAAGCAATACGGACTTTCATGAGCTACCTACTAATCTCAAAAAGCCCGGAAATACGCCACTTTTCAGCCTTTACTTATCTTTCCTTGACAGCAAACAAACATTCTCACAATGGCTCGATACGTGCTGATTGATGTCGCAATATCGGAACATATCGCCCTATTTTGAGCCGATTTTCGATTGTTCTCGGAAACATATCTATCAGCACATTTTGCCCTTATCCAATCCGCAACCTAAACCCTTTTCGTTGTTGGAAACATATCGAGTTTTCTTAGCTGCTACTATATATAAGCAGCACATGAGCCGCCACTGCCTCAAGCCAGGATTAGCCTTTTAGGGAATTGGTCATCGTAGAACTGTTTCCGCATAAAAGGCATCGTCTCAACCTCATTTTTAGGTCTTATTGATTAAGCTTTTTTGACAAATCAGCTTCAAAATCAAGTATCTCTTTCATGCAAGCGTCAAGCTTAGCAACGATAGCATCCTTTTCTAATTCATCGCCAAGTTCAATGGTTGCAGTCTTGAACGGAGTTCTCCATTGCCAGTCGTCTTTACCCATCTTGGCTGGATAATATTTATTAATGTTCTCACAGATATTCCTGAATTCGTCAGTGATATTCTTTGAACTGATGGCAAACTGAATATATGTTGTCTTTCCATTTCGATTAATAATCTCATAGAAATAATGATTATCTGTATTCCATCCACTTGGAGCATCAGGGATATCAGGTAGTATTGTCGTCATTCCATTTGTTGTAAAACGAGTATAAGTTCTATTGCATCTTGCTACATCGAGGTGAGCATTTTCTTTTGACTGTACCCATTCTCTGAAAATAGCTATGATTGCATTGAATCTCTTTTCTTCATCGCTCAGCAAATATTCCAGCATTACGGTACAAATCTTATCACTCCACTCCGCATGGAACTTAGCCATTCTTGGCCAGTCAGCTTCGTTTGTAATACTTACTCCTTCGAGGTGATAGCACATCCAAGATGCTTTATTATTATCAGCTCTATCCCAAGCAAGTGAAATTCCAAGTTTATTTTCGATTTCATTCTTATGCTTGAATAGCATATCGAAAGCATCTTTATTCTTCTTAGTGTCTCCATTACCTAAGTAGAAGTCAATTCTCGCATTATCATAATTCGCAATGCAGCTAATGCAGAATCCACTAATGCCAAAGAAACCTGATTCTGTATTTGATGTAGTTGGATTACATCCGCTGAAAGTTCCACGGTATGCGTGCTGCTCTTGAATAATTGGAAGCGCATATTCCCAATAGCGTCTTCTGATTTCATATCTACCAGCATCGGAAGCTTTCTTTGTTTCTGAGTCTTTTAGATAGAAAACCAAATCCATAGGGTCTGCTTCATATAATGCAAATATTCTACGAAGAATAGACATCTTAAGTGTTGTACTTGTATTCTTCTCAATATACAAATTCTCATCAATCTTCAATGCACTACGCAAATCAGATTCGTTGTTTGTAACATACGCAGCAAGGTCTGTGTTTTCCTTCTTACTATATGCAAGCGACATAAGCACAGACTTATCCTTCTGGTGAAGGAACTTAACAATATGCTCAAACATATCAGTCCAGCTTGTTACCGGCTGTTCTGTTGTTAAATAGCTGTACTTAGCAATATCTCTACCAGTCAGGTCAAAGTTCTCATCGTCTAAAGTGCATGAATCAAACTCTTTCTCTGATGGTACAAAGTCTGTTTCTGGATAAGCCCAGATTTCCATAGCCAATTCAAGCATTTCTTTGCTACGTTCTTCAAGCTCCACTAAGCCCCATGTATCCTTCGTAGCAATCTTCTGGTTCATCTTTAATCCGCTAGCTTTATATCCACCTTCTTTAGCATCACGTTTTTCAACAAAGGTGTTATTGCTCAAGTTTGGATTATATCCAGTTAAAGTAAGGTTAGCTAAGCGATGAAGCCATGTTGCATGGATTTCTGAGGCATTAGCACCTAAGCTCTCATTCCAAGCTGGAGTTAAATGCTGTGGCATAATATGCTCAATGGTATAAACATTATTATCAAGATGTGTGTAAACATCCTTTGTTTCAATTGTTCCGTAGTTTTCAAAGCGCTCAAACAAATAGGCTTTATATTTACCACGCATCTGATATACCTGCTTTTCAGAAAGAGCTAATCCAAATTCCTCATCATCAGGGAATCGACCACTTTCCTTCTTAGAAAGCAAAGCATAAATGAACTTTGAAACATAATCATCTGCGGTATTGTCGTAGCGAATGATTTCTTTATTTAAGTTCAAGAAAATCTTGTTTAATGCGTTAGTAGGCACTTCACAAATATTTCTTCTAAACAGATAATTCTCTGTAATCAAGAAAATTCTTAACACATCATCGTTTGTTAATTTACCATCCTGATGCAGTCTCAATACTTCCATCAAGAATGGACGAGTAACAACAATCTCCAGACGCATCAAACGATACAAACAGTCATCAAGCTTTTGCTCTTTTAATCCGCTTTTGCATGTAAGAAGCTTCTCAAAGAATCTTGCATAACGGAGCAGGTCTGTAAGGAGTGTATCAATCGGAAGTGATACAGATTCCGCATAGTTCTTGAATGCTCTATAAACGTTGCTGACAGTAGGAGTAACCTGCTGCTTGATGCTTAAATAGTCTCTTACAAATCCACTTACATAATTGGCAGTGCACTTTTCAATCTTAGCCCAATATGTATCGTAGTACTTTGTCTGATTCTGAGCTGGAAGACCCATCAACACATAGTTTCTGATTTTGTCACCTTCGGTAAGTGCAAGACCAGTAGAGTTCAAGCTTTCAAAAATAAGCTGTGCATTATCTCCTTGGTCTAATGTAATGCTGATGATTTCAAGCTTTCCAATAGCTGCATACAAATCTGCTACTGGAACTTCTTCTTTCATCACCATATCATAGAAGAACTGATAATTTATTGTAAGATTAGACCCGAGGTCATAGTCCTCTTCATCACCAAACAATTTTACAAGAGCCTCTCTGTCACTCTTAACCGGACGTAGCTTAATCTTATCATCTTCACTGGCCCAAGGCGAGATAAGGAAACGCTGGCTTATCTGTTCATCAAGCTTGCCTTCATCTGTCTTTACTTTTCCCTGAGCTATAAGATTACGAATTGCTAAAAGCAATAACGTGATAGTAGTTAATCTTTGCTGTCCGTCGATGATGTGATATTCGATTTTACTGCCATTAGGAACAACAGCAGAAACGATGCTACCAAAGAAGTGGCTGTCTCTACCATCGATTACTATTTTCTTTAAATCATCATATAACTGGCGGCAGTTTTCATATTTCCAGTCATATTTTCTTTGGTATACCGGAATCACATAGCGCTTATCAGCACCTTCCATGAAGCCGGTCATTTTTGCTTCTGAACCTTTCATAAGCCCTCCTTCTTAAGTTCTGTCTATCAATCGACACTAGAACTTCCAAGCGGCTCATAACCGCAGGACTCTAACATCTCGTTAATTTCATAGATGCTAGTTTCAGCACACGCACTCAATGCACATCTATATGCATTATTTTGTGGTGTTGTCGGCTTTATATTGAAGTCCGTTTTACCGATTAGCATTTCAGCTTCGGGAACTGACAACTTTAAGCCATAACACAACCCCATAACCGTTTGAACAGTCGTAGGATACTCTTCATTGTTTCTTAATCTTTGAATTGTCTTCTCACCAACCAAAGATGAATCGGCCAACTTCTTGTTAGACAGTTTTCTTTCCTTCATAAGTTGAACTAATGTTTCAGAAAATGCTCCCGGATATAATCGCATAGCATCTGCACTCTTTTTAGCTCCTTGAATCTGCGCTAACAAGGTTTTGTTATGATGATTCATTTCAAATGAGTATTCCTGAGCATTAGGTTGGCCCGGAGTTTTATACATCATTTGAGTATAATATTTTTGTCCTTGATACTTGGATTCGTAACTATATCCCATGTCAAACACAAGACAACACTCATCCATATGCGATAAAGCATACTGTGTAAGATTGATTTGACCGTCTGACCGATTTATATATTTTTCATCATTTATACAGACGTGACCTTCTATATAAACAAACTTACCAGTATCAATTGCTTTTCTAAAATCTTTATTTAAGCAGTAAGCTTTAAATAAATCTGTAGACGCAATAGTAAATGACTGATTATCAGATAGTGCTGATGCATCAAAAGTAAATGGAGTAACATACTGTCCGTTAACGTATGTAAGAGCCCCATCCACTTTTGAATAACCCATTTCTCGAATACGCATCTTGACAGCTTGTTTTGATAAACCATAGAAATCCGCAAGTTCTGAAATCATCTCTTCAATTCTATAGCCATCAGTTCCATCAAAAGTGATTTGATATTTTTTTATTAGTTCTGTAATTTTAATCTTTGCGGTCTTGGTTGGCATAAGTATATGAGGTGCTACTCCGTTAGCCTGCCACTCCATCCAGTCAATAGGCTTCCACTTTTCCGTGTCTTTACCATTACTACCAATCGAACACTGAATAATCTTTCCAAGTTCATCATCAGAGCCAAGCATCTTCATTAGGGCATGGTATGGCTGATGTCTAAACCAATGAAAACACTCATGAGCAACTGTGAAATTTACAGTTCCCAGAGTGCGTTCAAAATACACACGCGGGTCGATGAAAATCATTCCACGTTTTGCGTTACGGATGACAATGTTTTTGTTTTTATCTTGGACGTTACCGTCTTCAAAGACAACTAAACCAAATACATCCAATTCAGAAGAAAGGAGTTCTTTCTCGGTAATAGTTAACCCCATATCCTCAGCAATCGCTCTGATTGGTACAGCTACCGGTTCTTGAAGTGCAAGTGGATAATATTTCTCTAAAAACTTCGTAGCTTCATCATCAAATGAAGTTCGTGAAATAATAGGTACCAACTCACCAGAATATTTATCGTTATCTGAATCTTCCTGCTGTTCACATTCTGAAATAGACACAATTTCAAAATGGCTAAGTTCAACTCCTAAGAGTACTTTACAACGAGCATTTAACCATCTTTCTGTGAAAGATGCCTTACCACTTTTCGATACAGAGTGTTCAATATCACAAGATACAATTACAGAAAAACCAATAGCTCCATCTTCTACTTGTTCAATATGAATAACATTTTGAATCTCAATATCATATAATGTCGCACGCTTATCTTTAACTTCAGTTGCTAAATAATTTAATACCGCGTCTTTAATTTCATCGTAACGACTCTGGTCTATCAACTTCTGCAAAGGACTTTCATCTTGAGCATCATAATAGTCCAGCTTAGAATCGTTTAACTGTTTTCTAATAGCCCGCCAATCTTTCATATACAAATCCATATAAGCTATGAAAGTGGAGTTATGAGTACGCTCCCTCAGATGTATCAATTCATGCAGAATAACATAATCCAAACACTCTATTGGCTTTTGTGCCAACTGAAGATTGAACCATAATTTCTTCTTGTCAGTGTTGCATGTTCCCCAGCGAGTAACCATGTATTTTGTCTGCCATGAATCACATTTCAAACCGGTGATAGTTTCCCACTTAGGGAGAAGTCTTTCAATTTCGCTTTTTAACAGTAAACGGTATTGTTCACGAACATAATTTTCTCGCTGTCTCACAGTACTATCTTCTCTCATGGAAAGCAGCACTTTATCTCCCTGAATTTCAAAACTATTCTTTTGAAAATCCGGAATAAAGGTTAAAAAATACTGTTTTCCCCAGATGTACATTGTTTCGCCACTAACATACTGACGCTTAGCGCTTCGAGGCTGTTGCTGGAACTTTTCAATCTGTTTTTTTATCCAACTGAGATTAGTTCGAGCATACACCTCGATAGCCTTATCATCCATAGATGTTGGCGCTGAAATCACAACATGCCCATCTGGTGGCTTCACCTGAAGGTGCATATTTTTAATATTCTTTTTTTGAATATCAATCGGTATGCCCGAAATCACAATTCTCATCTATTAATATTCCTCCTGTTTCTCAATGATTTTGAAGAGACGCTCAACTTCAGCATCGTCATTGAGAATAGCGAATAACGCTCTTTTAATACGGTTTTCTTTTATAGAATCACCACGGAATCCGCTCATCTTGCTACCCATAACAGCTTTATGAAGTTTAATCGCAAGAGCTTCATCTCCACCTACGTTATCGTATAAAGCCTGCATTGCTTTGCTCTTTCTAACGCTTTCTGGGTAATCATCATTTTGTTCCGGATGGTCTACATTCTTTGCCAACTTAATGTACTCTTCAAGAAGTTCCTTATAAGAAAGCACTCCTTGCTGTCTATCCTGAATCAGCTTATCCAGAATAGCTGACATCTTTTCATAGTATTTTGGATTGACGGTAACTTTTTCGACCATTTTACGACGAATATTATTTTCGATTGCTTCTGCAGCACCTTCCTTTTGTCCAGAAGGAGTTTCATCATCCGTCATTGTTTCACCTTGGTCGACAACAAAATCAAGCAGTGTTAAATCGTCAAATTCACCAATCTTAATGCTGTCAGAGGCAACTATATAATTATCAATGAGTTTACGCATATCTGGTTCATAAGCTTTGAAGTCTAAGAAGTCGCCACTCTTGTTTCCGATAGTTTGTTTTAACTCAATGTAGAAATGCACCTTGTTTTCATAAGCATTTAATTCTGTTGCAGAGCATACGTCTACCATGTATTGTTTTGCTTCTGCAAATGCACGAACCAAGCTACTTACAAGTTTATATAATTTTTCACGAAGGCGAGCATAGATTTCATCCATGTCTTCGCTCATGCCAGATACACCACAGAAATAGTGAAGATACTGTAAATCTTCTCTCGGTGCTTCGACACCTTCGCACAATTCCTCAAGCTCTTCATAAATTTCTCTGAAATGCTTAATAGCCTCATCACCTCTATCTTTAATGAGTCCATCAACATCTTCAGGGTCGTAATTTTCAAATGCTCCGGATGTATATTTATCCATAGCATTCTTTAAATTACCGAAAAGTTGCTTATAATCAACGATATAACCAAACTCTTTAGTATCACCATCAAGTCTGTTTACACGACAAATAGCTTGGAAAAGTCCGTGGTCTTGCATGCTCTTATCAATATAAAGATAAGTACAAGGCGGTGCATCAAATCCAGTGAGGAGCTTGTCAACTACGATAAGTAACTTCATATTTGCTGGCTCATTAATGAACTTTTCCTTTACCTCTTTCTCGAAATCCTCCACTTTCTTCTGGATTGAAATCTTTTCAGGAAGATTGTCAGGGTCAAAACCTAACATACGAAGATAAATCTCATATTTCTCAAAAGTTTCTGTTTCGTCGTCTGCACTTACAGTATCTGTGCGTAGGTCACCTGCTTGTGGCGTATAAGAAGAGATAATGGCACATTTCTTAAATCCACGCTGCTGGAAAATTTCATAATATTTACAAGCTGTATAAATAGAATCAGCAACAAGAATTGCATTTCCATTCCCGTCCATCAAACGAGACTTTAAATCAAAGTCCTGAATAATATCCCAAGCTACTCGTTCAAGTCTTGAACGAGAACTATAAATCTTCTGCATGCTAGCCCATTTTTCTTTCAACTTGGCTTTAGCTCTAGTTGAAAGTGTACGGGTCTTAACATCAAACCACTGGTCAATTCTATCGTGCGCAGTAATGTCCTGTGGAATATCTCTGTATTCATATCTTAAGTCAAGAACGACACCATCACAAACAGCTTCATTGTATTTATAGCTATGGATGTATGTCCCAAACACTTCGATACTTGTTTTCTTATCTTTCTTTAATAACGGTGTTCCCGTAAAACCAATGAAGATTGCATTTGGCATAATCGCTTGCATTGCAGCATGAAGTTTACCAGATTGTGTTCTATGACACTCGTCTACAAAAACAAAGATTTTACCTTTTGCTTCAAAATCTGCTGGAAGTGCTTTTTTCAATTCATCAATGTACTTATCGTAATCCGAATCAGTAGCTTCTCCACCGCGACGTCCAAACTTATGTACTAGCGAACACAAAAGCGAACTATCATACGAATTCAATTTCTTAAGCAAATCATCGCAGCTCTTTGTTCTGATTATTTTTTCATCAACACCAATATAAGTCTTTTCAATCTGCTCATCAAGTTCATCTCGGTCAGTAACGATAAGCACACGAGGATTCTCTTCTTCGCAGTTTGCGAGAATCCATTTTGAGAGCCAGACCATAGTAAGCGTCTTACCACTACCTTGTGTATGCCAGATAATACCACCGCGCTGCTTTGCTAATCGGTTCTGTGTACGCTTAATACCATAGAACTGATTGTAGCGACAAACTTTTTTTATTCCTTTGTCATAAACAACAAAGTTCTCAACTAAGTCAATAAAGCGTTTCTTATCAAACATCTGGTAGATTTGCTGTAAAAGAAGATTATCCAATCTTTCACAATAAGCCATGATTCGTGCATCTTCCGGGTCACGCTCATCTTCGTTTTCATGGAATCCATCAGGTTTCCATTCCATATAATATTTTTCACCAGTAAGAATCGTACCGTAACGTAATCCTTCTGTTTCGTTACCTGCCATACAGAACTGCATTGTAGTGAAGAACGGTGCAATGAATCCATCTTTCTGGTTTGTCAAATTCTGTCGAATACCATTCGAAACAGATACACTACTTTTCTTCAATTCAATAACTGCCATCGCAATACCATTCACATAGATTACGAGGTCTGGTCTCTTTTCCTGACGGTCAACAACTGTAACTTCTTCTGCGATTGCAAAATCATTATTAGTAGGTGTTTCAATGTCCATAAAGTAAACAGTCTTCGGTGCTCCGTCAGCTGTTTCCTTAACTTTGACACCGTATTTCAGAAGCGAATAAACCTTATGATTTGCATCATATAGACCATGTGTCATATCATCGGCAGCTTTTACCAACTCAGTAACAGCACCATCAATCAGCATCTGACTATAACCGCTAAGGCGCAAATACGCACGAAGACGGTCTTCACGAATATTCTTATTTGCAAAGTCTTTTAAGTTGCCTAAGTATTCATAATCAAGGATATCTCTATCCTTAAAGAAGCTAACCACACGGTCTTGGGTAGCTCTTTCATTTTCGCCAATACTCATGCGCATTTCCTCCTTAAATCTTATTATTACTTGAGAACAGCTTACTCATCATTCCACTTTTTATAGATAGATATTTTAAGTATTTTTCTTCTAAAGATTGCAATTCTAGTTCCGAATCCCTCAATATATCAGAAATAATTCTCTGGTCATCTTTCTGTGGTATATAAACAGTTGTTTCCGAAAATGCATCTTTTGACAAATTATATCTTGTAGCCCCTTGTGCTAATATGCGCATAATTTTTCTTCCTTCCGCGCTATTAAAATAATACGCCATAAATAGCGGGTCTATATCATCTGCACATATTCTCAATCCAAAACAAAAACTATTTAAATAAGTATTTTGAATTTCATCAAGTACTACTGCGCACATCCCCACTTCTTCAGGGGTTTCTGATGAAGTGTTGAATAGCAAATCGCCTTTTTTAACCAAATTCTGATTTTCTCCATCATTGATTACTACTGGTTCAAAAGCATTAGTATCAATCACCGTATTTCCCAATACATTTAAAAATGTTATATAAAATGCATTACCACTTCCGAAATCTTGTTTGCTTTTTCCTGATAAGCCAGTGTAAAAATACCCCATATTTCCAACAGTATACTCTTGCCATTCACTATCCGAAACTTTCTGTTTTCCAGAAATAAGTTCAAATTTGATACCTTCAAATATGTCTCTCTTTTTTTCAATCAACTGTTTCAATTCACATATAACTTTGTCAATGTCAGTTAATGTTTGAACAATTCTTCTCTGCTCGTCAATTTTAGGAATGACAATCAGAGTATCTTTTATTGCAGTTTTTGAGATTGCTGATACTTTAATACCTGTAACATAAGGCAATACTTGTTCATGATATAAACGAGAATTCATATAATATCCTAAATACCCCGGATAAAAATCCCCTTTCTTTACCCTGCATGGAATAGTATGGAGACCAGAAACTAATTTCCTATTTCCTATCTTTTGTACCTCTGCAACTTTTCCTACAGTGTCATCCTCAGCGGTATCCACTATGATAATATCTCCATCCTGTAATAACTGAGTTGATGAAGTTAACAACGCCAAGTCATTTACATATGGTATCTCTTCTTCACAGCAATCCAATACTTCTGAAAACTTTGTTAAAATATCCCCATAATGAATATTTCTAACCACACCTACGCGATAATTCAAATTATCGCGTGACAAAGAGTTGTTAGATAAAACTTTAAATGTTTCTTCAAATGATTGAAGTTCCCATTCTGCCGGGATATCTCCTATCTCAGTATGTTTCATTTTTCTTACCATTTGAAGCCCATCCTTTCAAGATGACCCTTAACTTTTACCTCGTAATCAACAGTCTGCTTCATAAGGTCAGGGAGAGTATTTTCATAACGTTTGGACAATTCATTAATACGGTCTGCAAGCTGATGTGAGATAGCAGCATATAACTCATTAATTCCAGCACCGATTGTGTAATACCACTTTCTGTTTACGAGCAATTCAATAATTTCATCATCTGTTAAAGTTGCATATCTCTCACGAGCCTTCTCATCGAGTTCTTTATCCATATCCTTGATAAGCTTTGTTGAATCTTCCGACTTCTTTGCAAGTTCAAATGCTTCTTTCAGTTCTGCGTAATCATCCTCATATGCTTCCGGTGCCGGTGCCTCAGCACGTGCCATCGCCAGTGCATAAGCAACTGATGCTTTGGTAACAGTACCTTTATCTGTATAAGCAACTTCCAAGATGATATTGTGGCTAATATAATCTACATACTCTTTCTTTTTCATAGGAAGCATACTTTGCAATTTGATTAGTCCATCAATGAGCGGCGTATGAACATGGCTCATAATATCATCCATCTTCTCCTGAATATCCTTGCTCTTTACTTTTCCGCCTTCAGCAACTTCTGAAAGCGTAGAATCCTCGGCTGATTCCTCAATCAAAGACATAAGGCGAGACTCAGTTTCTGCAACGAACTCCATAAGGTCATCAATTGCTTTTTTCTCTTCTGGGAAAAGTTCTGAAATTATAAGAGCCTTTGGTATCAGTTTTCCTTCCCAACCTGCAACCTTAAGTTCAGGATTGCCATCCGCATCAGTTTTCTTTGTTTCTTTCATGATGTTTTCTGTTTCTCTTGCAATACCGTAACCGGCTTCTTCTGATACAATCATGCTCACATCATCGCTAAGCACTTCGTTCCAGTAAGCAAGAAGCACTTGATATACATCGTATTTATTTATAAGGGTAAGCCCGTCAAATTCCTTCAAAATAACTTGAGCTAATTCAACTATCAGTTCTTTTGCAGACACACCGGCATTCAAATTCTTAAGTTTAGAATCTGCACAAGACTTCCAATTTGAAAATGCTTCATCAATCATTTCTCCATAGGCAGCAAATTCAGCATTTGAATACATTGTTTGACGGATAAAATCCTCTTCAACATTAAGCTTATAGTATCCCTCACTGAATACACCAAGAAGCTCATCTTTGAGTGTAGGAAACGAAGCCCAGAAGCGTTCCAATGCATCAATATCTGCTGCTGGTATACCCCCGTGGATATGTGCATAGATATTCTGAATATCTTCCGAGTCAGAAGAATCAATATAACGAGCAATATTCAAGTTATATCCATTCTTTTCCTTAATCTCTTTATTTGGTACAAAACGAGCATATTTAGGGTCAGTTGTTATCTGCTCGTTAAAAGTTGTAACAATACGATAAATATCTTGTTCACGAAGTCTATTCTTATTCCCGTCTTTCACATAATTTCTACTTGCATCTATCATGAAAATGCCGGAACGATTCTCTGAGCCTTCTTTATCTATAACTAAAATACATGCCGGAATTCCTGTTCCATAGAATAGATTTGCAGGTAAAGTGATAACTCCTTTTATCCATCCTTTATCAATAATTGTTTTTCGTATAGTTCCTTCAGAATTACCTCTATATAACACTCCGTGCGGAAGAATAACAGCAGCCTTACCAGTAGACTTCAATGTTTTTAAGATATGCATTAACCATGCATAGTCACCGTTCTTTTCAGGTGGTGTATCTCCATAACCAGAGAATCTGCCAAATTCTTTTAAACCGTCTGACCAGTTCTTAAGTGAGAATGGAGGATTTGCAACGATATAATCGAAACGTTCAAGTTCTGACGGGTCATCAGCTTTTATAAACTGAGGGTCAGAGAATGTGTTTCCTGCCATAATTTTGATTGCAGCCTTATTATGAAGAACTGCATTCATCTTTGCCAAACCTGCTGTTGAGCCATCCTTTTCCTGACCATATCCAGAAATCTCAAATGGTGCTTCAGCTAAAGCACGAATCAAAAGTGAACCACTACCACAGGCAGGGTCGCATACGGTAGCATCATGGTCTGTACATTTATCAATTCCAATAATTTTAGCAAGAATACGAGATACTTCTGCTGGAGTATAGAACTGTCCCTTGCTCTTACCACTTTCGGAAGCAAAGTTTCTCATCAAGTACTCATAAGCATCTCCGATAATATCATCACCTTCTGCTTTATTTCTTGAGAAATCTAATTCTGGGCGCTGGAAAATAGCTATAAGCTTTGTGAGCTTATCCACCATCTCCTGTCCTTTACCGATTTTTGCTTCATCATTAAAATGTGCAATATCAATAACACCCTTCAAGCTTTCGTTTACTTCAGCAAGACGAGCAATTACTTTATCAATTCCTTCACCAATATTCTTCTTGTTTTTAAGCGCAATAAAATCGTCAAAAGAACAACCAGTTCTTTTTTCAGGGTCAGAATTCGGGTCATGTGCTTTATCAAAAACGGTCAAATCTCCGTACTTCTGTCCTTTATATTTATCTGTTACATACTTCATAAACAAAAGAGTCAGTATGTAATCTTTATATTGTGATGCATCCATTCCTCCACGTAATGCATCGCAGCTCGCCCAAAGTGAGCTGTATAATTCCGTTTTCTTTACTGCCATAATCCGTATCTCCTTTAGATTAATCTGCCATTAGTCAATAGCACTTTTTCCGCTCTTTACCCATGCATCAAGTTCAGAACATTTAAACTTCCACTGTTTTCCGATTTTATGAGCCGGAATCCCTTTATTGTTACGAATCCAACCTCTTAGCGTAACCGGTTTAATGCCAAGGTACTCTGCGGCTTCTTCAATATTAATCCATTTATCATTTATATTTTTGTCCATATCATTACCTCTCGAAGCTCGTAGTAACAATACGCCATCTAATATTATACTTACAACAAAGTCGAAAAACAAGGTGTTTGTTGATATTTGTTGATATTTAACATCATTTTCGTTATATTGACTAAACTCAAAAATTTTTATCACTATTTTTCACTCTGCCGGACATGCATGTGTCCGGTCTTTTTTTATTTGAATCTTCTAACGTTTCTCTAATTCAACTATCTGATTTCACTCAGTTACCCCTGAAAAAAGGACATAACCATGTCCGGGGTTTTAGTTTCGATATCTGGCATATTTATAGCAGTTAATTTGAACTCGTCCCGGACACGACGTTAAACTGTCTAGCCAAACTATCAATTCACCATCTTCGTGGCCACGTGGTGTGTTTGCAATTGATAGGAAGGTCTCACAAATAAATACAGTGCCAGCTTAGCAAACGAGCTGGTCACCAGAAACAAAGCGGAGCAGTCCGCATGAGGTGACCAACTATGAACATTAATACTGGCAGCCATGCTTCTTTACTCCGCTTGGAAATTCAAGCCAACGGAGGTAAAAAACATGGCAAATTTAGACAATCAGAGTCAAAGATTCATCTACATTCGTTCACTCAAGGAGAAGGTTCCTTGTACTGAACAGCAATTTCAGGAATTCTATCGTGAAGCAACTCGCATCCGTAAGAAGGAACAGTACTACCATCGCTGCAAGTGCCCTAAGCAGTTTATCTGGGCCTGTGATGGTGATTGTGACTGCTGCGAACATCATTTAGGTTATGGACTTCTTTCTCTTGATGCACCAATGACCGAAGATGGAAACACCCTTCTTGAATCAGAAGAGCTTGCTACTCCTGACTTAATGGAAGAGGTCGTCAGCGACAGAATCTTATTAGAACAGCTCTTTCAGCGTTTAAGAGAGCTTGACCCAGATGCGGACAAGATTATCGAATACTGGAAAGACGACTACTCTATCTCCGACAGAGAAATTGCTAAACGCTTAGGTCGTAAACAGCGTACCTTTGCAGACCAGATGAAGAAAATCAGAACCGAGCTTCATAAGGTTCGCGGCTACTAATACATAGGTAGCAACTCGTCCCTCTGACCGCCCAGCAAAAGATAGTCAGAGGAATTTTAATTTTTTTCAAAATTTCTCCGCTCAAATCATCGCCCTCTCTCCAATGGGAAAGTGTAAGGTATGAAACAACAAGCCTTGCAACTAACACAGATTGGAGGTGACGACGATGAGAGAACACTACTTCGATTCCGGTGGTACCGACGCAGAAGTGATTGCAGTACTTAAAGCAATCAGTCAGGTATCAGCAAGAATGGCGAGAAATATGACAATCCTCGCAAAGCAAAGACAATCTAAGGAAGGAGAAATTCACCATGAGCAAAATGAGCGATATGGCTATGACTATCGAAGAGTTACGCAATGCAGCCGCTGCTATTAATGAAGCAGCCAATTGGTTAGCTACACAGTTTAGCTCAGATGCTGATGCGACTCCGGTAGCAGAAGCAAAAACAGAAAAGAAACCGGAACTTACATTAGAAGAGGTACGTGCTGTCTTAGCAGAAAAGTCTCGTGCAGGACATACAGCTGCTATCCGTACTCTACTTCAGAAATATGGAGCTAAGAAGTTATCCGGTGTAGACCCTAAATACTATGAAGCCTTGTTAAAGGATGCGGAGGAACTGGATGATGGCAAGTAAAGCACATGCGGTCTTATCCGCTTCAGCATCACATCGCTGGCTTCACTGTCCTCCTTCAGCAAGGTTATGTGAAACCTACGAAGCCAAAGGTAGCGACTATGCTGCCGAAGGAACTGATGCTCATGAGCTTTGCGAGTACAAGCTTCGTAAAGCATTAAACATGAAAGCTTCAGACCCTACTGAAAACTTAACATGGTACAGCGAGGAAATGGATGACTGCGCTAATGGCTATGCATCCTACATCCTTGAACAGGTAGAAGCAGCTAAGGAAACCTGCGCTGACCCAGTCGTCTTAATTGAGCAGAGAGTTGATTTCTCTCGCTGGGTTGAACAGGGATTCGGAACTGCCGACTGCATCATCATCGCAGATGGTACTCTTCGCATCATTGATTACAAGCACGGACTTGGTGTTCTTGTATCAGCCGAAGATAATCCTCAGATGAAATGTTATGCACTTGGTGCCTTAGAACTGTTCGATGACATCTACGACATAGATAACGTCAGTATGACCATCTATCAGCCTCGTCGTCAGAATATCTCTACCTATGAATTAAGCAAAGAAGATTTATACGCTTGGGCCGATGAAGTGTTGAAGCCTACTGCAGACCTTGCCTTTGCCGGTGATGGCAACTTCCTTTGTGGAGAATGGTGTGGTTTCTGTAAGGCAAAACATGAATGTCGTGCCAGAGCTGAAGCTAATCTTCTACTTGCACAGCATGATTTCAAACTTCCACCACTGTTGGAGGATACAGAAATTGAAGTCATCTTATCTCGTGTGGATGAGCTTGTAGCATGGGCATCCGATATTAAGGAATACGCTCTTCAGCAGGCAATCAGCGGAAAAGAATGGACTGGCTGGAAGTTAGTCGAAGGTCGTTCTAACCGCAAGTACTCAAATGAAGCTGCAGTAATTGAAGCTGTCACAGATGCTGGATTTGACCCTTATGAAAAGAAGCTTCTTGGTATAACAGCCATGCAGAAGCTTTTAGGTAAATCTCGCTTTGATGAACTTCTTGCAGCCTTCATCGAAAAGCCGCAAGGCAAACCTACTCTCGTACCGGAAAACGATAAGCGTCCGGCTATTAACAACGCAAAATCTGATTTTATGGAGGAAAATTAAATGAACAAGAATGTAAAAGTATCTAATCCTATGAAGGTAATCACTGGCCCTGACACTCGTTGGTCTTACGCTAACGTCTGGGAGCCTAAGTCAATCAACGGAGGTACACCTAAGTACAGCGTATCTCTTATCATCCCTAAGTCTGACACAAAGACTGTTGCAAAGATTAAGGCTGCAATCGAAGCTGCCTACAAGGAAGGCGAAAGCAAGCTTAAAGGTAATGGTAAGTCTGTTCCTGCTCTTTCTGTCATCAAGACTCCGCTTCGTGATGGCGACCTTGAAAGACCTGATGATGCTGCTTATGCCAACGCATACTTCGTAAACGCCAACGCAACATCTGCACCGGGTATCGTAGACGCAGACCGCAATCCTATCCTTACTCGTTCTGAGGTTTATTCCGGTGTTTACGGTCGTGCCAGCATCAGCTTCTATGCATTCAACAGCTCTGGTAATAAGGGAATCGCCTGCGGACTTAACAACTTACAGAAGATTCGTGATGGTGAGCCTCTTGGTGGTAAAGCAAGTGCTGAGTCTGATTTCGCATCTGATGAAGATGACGATTTCCTTGATTAATGGAGGTGCCGACTATGGAAATGATTGAAGCTATCCTTATCATCATCCTTCTTTCTATCTGGCTTGTATTTAGCGTGGTATTCCTTATCACTGCTATCCAGAACTTCATCAACGACCGCAAGCGTGAACAGCGTGAAGCTAAAAAGGACAAGCGTGACCTTGAATATCACGAAGCTCGTATGAAGGAATACAGCAAATAAATATCCAACCGGAGGTGGCCACCAGTCATCTCCGTGACTTTGAAAACGAGGTGACAATCTATGGAAAATATTATTAATATCGCAAATCAGATTATTGTTTACTCCGTTTGCTACACTCTTATCTTCGTTGTCTATGGATATGTGTTCTACCACGTATTCAAGTTCATCGCACAGATTGTAATTTGTGCCTATAAGAAGCTTGCAGCAGATTGGCGTAAATGGCGCTCTGGTAAATAACATCAATCAGGCGGCAGGAAGGAACACAACCTCTATGCCGCTTGTGTTATAGAAAGGACAAGCTAATGAAAACATTAAGTATTGATATCGAGACTTACAGTGATGTACAGCTTCCAAAAACTGGTGTGTATCGCTACTGTGAGTCCGATAATTTTGAAATATTACTCTTTGCCTATAGTATCGATAGCCAGCCGGTTCAGGTAGTTGACTTAGCCTGTGGCGAAACAATTCCTGAAGAGATAATTGCTGCACTTGAAGATGATACTGTTATCAAGTTGGCCTTCAACGCAGCCTTTGAACGCATCTGTCTTTCCAGATTTCTTGGGTACCCTACTGGTTCTTATCTATCTCCTGAAAGCTGGCGCTGTTCTATGATATGGGCTGCTACAATGGGACTGCCTTTATCTCTGGAAGGTGTCGGTGCTGTTTTAGGTCTTGAAAAACAGAAGCTCACAGAGGGAAAAGACCTCATCTAATATTTCTGCCAGCCTTGTGCTGCAACAAAATCCAATGGTGGCAGAACCAGAAATCGCCCTTTTCATGCTCCTGATAAATGGGAAGCATTCAAACGCTATAACATCCGCGACGTTGAAACCGAGATGGACATTCAACATAAGCTTCGCAAATTCCCGGTTCCTGATGAAGTCTGGGAAGAATATCATCTCGACCAAGAAATCAACGACCGTGGTGTCAGACTTGACATGGAATTGGTATCACAGGCCATTGCGATGGATACACGTTCCCGTGAAGAGTTAACTGCTGCCATGAAAGATCTTCTATAGTTTCACCTGAAGAAAGAACAAACGGAATAGATTCTTTCCAATCAAGCTGAGCCTGTCTGCCCATAGGTGTTTCATATCTGACAGTAACCTTATTGGTATTTGATGGTCTGCTTTTTCTGAAATATGAATCGAATTCAGGATATTTTCTGAGATAATGACAGAAATTACAGTAAACACCTGTAAAGCCATGATTATCAACCAGATATTGCCATAATACTTTTCTGTAGTAGAATACCTGCTGATTTTTATCTGATAACAACTCTGTAATAGTGTCATAAAAAGGTGTAATACAATCATCACAGTTCCTTGTTTCTGGCTTTGTATATCCATTTATATATTTATCAACAGTTCGCCTATCTACCTCCAATTCTCTAGCTATTTGACTTTTATTAATCTTCAATGTGCCATCCTCCAAAAATGGTTTTAACTTGTACAGGTCATTAACACTTTCTATTCTTATATCTGTTATGATTTGATGCTTTAGTATCATTATGAGTTTCTCCTTGTAACTCATATATCATAACATTTGTACATTCTTATTTAATATTTATTGTACATATTTAAGTATAACTTTATAGATAACCCTAGACGCACGAAACCCTCCCAGCCATGATGGTTGAGAGGGTTGTTTTTATTATTCTTCTTTATTACCACCGCGTGGATACGGGTCTTTTTCCTTCCACCTAACACTGCCATCTTTATAATGGTAATGTTGTCCATGTCCTTTAACCATGTGTTCTTCAGGAGACGAGCGTTCCACTGAATTATAAGCATCTACTGTGTTAACTTCGTCACCATCACTATAATCATTAAAAGAGCCACTTCCACTTTTTGATGGTGTATAGCTGTAATCATCTGAACTACCATTACCAGAATTAGAGCGACCGCCGTTTGCTACTGCATCTGCAGCGGCTGCCAATCCAGCCACTCCCACAGCCTTAACTATTCCTGTTAGTACGGGATGACGGTTAGAAAAATCAACCACTGCTTTAAAGGCCTTTTTTACCGTATTTCCAAAACCTCCAGCTTGCTTGATATCAGGTTTTGGCGTATTTACCGGTTTTATAGTTTTTGTTTCTGCTTCTGGTTTTATATTAGGTATTTCTTCTGTTTCTACCTTTTCTATCGGTTTTGTTATTGTTTCTTCTTTTTGCTCTACAGTTATGCTTAGCTTCATTATCGGCTCAGGTAAGCGGATTACTTCACACGGAATAAATGGGCCATCACCAAAGTCAAATTTTTCTTTGGTTACGGGATTGAAATACCAGTTTGTTGGATTTCTCCAGTTTCCGTTATGAGCCTCTAAATGCTCAGCTCTTGTAAGGAACTGAATGTTTCCGGGGTCTCCTTGATATTCCGGATACATTTCAGCGCTCTTCATATGTTGGCCTTGAAATGCAACGCCATCGTCATCATAAGCTTTGCCTTTTTCAAGAATATCTTGCTGCTGTTTTGGAGTCCACTCTCTTGTTCCTTTACCTTCCTGAACAAGTTCTTGTTCTTTATTCCATGCAGCAAGTATCGCTTTATTAGATTCTGCTGTTCGTCTTGACATGGAATCAACCTCCTATGCCAAGCAAATCATACAGGTCATTCAAAAAAGCTATGAAATCATCATAGATTTCGTCATCTTCAATTCTTCCAGCTTCCTGATTGTAAATAGCGATTCTTTCACCATCTTTTTCACAGAGAATAGGGTCTCCTGATGCAAGAGCACCGATGACGATATAATCTTCACTTGGTCTGTCATTGTTATCTACATCAATTATTGGTTTATGCTCAATCCCATATAACTGAATGCCTGCTGGTAAGAAAAACTCCCCACCATCAGAAAACAACAACCATTCCTTGAATTTTGTTGGAAGCTTTATACTACGCTCTTTCTCAAATTCTGATATCTTTTCTTCTGTGGTTTCTTCAAGGAAATTCATTTTCCCTTGTTCATTGAATTTGTCCACTATCAATTTTAATTCTTCGGAAATCATCTTTATCACGCTCCTTATTCATTCTTCTTATTTTGATAGAATCCCTAAGTAGTTAAACAATGTATTCAGTCGCTTAATTTCTTCATTGTATATCGCTTCTTGGTCATTAAAGCTTTGTACTCCGAGTGTAGTAACAATATGCTGCTTGGTATCAGAAATCTTATCCGCTGAAAGCAAATGGTCTAATAATATTCTATAATCATGAAGAATATATAATGGTGACATCACTGACGCTATATCCATATTATCTACCGATAAAGAAAGTTTAACCAAAATCGCTTCTATCAGCTTAATGGACTGCCATGATGTGTATTTAGCGTTTCTTTCAGAAGAATCATAAAGTGCTTCATATAATTTTCTCATCTCGCCAACGTTAAACCCTTCAACAAGAATTTTATCGTAAGCGTTTATGACTTCTGCAACTGCAGTCTCAGTAAAAACAACCGGTCTTTTAACCTTTTTCTCATGTTCCAGACATTCATCAGTTAAGTGTGATAAATCGACTGAATGCTTTTTCTTTATATTTGAAATAAATGCTTTTTTGTTTATCAAGATTCTTTTTTCGATTATTGGCTCACTGAATATGCATTTCATTTGAGCTTGATAGAATTCGGAATCAATCAATAAATGGTCTGATGGAACATTAAATGGTTTCAATATGCCTTTAGTTTTATCATCCATATCGTCAATATCACCAAGCCACATTATCAACTTTCCATTAGTATTAAATCCAAATGGAATATTCCAGTCATACCGATACAACCCTGAAGAATCTTTTTTTGCAATATACCCATAGCTCTCTGAGAAAATTTCCACTTCATATTCTGGCATAGCTAAGAAAAACACTAAAGCTTCCTTCTCAAAATATACTGGGGTCAGGAAGCCTTCAACAGAATGCTCTTCATCGTAACACAAACCGGGAATATTGTAATAATCCCTATGGTCATATTCGTAATTCTGCTCAACACAATACTCAAATTTTTTCTTATATCCAGTAGGATGAAATTCACCAATAGTCTGGTTTTCCTTAACTGCAGTTCTATATGCGCCATCAATCATCTGTTTCGTATGTTCAGGCAAGAATTCATTTCCGCATTTTTTACAACGTAATACAAGAATAGGAGAAAAATGCAAAATCCTACATTCGATAATACAAGTCAACTCAGTTTCAACAAGCTCACAACATCCATTACAGTTGTCGCACTCATCAAATCTATAAGTCTGATATTCTGTTATAAATTCATCGTATGAATCCAAGCAACATTCCACAACTACCACTCCTTCCATAACATCTAATCCACTGCCTGCTATATAGCCAACAGTTGAGTTGCCGGATTAGACAACATCTAAATCACTCACTCAAATTGAGTTTACACCCTAGATAACATCTATCCTAGTGCCACAACCCACGACATCTAATCCACTGCCTAAACCCTCTGACTGTTTTTACAGTAGATATGTTTCAATATAAGAAATACGGACTTTCATGAGCTATTGCCTAATCTCAAAAAAGCCCGTAAATACGCTACTTTTCGCTATTTATTTCTCTTTCCTAGACATCAAACAGACCGTCTCAACATGTTCCGTCATCGCAAACATATCTACTGGATAATCCACCACTGCCATATATCCACACTTTTCAAAATAGCATAAATCTCTTTCTAAAGTCACAGGATTGCACGATATATATACAACTCTGTCAGGTGACAATTTAACAACTGCATCTATAAACTCTTCTGTGCTGCCACTTCTTGGCGGATCCATAAATACTACGTCAGCCGTCATTCCATTGTCAGCCATCTTAACCATAAATTTTCCGGCATCATCACACGTAAATTTTATGTTTTTGATTCCATTTATCTTAGCATTATTATATGCATCTTTAACAGCATCAGGATTCAATTCCACACCAATTACTTCCTTCGCCTTACTACTTGCAGTAATACCTATCGTTCCAATACCACAATATGCATCAATAACCATTTCATTGCCTGTAAGTCCTGCTAACTTAATTGCTTTATTATATAAGACTTCTGTCTGAACAGGATTAATCTGATAAAATGACTGTGGTGAAATTCTGTATCTGTTTCCACATAACACATCTTCTATATATCCTTTTCCATATAATACAATATCACGTTTGCCCAGAACCATACTTGTTTTCTTATCATTTACATTAATTACGACCGTAGAAATCTCAGGATGCAATTTTCTTAAGGCTTTAACGAAATTATTCTTAGACGGAAGAATTGGTGACACTAATACTAAAATTACCATAACCTCACCTGTCTTATGACCAGTTCTTACTAATATATGTCTTAGAAGTCCATATCCTGTATCCTCATCATACACCTTTATTTTAAATGATTTTAACAGACCTTTTATGCTCTGTATAATTTCATCAGCATTTCTATTCTCAATCATACAGCTTTCAACATTTATTATTCTGTGAGAATTGTTTTCATAGATTCCAGACAGAATCTCTCCATGTCTGTTTCTTCCTAATACTGCGTGAACCTTATTTCTATAATTAAATGGATTTGCCATTCCAATAATCGGTTTTACTTCACAATGTTTATTAAGAAGTTTTCTTACCTGCTTCTCTTTTAATTTAAGCTGCTCCTTATATGGCATATCAATGTATTCACAGCCACCACATTTAATAGAATATGGACAGACAGAAGATTTATGTGAATTCTTTAAACTTACATTTTTAACATTTATATTTTGTTTACCTGCATTCCTTAAACTGTTATTTTTACTATTAACATTTTGTTTACCTGCATTCTTTAAACTGTTATTTTTACCATTAACATTTTGCTTACCTGCATTTTGGACATCATTATTTTTGCCATTTATATTTCCTGTATTTTTATTTTTTATATTAACATTTTTATTAAACTTATTATCTTTTTTATCCTGCATTTTATATGACCTTTCTTATCTGTATTTTTAACCGATAACATTTTGTACTTCTATTAATGTAACACAATAAAGCAAATAAAGCAACGAAACAGTCCTTGTCATTTCCAATTAAAAATAGTAAAATTATTAAGATTATTTTGAAAAATATAATTATATAATTTAGACTAGTGTGATTAATATACAAAGATTGAGTATTTAAAATTTTCAAATTCTGTTATATCATTATTATATAATTTAATACACTCATCTAAAATCCTACATTACCGGAGGTTTAAACTTGAAGATTACAATTATCTGCGTTGGTAAAATTAAAGAAAAATATCTGTCAGATGCAATAGCTGAATATTCTAAAAGGCTTTCTAAATATTGTAAACTTGAAATAATTCAGTTGCAGGATGAGAAAACCATTGAAAATGCGTCTGAGACTGTTAACAGACAGATTAAAGATAAGGAGGGCGAACGTATTTTAAAAACCATTTCCGATGACTCATATGTTATTACCCTCGAAATCAATGGTGAAATGATTTCTTCCGAGAAAATGGCACAGAAAATCAATTCATTAGGAATTGCAGGCACAAGTCACATTACTTTTATAATCGGAGGTTCACTTGGTTTATCTGAAAATGTGTCAAATCGTTCAGATTACAAATTAAGTTTTTCAAAAATGACATTTCCACACCAATTGATGCGCGTAATTTTGTTAGAACAGATTTATCGTTCATACAGAATTATTAACAACGAACCATATCATAAATAATTTATAAAGTTTATCCATATGAATTATACAATAAACAATTTATAACGTTTATTCATATGAATTATATTATAAAAGTTAAAATTTGCTAATTTTAAAGTATTGTCATATAACACCTTATTTCACAATACTTTTATAAATCTGATATATTCATTTACTTTATATTGCAATTCATATATAATCTTACTAAATCAAATAATTATAATTACTATTTATTTTATTATTTTTATTAATATTTCTATGGCAGCAATGAAAATGTATGCAGAAACGGAGGTTAATATGCCATACTGTCCTAAATGTAAATACAAGTATGTTGAGGGTAAAACTATTTGTCCTGATTGTGAATGTGAGCTTGTAGATGAGCTTGACAATGATTCAAATACATCTGAGG